>Ga0228700_1000277_pt1 | contig 49954 bp, 36 predicted proteins | sample McNCre317_Aug_MG_FD_178019 | JGI IMG/M metagenome (GOLD analysis project Ga0228700, IMG submission 178019) | Freshwater microbial communities from McNutts Creek, Athens, Georgia, United States - 3-17_Aug_MG | ecosystem: Environmental > Aquatic > Freshwater > Creek | place: USA: Georgia...
GTTTGCACCACGGCGCGGGGCAGCAGGTTGCCGTCGTTGGCGATGACGGTCATGGGCAGGTAGTTGGAGCCGGTGGCACCCTGGCGCATGAACCACCAGTAGAAGCGGGTCGGGCCGCCGTTGTACATGCGGATACGGTACTTGCGGGGCTGCACCTTGAAGTAGGGCTGGATGGTGCCGTTCACGGTGAGCTTGTCGCCAATGGCGCCGTCCACGCAGGCCAGCGGGAAGAAGTCCACGCCGTTGGTGTCGAACTGGCGGTCATGGAAGAACATGGGCACGTCGAACTCGTAGGGGAAGCTGCCAGCGTCCTGCGAGTGGCTGGGCAGACGCAGGCCGGTGTAGCCCGCTTTGGTTTCGTCGCCGGTGTCCACTTCGTCGTAGATCGGGGCGGCACCAAACAGGCCGGCATACACGTTTTGCGAGGTGAAGTCGTGCTTGTGGTCGTGGAACCAGAGCGAGCCCAGGGCTTCGCGGTAGTCGCCGCGTACGCCTTCCACGGGCGAGGTGAAGCCCTGGTTGATACCGGCGTACAGGTTGGGATAGTGGTAATCCCAGAATTGGCCAGCATAGTTGTAGTACAGCGGGCCGCCATCGCTCTCGGAGGGGCTGTGGTGGTTGTGCATGTGGGTGGCAATGGTGGAGGTACCAAAGCCCAGGGCCGACACGGCGTTCATGGCGGTGGCGGGAAGTTCGTTGTAGATGCGAACCAGGTGCGAGCGGCCATAGCGCAGACGGAACACGGGGCCGGGCACGCCGGTGCAGTGGCTGCCGGAGGAACCGGTTACGGTCTTGGTGTCGAAGTTGCGGTCGGCAAAGCCCCAGGCGTATTGGCCACCGGCGCCGGCGGGCATGTCGCTGTGCCACACGTGCTTGTGCTGGATGGCACGCATTTCATAGATGTCCTTCGGGGGATTCAGCAGGCCGGTGTTCTTGTCGGTGCCGTCCCAGGCCTGGTGGGCCAGATCGGGGAAAGGAGTGGCCGTCTTCAGATCAGGGTATTCCTTGATCACGCGCAGCTTGGAGTCCAGCGCGTTGGTGGGGGCAGCCGTGGGCTTGCCGCCGCGCAGCATCATGGCGTCGGTCAGCTCGGAAACGCTGCTCTTGACCGTGTAGGTCGGGGTCATTTCTTCCAGGCGCTGGAAGGGGTCCTTGAACGGGGTGGTCTTGGGGCTGATGATGTCCACACCAGGAACCGGGCAGGCCAGGGCCGTGGCAGCCGAGGCAGCGCGCAGGCTCAGACCTTCGATCGGCAACAACATGCCGGTGCTGGCGCTGAGCACACCCAGCTTCATCAGGTTGCGGCGATCCAATCCAGAACGGACGAGTTCGCGTTGGGTATCCATGGTGCGTTGAATCAACGCCCGTTGCTGCTTGTTCATAAATCCTCCGGCTACAAAAGAAAGAAACTTTGTTTTCAGAAAGGTCTTTGTTTGACTTTCTGATGCCTAGAGAATAGGGACTTTGGTCTGACGGGCAGTATGTCTATAGTCACGCCCATAGAGCACTACCGTAACCCTTCTGTAACGACCTGTAACCAGGACCAGGGTCCAAGGCCTTTCAGACCTTGGTCTTATTGATTTTGGTCAATCCCAGTCGGTGCGACTGAACAGATAACCCTTGCCGCGCACGGTCTTTATACGCACCGGATTGTCGGCGTCATCACCCAGCACTTTGCGCAGGCGGGACACGCGCATGTCAATGGAGCGGTTGATGCCGTCGTACTCCACCCCGCGCAGCCCAATGGTGATGTCATCGCGCGAAAGCACGCTGCCGGCGCGGCTGGCCAGGAGCCACAGCAGGTCGAATTCCACCGTGCTGAAAAAGACCTCGTTGCCGTTCAGGCGCACCGTGCGGGTGGCACGGTTGATGTAGAACTGGCCGAAGCGGTAGTCGTCGGGCTCGGTCTCGGGGGCGTTTTGCAGGCGGCGCAGGCAGGCGGTGATGTGGGCCAGCACCAGGTGCGGCGTGGCCGGCTTGAGCAGGTAGCCGTCGGCGCCCAGGCCCAGGCCCAGCACCTGCTCCACGTCTTCGGTGCGGGCGGTCAGCATCAGGATGGCGCCGTTGTAGCGCGCACGCACTTCGCGGCAGATGTCAAAACCATCCTTGCCAGGCAGGTTGCAGTCCAGCACCACCGCATCGGGCTGCAGGCTGATGATGCGCTCCACCGCACGGTCGCCCCGGCGTTCATGCTCCACGCGAAAGCCGCGCTTTTGCATGTACAGCTTGAGTGACACGGCCGAAAGTTCGTCGTCCTCCACCAGCAATATGAATTTTTCTTCGACTTGAGTCATGCCACGTCTACCTTATCATGTTCCGAGCGCCAGGCATGTAGTCCCTCGACGACCTTGGTCAACGCCAGGCTGAAGCGCGCGGCGAGCTCGCTGGCCTGCGCCTGGTCGCCATCATGGGCCGCTGCAATCAGCTGGGCCGGCAGGGTGCCCTGGCCCGGCTCCGCATACAGGGCCCAGTTGCTGGTAAGCCGGTGTGCATAGGCTGCCAGACCGCGCATATCCCCATTCTGGGCCTGCTCCAGCAAAATGGTGGCAGCCTGGCCAAACTCAGTGATGGCAACCTGGGCCACCTCGGCAAACAGGTCGGTGTCATTGCCCAGCCCCTCCAGTGCGCGGCCAAAGGGTTGCAAGGTGGCCTGCTCTTCGGCCAGCACATCGGGGTCGGGCAGGTTGGGCACCAGGGGCTCGGGCGCCAGCACCGGCAGCGTACGCAGGGCCAGCACGCGGGCAATTTCGGCGAACAGGCTCTCGGGCGTGAAGGGCTTGGCCACATAGCCGTTCATGCCGGCCGCCAGGCAGCGTTCGCGGTCGCCAATCAGCACGTGGGCAGTGAGGGCGATCACCGGCGTGTCGCTCACGCTGCCGGGCAGGCTGCGGATGTGGGTGAGTGCCTCCAGCCCGCCCATGCCGGGCAGCTGCAGGTCCATCAGCACCAGGTCGGGCGGGTCGCGCTTGAGCAGTTCGATGCCCACCAGGGCGGTTGCCGCCTCGCTCACGCGGTGGCCGCGCTTGGACAGCAGGCGGCTGGCCACCAGCCGGTTGACGGCGTTGTCCTCCACGATCAGCACATGCAGGGTGCGCAGCGTGGGCGCCGCCGCCGGCACCGGAGCCTCCACCGGCGTGGGCAGACGAAAGCCTTCCAGCGGAAACTGCAGCTCAAAGAAAAACTCGCTGCCCTGGCCCAGCTCGCTCACCACCCAGATGCGGCCCTGCATCACTTCGACCAGGCCCTTGGAAATGGCCAGACCCAGTCCGGTGCCGCCGTAGACCCGTGCGGTGGAGGAATCGGCCTGCACGAAAGACTGGAACAGGCGTTGCAGCTGCACCTGTGAAATGCCAATGCCGGTGTCGCGCACGCAAAAACGCAGATTGACGGACTTGGAGGTGCGCTCGGTGGCAATCACCCGCAGGCTGACCGAACCGCGCTCGGTGAACTTGATGGCGTTGCCCACCAGGTTGATGACAATCTGGCGCAGCCGCCCGGGGTCGCCCAGCAGGGCCGAATCCACGCCGGATTCGTCCTCATAGCTGAATTCAATGTTTTTCTCGCGGGCCCGGTGGGCCATCACCTTGAGCGCATCGCCCAGCACCTGTGCCAGGGTGAAGGGCACATAGGCCAGTTCGACCCCGCCCGCCTCAATCTTGGAAAAGTCCAGGATGTCGTTGACGATTTCCAGCAGGCCGGCCGCCGAGCTGCGCGCCAGCGCCACATATTCACGTTGCTGTGGGTCCAGGCGGCTGTCCAGAACCAGGTCCAGGGTGCCTAGCACGCCGTTCAACGGGGTGCGGATTTCGTGGCTCATATTGGCCAGAAAAGCGCTCTTGGCACGGTTGGCGTCCTCGGCCAGGCGGCGCTCCTGCAAGAGGCCCTGCTGCAGGAACTTGCTGGCCTCCACCTCGCGGTTGCGGGCCACAAACAAAAAGATCAGTACCGTCAGGCTCAAAGAGATGCTGTAAGGCATTCCTATGAGCCACACCAGCAGCACCAGGCACAGTGCCACTGCGATATCCGACATTTGCTTGTCTTTGAATGTCATTCCCTTGGACCACACGTTATTACAAGGATTTCTCGCCTGTAACGCTCCATTATCTTGCGCCTTTGCAGCCTGGCGTTGCCCTGGGTCAGGAAAGAACCCGGATGCATGCTTGTGTGTGCAGCACCCGTTGCTACAACGCCGCATGGGCCGGCAATGCTTCAATTTTCCACTTCAAGTTTGCGCACTCTGAAACGTTCGAAATCGTATCATTTATTTGCATAAATTGTAGTTTATTGTTGAATTTTGCTCAAAATTCGAAATACAGGCCTACACTGTGGCAGACAACCCACTTGAAGGAGGACGATATGACCAGCCACTCTGCATGGGGTGCCAGCGGCGCCACAGTCTCTGTTGCCAGCCATATGAAAGGGCTGAAACCTGCGCCCGCAACCGCTCCCAGCGCAATGCCAGACGAGGTTTCGCGCGACGGCACGGTGCTGGACCTCCATGCCCTGGACCTCTCCACCTTGCAGATGGCGCATTTCGAGCAACTGCTGATGCGCCGCCTCGACGAAATCATCGAGGAATGCGAAAACCTGGACCAAATGGTGCAAAAACTCGAGGCCGAGGTCGAAAAAGCCGCAGCCCTGGGCCGAAAGACCGCTTAGTCTTTTGGCTAGGGCCGCAGTCGGCCGCCAACGCCAGGACAGGCGTGCAACTGCCCACGGTTTGACAGTGTAAAAGGCCAAAGTTACACTACTAACCCATCAGTCAGTAAAAATGCATGCCCCGCTCCTGCCCCATCAGCCAGATCGTCCAGACCGTTCGCACCAAGCGTGAGCGGCGCAAGGACGCCCGGCCCAGCGAGCTGCTGGAAGCCGCGCTGGACCTGTTTGTCGAAAAAGGCTTTGCCGCCACCCGCGTAGAGGAAGTGGCGCAACGCGCCGGTGTCTCCAAAGGCACGCTTTTCCTGTACTTCCCCAGCAAGGTCGAACTGTTCAAGGCTGTTGTGCGCCAGAACATCACCGGGCGCTTCAGCGAATGGGCCGAGGAAATGGCCAGTTATGAGGGCAGCAGTGAAGACCTGCTGGCCCAGTGCCTGAACAGCTGGTGGGAACGCGTGGGCGCTACCAAGGCCTCGGGCATCCAGAAGCTGCTGTTCAGCGAGGCCGGCAACTTTCCGGAAATTGCGCAGTTCTACCAGCAGGAAGTGGTGCAGCCGGGCAACGCGCTGATCCACCGCATCCTGCAGCGCGGCGTGGAACGCGGCGAGTTCCGCCAGGTGGACCCGGTGTATGGCGTCTACAGTGTGATTGCCATCATGCTGTTCCTCTCCTTCTGGAAGCACGGCCGCGGCACCTGCGGCGATGCCCGCATTGCCCTGGACCCGCAGCAGTACATCGCCGCGCAGCTGCACATCCTTCTGCATGGCCTGTCCACCACACCCCCCGCGGCCACGCCCCTGTCCAACAAGAAATCCGCATGAACAAGAAAATGAAGTGGGCCGTGGGCGCCCTGGTCGTGCTGCTGCTGGCAGCTGCCGTGGCACGCACCCTGGCAGCCCGCAAAGCCAGCCAGCAGGCGCTGCAGGCCCAGCTGCAGCAGGCGCAGCAGCAGCCCAGCCTGGAGCTCAAGGCCGGTGATGTGGTGGCCGCCCAGCAGCTCACCCTGGAGCAGACGCTGGCCGTTTCGGGCGCCATCAAGGCGGTGAATGCCGCCTTTGTGAAGGCCCGCGTGGCCGGTGAGCTGCAGGCCCTGCAGGTGCGCGAGGGCGAAGCAGTTCGTGCCGGCCAGCTGCTGGGCCGCATCGACGCCACCGAGTACCAGGCCCGGCTGCAGCAGGCCCGCCAGCAGGCCGAATCGGTACGGGCGCAGCTGGAGATTGCCCAGCGCAGCCTGGACAACAACCAGGCCCTGGTGAACCAGGGCTTCATCTCCAGGAACGCACTGGACACCTCGCAGAGCAATCTGCTGGCGGCCCAGGCCAACTACCGCGCCGCCCAGGCGGCTGCCGATGTGGCGCAGAAGACCCTGGACGACAGCCTGCTGCGCGCCCCCATTGCCGGCCAGGTGGCACAGCGGCTGGCGCAGGCCGGCGAGCGCGTGGCGGTGGACACCCGGGTGCTGGAAATCGTGGACCTGCGCGCGCTGGAGCTCGAAGCCCCGGTGAGCGCCGCCGATTCGGTGCGCATACAGCCCGGGCAGACAGCGCAATTGCGCATGGAAGGCCTGGGCCAGCCCCTGGTGGCCAAGGTGGCGCGCATCAACCCCAGCACCGTGGCCGGCAGCCGCTCGGTGCTGGTGTATTTTTCGCTGGCGCAAGCCAGCGGCCTGCGCCAGGGCCTGTTTGCCGAGGGCCAGTTGCAGCTGGGCACGGTGCAGGCGTTGGCCGTGCCCCTGGATGCGCTGCGCACCGACAAGCCCCAGCCCTATGTGCAGCTGCTGCAGGACGGCAAGGTGGTGCACCAGGATGTGACGCCGGGCGCGCAGGGCCAGGCCCAGGGACAGGCCATGGTGGAAGTCAAGGGCCTGCCTGCCGGCGCCCAGGTATTGCGCGGCAGCGTGGGTGCACTGCGGGCCGGCACCCTGGTCAAGTCCAGCGCGGGTGCCAGCTGAATGTGGTTCACCCGCGTCAGCCTCAAGAACCCGGTGTTTGCCACCATGGTCATGCTGGCCCTGGTGGTGCTGGGTCTGTTCTCGCTGCAGCGCCTGCAGGTGGACCAGTTCCCCAACATCGACTTTCCGGTGGTGGTGGTCACGGCTGATTACCCCGGCGCCTCACCCGAGGTGGTGGAGAGCGAGGTCTCCAAGAAGATCGAAGAAGGCGTGAACTCCATTGCCGGCATCAAGGCCCTGACCTCGCGCAGCTACGAGGGCCAGTCGGTGGTGATCCTGGAATTCAACCTCGCGGTGGACGGGCGCAAGGCGGCCGATGATGTGCGCGAGAAGGTGGCAGCCATCAAGCCCCTGCTGCGCGCCGAGGTGAAAGAGCCGCGGGTGCTGCGCTTTGACCCCTCGGCACGCGCCATCTGGTCGGTGGCGGTGCTGGCCAACCCGGCCACCGCCCAGGGCCGCGTACCCAATGCGGTGGAGCTGAGCAACTGGGCCACCCAGACGCTGCAAAAGCGCTTGGAGAATGTGCGCGGCGTGGGCTCGGTCACCCTGGTGGGCGGTACCGAGCGCCAGATCAACATCTACCTGAAACCCGAGGCCCTGGAGGCACTGGGCGTGTCGCCCGAGGAAGTGGTGGCCGCCGTCACCAGCGAAAACCAGGAGGTGCCGGTGGGCACCCTCAACAATGCGCGCCAGGAGCAGGTGATACAGATCAATGCCCGCATGCAAAGGCCAGAGGATTTTGGCCGCATCATCGTGGCCCGGCGCAACGGCGTGGCCATCCGCGCCGACCAGGTGGCCCGCATTGCCGATGGCGCGCAGGAGGTCGAGAGCCTGGCGCTCTACAACGGCCAGCGCACCCTGCTGCTCAATGTGCAGAAGCAGCAGGATGAAAACACCATTGCCGTGGTGGACGGCCTGCAGGCGGCATTGGCCGAGATGCAGAAGCAGCTGCCCCCCGGTGTGCGGCTGGAGGCCATCAGCGACGGCTCGCGGGCCATCCGCGTCTCGGTGAACAACGTGCGCGAAACCCTGCTGGAAGGCGCGGTGCTTACCGTGCTGATCGTGTTCCTGTTTCTCAACTCCTGGCGCTCCACGGTGATCACCGGCCTCACCCTGCCGATTGCACTCATAGGCACCTTCTTCTTCATGCAGGTGCTGGGCTTCACCATCAACATGATCACGCTCATGGCGCTCAGCCTGTGCGTGGGCCTGTTGATTGACGATGCCATCGTGGTGCGGGAGAACATCGTGCGCCACGTGGCCATGGGCAAGAGTGCCTATGTGTCTGCGCTGGAGGGCACCCAGGAGATCGGCCTGGCGGTGCTGGCCACCACGCTGTCCATCGTGGCGGTGTTCCTGCCGATTGGCTTCATGGGCGGCATCATCGGCAAGTTCTTCCACGAGTTTGGCCTGACCATCGTGGCGGCGGTGATGATCTCGATGTTTGTGAGCTTCACGCTGGACCCCATGCTCTCCAGCGTCTGGCACGACCCCTCCATTGCCGCGCACGGCACAACCGGTAGCACACGCGGCTGGTACGCGCGCAGCATAGGACGCGTCACCGGCTGGTTTGACCGCGCCACCCTGCGCCTGGCCGACAGCTACCAGGGTATTTTGCGCTGGGCCCTGCACCACAGGCGCGCCACGCTGGCATTGGCCGTGGCCATCTTTGCAGGCAGCGTCTTCATGGTGCCGCTCTTGGGCACCGAGTTCGTGCCCAAGGCCGACTTCTCGGAAATGACGCTCAACTTCTACACCCCGGTGGGTTCCTCGCTGGAGGTGACGGAGGCCCGCACCCAGCAGGTGGAGTCGGTGGTTCGCAGCTTTCCGGAGGTGCGCTACACCCTGTCCACCATCAACACCGGCAATGCCCAGGGCAAGATGTACGCCAGCGTCTATGTGCGCCTGGTGGAGCGCAAGGCGCGCAGCCGCAGCGTGGACCAGATGGCGGTGGTGCTGCGCCAGCGCCTGGGCCAGATAGCCGGCATCACCGTGACCCACGCCGGCCTTCTGGACGCGGTGGGGGGCAACAAGCCCATTACCTTCTCCATCCTGGGCAGCGACCTGCCCGAGCTGGAGCGCTTGAGCCAACTGGCCCTGGACAGCATTCGCGGCATCCCCGGCCTGGTGGACCTGGACTCCAGCGTCAAGCCCGACAAACCCACCCTGCAGGTGCAGGTGAAGCGCGACGCCGCCTCCGACCTGGGCCTCAATGTGGGCCAGATCGGCACCGCGCTGCGCACCCTGGTGGCCGGGCGCACCGTGGGCAACTGGCGCGCGCCGGACGACCAGACCTATGACGTCAATGTGCGCCTGGCACCCGAGGCGCGCGAGCGGCCCGAAGACCTGGAGCGCCTGCCCTTCACCGTGGCCGCCAGCGACGGCAGCCGCCACCTGGTGCGCCTGCAGCAGCTGGCGCAGCTTACGCCCTCCACCGGCTCCAACCAGATCAACCGGCGCGAGCTCACGCGTGAGGTGTCCATCACCGCCAATGTCTCGGGCCGCTCGGCCGGCGAGGTGTCGGCCGACATCAAGGCCGCCATGGACCGCATTGCCATGCCACCGGGCTACCGCTACCAGTTCAGCGGCTCCACCAAGGACATGGCCGAGTCTTTTGCCTATGCCATCTCGGCCCTGGCCATGGCGGTGATCTTCATCTACATGATCCTGGCCAGCCAGTTCAAGAGCTTTCTGCAGCCTCTGGCCCTGATGACGGCCCTGCCGCTCACCCTGATCGGCGTGGTGCTGGCCCTCTTGCTGTTCAACAGCACCCTGTCGATGTTCTCGGTGATCGGGGTGGTCATGCTCATGGGCCTGGTGACCAAGAACGCCATTTTGCTGGTGGACTTTGCCATCCGCGCCCGCGAGGAACATGTGAACGAGGCCGGCCAGACCGTGCCCGGCATGGCCCGCCACGAGGCCCTGCTGCTGGCCGCCCGGGTGCGGCTGCGTCCCATTTTGATGACCACCCTGGCCATGATCTTTGGCATGGTGCCCCTGGCTTTTGCGCTGACCGAGGGTTCGGAGCAACGCGCGCCCATGGGCCAAGCGGTGATCGGTGGTGTGATCACCTCCAGCCTGCTGACGCTGGTGGTGGTGCCGGTGGTGTACTGCTACATGGATGATCTGGCGCAATGGCTCAAGCGGCGCCTGAAGCCTGCGCCGCACACAGTCCCCTAAAATTGACTAGAATCCCACAACATACCCCCTAGGAGTATTTTCCATGCCCAATCTCGACGTCCAGACCGCCCGCTTCAACATGATCGAACAGCAGATCCGCCCCTGGAACGTGCTGGATGCCACGCTGCTGCAGCTGCTGGCCTCGGTACGCCGCGATGCCTTTGTGCCTGCCGCCTACAAGGCCCTGGCCTATGCGGACCTGGAGATTCCCCTGGGCGATGGCCAGAGCATGCTGGCGCCGCGCCTGGAAGCGCGCCTGGTACAGGACCTGGCCATCAAGAAGACCGACCGGGTGCTGGAGGTCGGCACCGGCTCGGGCTTTCTCACCGCCTTGCTGGCGCAGCTGGCAGCCAGCGTGGTCTCGCTGGAGATCCACGCCGGGCGCGCGGCCCAGGCCCGGCGCAACCTGCAGCAGGCCGGCATCCAGAATGCCGATGTGCGCGAAGGCGATGGCTCGCAAGGCGCGGCCGGCCTGGGCCCGTTTGATGTGATCGTGCTGGGCGGCTCGGTGGCCGAGGTGCCGCGCGCACTGCTGGAACAGCTCAGCGTGGGCGGCCGCCTGGGTGCGGTGGTGGGCGACGACCCGGTCATGTGCGGCACCTTCATCACCCGCAACAGCGCCAGTGACTTCCGCACCGTGCAGCCCTGGGACTGCGACGCCCCGCGTTTGCTCAACTTTGCCGAAAAGTCACGCTTCGTGTTCTAAGGCATCGGCAACATCGACAGCCCCATGATCACCCAGTTTCGCCCCCGTGATTTGAACGCCTGGCTGGCCCAGCTGGGCCCGGATGCCAAGCCGGTCGTGCTGGACGTGCGCGAGCCTGCCGAGCTGCAGATCGCCAGCGTCAAGCCCGAAGGTTTTGCCCTGGTAACCATGCCCATGGGCAGCGTGCCGGTACGCCTCGCAGAGCTGGACGCAGACCAGCCCATTGCCTGCCTGTGCCACCACGGCGGACGCAGCATGCAGGTGGCCCAGTTTCTGGCCCACCAGGGCTTCAGCCAGGTGGCCAATATTGCCGGCGGCATCCACGCCTGGGCGGCCGAGCGGGACCCGACGCTGGCCACCTACTGAAGCCCCGCCCCTCTTTTTGATTTCCGCCCCCTTTCGAAAGTAGTCCATGAACCGTACACGCATGTCCCGCTCCCCTCTCGTGCTGGCTTTGCTGGCAGCCCTGGGCGCAGGCGCGGCCAGCCTGGCGCAAGCCCAAAGCCTGGTCGAGCTGCTGGACGCCGCACGGAACTATGACGCCAGCTACCAGTCGGCCAAGTCGGCAGCGCAGGCCACCATTGCCCGGGGCGAGCAGGCGCGCGCCGGTGTGCTGCCCACCGTGGGCCTGGGTGCGGCGGCCAGCTTCAGCAACCAGAGCAGCTCGCTGTCGGCGCTGGACGGGCGCAGCTTCAACAGCCAGAGTGCCACCTTGTCGGCCTCGCAGCCGCTCTACCGCCCGGTCAACACGGCCAACTACGCCCAGGGCCAGAAGCAGGCCGCGCTGGCTGAAGCCCAATTGCTGGCCGCAGAGCAGGACCTGATCGTGCGCGTCAGCCAGGCCTATTTCGATGTGCTGGGTGCCACCGACACCCTGACCTTTGTGCGCAGCCAGAAAGAGGCGGTGGCTGAGCAGCTGGCCTCGGCCAAGCGCAATTTCGAGGTGGGCACCGCCACCATCGTGGACACGCGCGATGCCCAGGCCCGCTACGACCTGGTGGTGGCCCAGGAGTTTGCCGCCGACAACGACCTGCGCGTGAAATCCCTGGCACTGGACCAGCTGGTTGGCCACAACGGCAGCGCGCCCAGGCCCCTGCGCGCACCGGCCGTGCTGGCTGCGGTGCAACCGGCGGATGTGAATAGCTGGGTGCAGCAGTCGGAAGGCAGCAGTCCGCTGGTGCAGCAGGCCGCCATTGCACTGGAGGTGGCCAAGCTGGAAACCGAAAAGGCCCAGGGCGGCAACAAGCCTACGCTGGACCTCACCGGCAGCCTCACCGCCGCCAACAACAACGGCAGCTCGACCTCGGGCACCAACTTCACCAGCAATGTGGCCAGCGTGGGCCTTAGCTTCAACCTGCCGCTGTTTTCCGGCTACGCCATCCAGAACCGGGTGAAGGAAACCCTGGCCCTGGAAGACAAGGCCCGCAGTGACCTGGACGTGGCCAAGCGCGGCGCCGCCCAGGCCACCCGCAGCGCCTTTTTTGGCGTGCAGTCAGGCCTGTCGCAGGTGCAGGCCCTGGAGGCCGCCGAAACATCGAGCCAGATTGCGCTGGACGCCAACAAGCTGGGCTACCAGGTGGGCGTGAAGATCAACATCGACGTGCTCAATGCCCAGAGCCAGCTCTACAGCACCAAGGCCTCGCTGGCCAAGGCCCGCTATGACGTGCTGGTGGGCGGACTCAAACTGCGCCAGGCCGCTGGCAGCCTCGGCTTCAACGACCTGCAGGCCATCAACGAGCAGTTGGCGCCTTAGGCGGCGGGAGGGCCCTGCGGCGGCCCCAGGCAAAGTTGCAGCGCATCCAGGGTGCGCGCAGTGGCGCCCCGGTGCGACTGGCTCCACTCCAGGGCCGTGGCGCGGCTTTGTGCCAGGGCTGGGGGCTGGGCCACCAATGCGAATGCCTGTTCCAGCGCCTGGGCCAGGTTGGCGCAGGCAAAGGCCGCTCCGGCTTCGGCCGCCATCTCGGCGGCCTGGGCAAAGTTGAAGGTGTGCGGCCCCATCAGCACCGGGCAGCCACAGGCGGCGGCCTCGATCAGGTTTTGCCCACCCAACGGGGCGAAGCTGCCGCCCAGCAGCGCCGCATCGGCCAGGCCGTAATACAGCGCCATTTCCCCCAAGGAGTCGCCCAGCCAGACCGCGGCCGGCTGCGGCGCATCGGCCCAGGTCGAGCGACGCGAGACCGTGAAACCGGCCTCGGCAAACAGGCTGGCCACGGCATCAAAACGCTGCGGGTGGCGCGGCACGACCAGCCATTGCACGCCGGGCAGAGGCCGGGCGCGAAGCGCATCAATCAGCATCTGCTCCTCACCCTCGCGCGAGCTGGTGAACATCAGCACGGGGCGCTCACTGCCGGTGCGCCAGGCACGCCCGCGCGCCAGCAGGGCGGCATCGGGCGTGGCATCAAACTTCAGGTTGCCGGTGACGGCCTGTACCCGGGCACCCAGGGTGCGCAGGCGCTGGGCATCGGCCTCGGTCTGCGCCAGCACGGTGTGCAGGCCGGCAAAGGCGGGGCGCGACAGCCAGCGCAGACGCAGCGCCTGGCGCAGGGATTTTTCGCTCATGCGGGCATTCACCAGGCACAGGGGGATGCCCATGCGCTGGCACTGCGCCACCATGTTGGGCCAGACCTCGGTCTCCATCAGCAGGCCCAGGCGCGGCTGGAAGTGCTGCAGAAAACGCCGCACGGCGCCAGGCGTGTCCCAGGGCTGCCAGACCTGCACATCACCGGCCTGCAAGAGCGCCGTGCCCTGCTCCCAGCCGGTGGCCGTGCCGTGCGTGAGCAAGAGGCGCAGGCCCGGATAGCGGGCACGCAGACCCGCCAGCAGCACCGCAGCGGCCCGGGTCTCGCCCAGCGAGACCGCGTGCAACCAGACAAAGCCGGATGCCGTGGGCGTGCGCGCAGAGCCTGCCTGGCTTTGCGGGCGCGCGCGGCCTGCCGGGGCCATGCGGGCCTCGTCGTAATGGCCGAAGCGCTGTGCCACATCCTGGCCATAGCGCGGCTCCGCGCCGGCACGCCGGCGCAGGCGGCGCTTCAGCAAAGGCTGGGCCAGCCACAGCGCCAGCGAATACAGGGTGCGCATCACCGGCTCACCACCGGCAGGGCCAGGCCCTCCCAGGCCTGCCAGACCGCCTCCAGCGCAGGCACCGGGCTGCCATGGATGCAGACCTGGTGCGCGGTGGCCACGCCCGTGCGCCAGGCGGTGTCGAAGTTGTAGAGCTGCACATGGGGCAGGCCAAGCGCCACGGCGATGTGCGAGAGGCCGCTGTCCACACCGATCACGCCGGCGCAGCCGGCCATGGTGTCCACCAGGGTGTCCAACGCCAGGCGCGGCCAGACCCAGGCATCGGCAAGCTGGGCGGCAATGGCTTCACTCACGGCCTGCTCGGCCGCGCTGCCATGGGCCAGGGCCACGCAAAAGCCTTGCTGGTTGAGCCGCTGGCCCAGGCTGATCCAGTGCGCCAGCGGCCACTCCTTGTCGGCACGCGAGGTGCCGTGAACGAGGGCCACCAGCGGCCGCGCCGACACGCCGGCCGGCCGCACGGCTCCCGGGCCCTGGGGAGAGAGCCCGAAGCGGGCCTCGCCTTGCAGCGCATAGCCCAGGGCCTGGGCGCAAAGCAGGCGTGAGCGCTGCACCGCGTGCACATGGGGCACCAGGGCAATGGCGCGGTCGGCCACCCAGCGCGTGGGGGCTTCATAACCCGAGCCCTCGGTGCGGTTGGCCATGGCATAGCGCAGGCCACCCACCCGGGTCTGGGCCAGCCAGGCGACCAGGGCCGACTTGCTCAAGCCCTGCAGATCGATCACCGCGTCATAGGCATCACGCTGCAGATCGGCCTTGAAGGCCGACCACGCTTTGCGCGTGCTGCTGGCAAAGGGGCGCTTGCGCCATGTGCGCAGCTCGCAGGGAATGGTGCGATGCACGCCGGCACAGCGCGCCACCACCGGCGCAAAGGCGCGCTCCACCACCCAGTCCACCTGCGCAGCCGGATGGGCCCGCAGCAGGTCCTGCACGGCGGCCATGGCATGCACCACATCGCCCAGCGAAGACAGCTTGACGATGAGAACGCGCAGCGGCGGGGAGGCGCCCAGGCTCAATGTGCGCTGGCCTCGAATTGGGCGTCGGGCTTGACACTGCGCAGCAGCGCCAGCATGGCGCCTTGGATGCGCTCCAGCGCCTCGGCCGTATGGCCCTCAAAGCGCAGCACCAGCACCGGCGTGGTGTTGGAGGCGCGCACCAGGCCAAAGCCATCGGGCCAGTCCACACGCAGGCCGTCGATGGTGCTGACCACGGCGGGGGCGGCAAAGTCCACCCGGGCCACCAGCTGCTCCACCAGGCCGTGGGCCTGGCCCTCGGCACAGGGCACATTGAGCTCGGGCGTGGAAAAGCTGGTGGGCAGGCCGTTGAGCAGGGCACCCACATCGGCGCTGGCACTCACGATCTCCAGCAGGCGGCAGCCGGCATAGGTGCCGTCGTCAAAGCCGAACCAGCGCTCCTTGAAGAAGATGTGGCCGCTCATCTCGCCGCCCAGGGGCGAGTCGATCTCGCGCATCTTGGCCTTGATCAGCGAGTGGCCGGTCTTGAACATGAGTGATTTTCCACCGGCAGCCTCGATGGCCGGTGCCAGGCGCTGCGAGCACTTCACATCGAACACGATGGTGCCGCCCGGCACGCGCGCGAGCACGTCCTTGGCAAACAGCATCATCTGGCGGTCGGGGAAGATGTTGCTGCCGTCCTTGGTGACGATGCCCAGTCGGTCGCCATCGCCGTCAAAGGCCAGGCCCAGGTCGGCGTCACCGCTTTGCAGTGCGGCGATCAGGTCGCGCAGGTTCTCGGGCTTGCTGGGGTCGGGGTGGTGGTTGGGAAAGTTGCCGTCGACCTCGCTGTACAGCTCGCGCACCTCGCAGCCGATGGCGCGCAGAATGCCCGGGGCCGAGGCACCGGCCACGCCGTTGCCGGAGTCGACCACGATCTTCAGCGGGCGCTTGAGGCGTATGTCACCGACGATACGCTGGGTATAGGCGGCCAGCACATCGACTTGCGTGATGGCACCGCCCGCGCGCAGGGTCCAGCTTTCGTCTTGCATCATGCGGCGCAGGGCCTGGATGTCGTCGCCATAAATGGCGCGCCCGCCGAGCACCATCTTGAAGCCGTTGTAGTCGCGCGGGTTGTGGCTGCCGGTGACCTGGATGCCGCTCTGGCACAGGGTGGCCGCAGCAAAGTAGAGCATGGGCGTGGTGACCATGCCCACGTCAATCACCTGGATGCCGGCCTCCACCAGGCCCTGCATCAGGGCGGCGGCCAGGCCGGGGCCGCTTAGGCGGCCGTCGCGCCCCACGGCCACGGTGGTCTGGCCCTGGGCCAGGGCGATGCTGCCAAAGGCGCGACCCAGGCCGAGCGCCAGGTCTTCGTTGAGGGTGCTGGGGACAATGCCCCGGATGTCGTAGGCCTTGAAGATGCCGGCGTTGATCTGCATGCGTTTCCCTTGGTATCTGGCTGTTCGGCGGCCTCTGGGGAGGCCTCTTGCAATGCGGCCCATTGTAGGTGCTGGGCCCCTGGGGCGGACCTGCGCCAACCGGTGCCATCCAGATGTCCGCAAACGGCCAGTTTGTCCGGGCGGCCTGCGTATCATGCAGGCATGTCTGCCCCCTTGCGCAATGCTCCTTCCGGTCTGGATGACGATGCCTGCTACCTGGCCCTGAAGGCGCGCGACGCCCGGTTTGACGGACAGTTTTTCACCGGTGTGCGCAGCACCGGCATCTACTGCCGCCCGGTCTGCAAGGTGCGCACGCCCAAGCCGGAAAACTGCCAGTTCTATGCGCTGGCGGCACAGGCCGAGGCGGCGGGCTTTCGGCCCTGTCTGCGCTGCCGCCCGGAAGTGGCGCCGGCCGCAGGCCAGCCGGCCTGGTCCACCCAGGATGCCTCGGCCGTGCTGGCCCAGCAGGCGGCGCGCCTGCTGGACAGCCTGGTCAGCCAAGGCGATGCCGCACAAGGCCTGGCCCTGGCGGCCCAGCGCCTGGGCGTGAGCGACCGCCACCTGCGCCGCATCTTCGATGCAGCGTGGGGCGTCTCGCCGCTGCAGTACCTGCAGACCCGGCGCCTGCTGTGCGCCAAGCAGCTGCTCACCGACACCGCGCTGCCGGTGGCCCAGGTGGCTGCCTTGAGCGGCTTTGCCAGCCTGCGCCGCTTCAATGCGGCCTTTGTGGCGCACTACCACCTGCAGCCACGGGCCCTGCGCCGCCAGAGTGCCGGTGCGCCGGCAGCGGCCCAGGACAGCAGCCTGGTGCTGCGGGCCGCCTACCGCCCACCCTATGACGTGGACGCCATGCTGGGCTTTCTGCAGCAGCGCGCCGTGACCGGCGTGGAGCATGTGGACAGCGAGGCCAGGAGCTACATCCGCACCCTGCGTCTGCAGTGGCAGGGGCAGACCCTGCAGGGCTGGGTGCAGGCCCGCTTTCTGCCAGGCAGCCACGGGGTGGAGCTGCGCATCAGCGAGGGCCTGATCAGCGCCCTGCCCTGGCTGGTGGCTGCCATGCGCCAGCTGCTGGACCTGGACGCCGAGCCACAGGCCATTGCCTCCTGCCTGGGGCCGCGCTTTGCCGGGCTGGAGGGCCTGCGCGTGCCCGGCACCCTGGACGGCCTGGAAATGGCGGTACGGGCCGTGCTGGGCCAACAAATTACCGTGGCCGCCGCCCGCACCCTGGCCAACCGGCTGGTGCAGCAGCTGGGCCAGCCCATTGCAGGCCTGTTCGAGACACCCTGCACCGCCCTGACCCACCTCTTTCCCACGGCTGCGCAGCTGGCCACCACCGAGGCCACCACGCTGGGCGCCCTGGGTATCGTGCGCCAGCGCCAGGCCGCCATATTGGGTCTGGCAGCCGCCGTGGCCGAGGGCCGCATCCTGCTTTGCCCGGGGGCTGCACTGCAGCCCACACTGGCCGCCTTGCAGGCCTTGCCCGGCATTGGCCCCTGGACCGCCAGCTACATCGCCATGCGCGCCCTGCGCTGGCCGGATGCCTTTCCCGCCCAGGACGTGGCGCTGCACACGGCCCTGGGCCTGCGCCAGGCGAGCCGGCCCGCACAGCAGGCCGAGCAGCTCGCCCAGGCCTGGCGCCCCTGGCGCAGCTATGCCGTGGTGCGCGCCTGGCACAGCCTGGGCGGCACCAACGCCCGGGCCCCAGGCGCCACGCCCTGAAACCCGCTTAAAAGGAATGCCCACCATGTCTGCCCCTGCATCGCCCCCCCTGTTCGCCCCTCTGCACCCGCTGCCTGCCCTGGGCCAGCTGGCGCGGCGCCCGCTGTGGCGCTGCAGCTATGCCAGCCCGCTGGGCCCCATGACGCTTGCCGCCAGTGCGCAGGGCCTGGCCGGCGCCTGGTTCGATGGCCAGAAGCACATGCCCGACACCCGTGGCTGGACCGAGCGGCCCCAGCATGCGGTACTGCAACAGGCTGCCCAGGAGCTGGCCGAATACTTCGCCGGCAAGCGCCAGCGCTTCACCGTGGCGCTGGACCTCCAGGCGGGCAGCGCCTTTCAGCTGCAGGTCTGGCAGGCGCTGTGCGGCATTGCCGCCGGCAAAAGCATCAGCTACGGTGCGCTGGCGGCGCAGCTGGGCCGGCCCAGCGCCGTGCGGGCGGTGGGAGCGGCCGTGGGGCGCAACCCGATATCCATCATCATTCCCTGCCACCGGGTGCTGGGCGCCGGCGGAGCGCTGACCGGCTATGCTGGCGGGCTCGAGCGCAAGGTCGCGCTGCTTCAAACCGAGGGCCACGGCGGCCCCAGCCTGCCATGAAAACCACCCCCCTTCCCGGCAAGCCCTGGGCACTTGATTTCGTGCTGCTGGCGGCGATCTGGGGCTCGTCCTTCATGTTCATGCGCGTGGCAGCCCAGGCCCTGGGCCCCTTGCCGGCAGCCGGCCTGCGCGTGGGCATTGCCGCCTTGTTTCTGCTGCCGCTGCTGGCCTACCAGGGCCTGGCCACCTCCCTTCGGCAGCACTGGAAGCTGACGTGTGCGGTGGGCGTGCTCAACTCGGCCATCCCCTTTGTCTGCTTCACCTTTGCGCTTCTGTCCATCACCACCGGCCTGTCAGCCATTTTGAATGCCACGGTGCCGCTGTTTGGCGCGCTGATCGCCTGGGCCTGGCTCGGTGACCGGCCCAGCGGCTCACGCCTGGTGGGCCTGGCGGTGGGCTTTGCCGGCGTCTGCATGCTGGCCTGGGACAAGGCCAGCTTCAAGCCCGATGCCAGCGGCGCCACCACCGGCTGGGCGGTGCTGGCCGTGCTGTTTGCCTGCATGTGCTATGGCGCTGCTGCCAGTGTGGCCAAGCGCTACATGGGCGGCCTGCCTTCGCTGGTCTCGGCCACCGGCAGCCAGATCGGTGCCAGCATCGCCCTGCTGCCGCTCACGCTGTGGTACTGGCCGGCACAAGCCCCCGGCCTTGCGGCCTGGGGCGCGGTGCTGGTGCTGGGCGTGGTGTGCACCGGCCTGGCCTACATCCTGTACTTTCGCCTGATTGCCCGCGCCGGCCCGGCCCGCGCCCTGGCCGTGACCTTTGCCATACCGGCCTTTGCCGTGTTCTACGGCGTGCTGCTGCTGGGCGAGCAGCTCACACTCTGGATGCTGGTCTGCGCCCTGGTGATCATCGCCGGCACCATGCTGTCCACCGGCTTGCTGCGCCTGCCGGGTCTGCAGGGCCGGCAAAACGGGCAGGAAAAGCGTTCGCTTTGATGCAGGTCATTTGAGCCTGAGGGTGAAAGCCCTAGCCTTGGCTCCTGCGTTCACACCCCGTTGAACAAGAGGAGTCTCCATGCAGTTTTCACGTTTCCAGCGGGCCGTTCTGGCCCTGGCAATGGCCGGTGCCGGCATCACCCTGACCCTGCCAGCCCAAGCCGTCGATGCCCCCCTGCCCCCCCGTCCCGGCTCGATCGAGCGCGCCAAGGCAGGCCGCGCCAACGAGCTGCTGCAAGCAGCGGTGGCCTACCTGCGCCACAACGGCCCGGCCCAGGCGTTTGCACTCTTCAACGACCCCAAGGGCAGCTTTGTGTACGGCCCCTATTACGTCTACGTGGTGGACACCGATGGCTATATGCAGGCCAACGGCGGCACCCAGCTGACCCTGGCCGGCAGCAGTGCGCTGGACATGCGCGACGCAGCCGGCAAGCCCCTGGTGCGCGACCTGCTGAATGCGGCGCGCCAGTCGCCCACCGGCGCGGTGGAATACCGCTGGCTCAACCCGGAAGACCACCAGATCGAGGTCAAGACCAGCCTGTACAACGTGGTGGACCGCTTTATTGTGAGCGTGGGCTATTACACGCCGCGGGCCAGCCAGGCCGAGGCCCAGGCCCTGCTGAACAAGGCGGTGGACTTCCTCAAGTCCAGCAGCCCTGAAGTCGCCTTTGCCAGCTTCAACAACCCCGAGGGTGGCTTCATGCACGACGACCAGTATGTGTTTGCCCTGGGCCTGGAAGATGGCCGCTACCGCGCCTCGGGGGCCGCCCCCCAGCTCAACGGCATGGATGTGCGCGGCATGCGCGACGCCGCCGGCCATGCCCTGTTTGAGGACATGATCACCGTGGCCAAGACCCGTGGCAGCGGCATGGTCGACTACATGTGGCGCAACCCGGCCACCAATGCCGTGGAGGCCAAGCACACCCTGGTGCAGCGCGTCGGCGACGTGCTGCTGGGCGTGGGCTACTACACCCGCTAGGGCGAATCGCGCAGGCTGGCGTAGACCGGCCGCAGCAGGTCCAGGCTGCGCTGCAGCTCCGACAGGAACGGTGCCAGGTGCTGCAGGGCCTGCAGCGCGGCCTGTGGGTCGCGCAGCTCCCGCTCCAGCAGCAAGGCCTGGGTCGACATGGCATTGGCACCCACCGTGGCCGAAGTGCCCTTGAGGGTATGCACCATGCGGATGGCCAGGGCACGGTCGTCGGCCTGCAGGCTGGCCTGCAGCTGCGCGGCAAACTGCGCAAGCTCGTCCAGGTAGCTGCCCAGCACCTGCACATACAGGCCCAGGTCATCGCCCATGTCGCGCACCGCGGCGTCGCGGTCGAACACCGCCTTCGCCGAAGTCAGTGCCGGCGGGCTGGGCGGCACTGAACGCTGGGCCTGATGGCCCAGGCGGCCGGTGTGGCGCAGCAGCACCTCGATCAGGTAGTTGATGTCAAAGGGCTTGCCCACATGGTCGTTCATGCCGGCGGCCAGGCAGTGCTCGCGGTCCGACTGCATGGTGTTGGCCGTCATGGCGATGATGGGCAGCTCCTTCAGCCCCAACCCATCGCGCAGCATGCGGCTGGCACTGCAGCCGTCCATCACCGGCATCTGCATGTCCATCAGCACCACGTCAAAGGGCTTGGCACTGTCCCGGACCGCATCCACGCCTTCGCGGCCGTTGTTGGCGCACTGCACCTGGGCGCCTTCGGCATGCAGGAGTTCGCGCGCCACCAGCTGGTTGAGCGGGTTGTCCTCCACCAGCAGGATGTGCATGCCGTCCAGGCGCAGGGTACGCTGGGCCGCAGCGCGCGGATTGGCGCGCAGGTTGCTGGCCCCCTGGAGCGAGCGCCCCACGGCTTCTGCCAGCATGGTGGCGGTGACCGGCTTGATCAGGTAGGCGCCCAGGGCGGCAATTTCCTGCTCGCTGCGCTGGTTCAGGCGCTCGCGGCCATGCGAGCTGACCATGATGGCCAGGGGCTGGGGCTGCTCGCCACACAGGGCGGCAATGCCTTGCAGGGTCTGCCAGCCATCCAGGTTCTGCATTTCCCAGTCCACCAGCATCACCTGGTGCGCACCCTGGCCGCTGGCCAGGCGTTGGCGCGTCAGCTCCAACGCTGCGCCCCCACTGGAGCAACTGTCCACCACCCAGCCCAGGCCTTCGGCCATGGTGCTGATCAGGCGCAGGGCATCGGCGTTGTCATCCACCACCAGCACCGACAGGCCCGGCCCGGCGGCAGGCACTGCGGGCTCCAGCGCGACGGACCTGCCCAGCGGCAGGCGCAGGTCAAAGTAAAAATGGCTGCCCTCGCCCTCGGCGCTTTCCAGGAGCAGGGTGCTGCCCATCAGGTCCAGCAGGCGCTTGCAGATGGACAGGCCCAGGCCACTGCCGCCAAAGCGGCGGGTGGTGGAGGCTTCGGCCTGCGAGAACACCTCAAAAATGCGGCTGTGGTTGTGCGGCGCAATGCCGATGCCGGTGTCGTGCACGGCAAAACGCAGCTTCACCTCACCCGCACCCAGCTCCTGCACCACGCACTGCACGATGACCTCGCCGGTAGGGGTGAACTTGAGCGCGTTCGAGCTGAGGTTGATCAGCACCTGCAGCAGGCGCGCGCTGTCGCCCACCACCACCGCCGGTATGCCGGGGTCCAGGTCGAACAGCACCTCCACCGGTCGCCCGGCTGCGCCGATCGAGAGCACCACCGAGAGGTCGCGCATCAGGCGCTCGGGCTCGAAGGGGGTGAGCTCCAGCTCCATCTTGCCGGCGTCGATCTTGGAGAAATCCAGGATGTCATTGAGCAGGATGAGCAGTGACTTGGCCGCACTCTCCGCCTTGTCGGAGTAATCCATCTGCAAGGGCGACATCTGCGTGCCCCGCAAGAGCTGCAGCAGGCCCAGGATCACGTTCATGGGCGTGCGGATTTCATGCGACATATTGGCCAGGAACTGGCTCTTGGCCAGGCTGGCCTGCTCCAGCGCCTGGGTGCGCTCGGCCACGCGCTGCTCCAGCTCGGCATTGGCCTGGATCAGGGCATTCTTGGAGCGCTCGGCAAACTCCACCCGCGCCCGCTCGTACTCGGCCTGGGAGGCCGCCAGCTGCTGCTCAACCCGGAACTGCTCGGTGTCATCCCGCAGCAGCAGCTGGATGGCGGTCTTGCCATCCCACTCGGTGATCCAGCTGGAGAGCCGCACATGGATGGCAATGCCGTCATGGCGGCGCGCGCCGCGGCGCGCCTCGGAATACGGCAGGCTGCCCCCCAGCAGGGCGGCCACTTCCTCCATGCTCAGAAACTCGAAGGGCGCCAGCTTGAGCGGCGCCGGGTTGCGCGCATCGAAATACAGCTCCAGCCCCAGCACGCGCCGTGCCGCGCGGTTGGTGTAGAGGATGTCCACGCCGTCGCTCACCACGATGCCCTGGGCCGAGTCTTCACTTAGGCGCTCAAAGCGCTTGCGCTGAACATCGGCATGCTGGCGCGCCCGCCGCATGGCGGCGAAGGCAAAGGCCATCACCAGGGCCACGCGCAGCACCGTGCCAATGGCCAGCTGGCGGGACAGGCCCGCTTCGCCCGGCAGCGCGAGGTTGAGGAAGTTCAGGCCCAGCAGCACCATGGCCAGGCCAATGCTGCGTTCGGCCCAGCCGCGTGACCACAGCAACCGCACCGCATACAGGCCGATGGCACAGTAGATCAGGAGGTTCAGCAGGCCAAAGAGACGGCCGGACTCGGTCACCAGAACGCCGCCATAGACCATGAACAGCAGCAGCACCGCCAGCCAGTGCACGGTGCGGCTGTGCTGGCGCCCACCGAGCTCGAACACCGCGCGGGTGCCAAACATGAAGACCCCCGCACTGGCCAGGGCAATGCCCGCCAGCCCGGCCAGGGCCAGTGCCGGCAGGGGCCCGCGCCACAGCATGTAGCTCAACACCGCCATGGCGTTGCAGAACTGGGCCAGGCCCATGCTGCGGGTAAAGCTCTGGCTGCGGTTCTGGCACCAGAGCAAGAGCAGGCATACACTGCAGACCAGCGAAATAGCAGCGTTGACTGCAACCAAATAGATCAAGACCCCCCCCGGGCGCAAGCACTTAAGGCACCAGTTTAGCTTTTAAACGCAAAACATTGACAAAAATCGTCAATAATTGATTGTTGTACCATGTGTGCCTGCGTCGAAAACAACAACACGACACTTTAGCCATGACCACGCAAGTCGTTGAAAAATCCTTCTGCACCACCAAGGAAGCTGCCACATTGCTGGGCGTTTCGGTGGGAACGGTTCAGCTGTGGGTGGAAAGCGGCCTGCTGCAGGCTTGGAAGACTGCCGGCGGCCACCGGCGGGTGCTGCGCGACTCAGTTGAGCGCCTGCTGCACCGCGCACCCCAGGCGCCTGCCGCGTCCAGCCCGCCAGGCGGTGGCGCGGCGCCCGCAGCCAGCGGCACCGGCCCGCTACGGGTGATCGTGGTGGAAGACGACCAAAGCCTGCAACGCCTCTACGAGGTGCAGATCGGCACCTGGCCCATGGCCACCGAGGTACAGGTCTGCGGCGACGGTTTTGTCGCCTTGCTGGCCGTGGGGCGCGCAAGCCCCGACCTGCTGATCACCGACCTGCGCATGCCCGGCATGGATGGCTTTCGCATGCTGCGCGCCTTGCAGGAATCGCCCGAGGTGGCAGACACCCGCATCGTGGTGGTGTCGGGCCTGCAGGACAGCGAAATCGCGGCCCAGGGCGGCCTGCCTGCCGGCATTGAGCTGCTGCCCAAGCCAGTGCCTTTTGAGCGCCTGCGCCTGATCGCCGGCCAGGTCCAGAGCCGCCGCACGCAGCTGGCACACGCGGGCCACTAGGCCCCTTGCATGAGCAGCACGCCCGACACCGAGCCACCAGGCCGCCACCAGCTGGGTGTCTTGCTGCTGTGGCTGGCAGCCACGGCGCTGCTGCTGATGGCCTGGGGCCATGTCTACACCCTGGTGGGCGAGAGCCGTGAGCGCGAGATGCGCGGCGTCGAGCGCGACCTGGCCAACTTCACCCGGCTCAGCCAGGAACATGCCCTGCGCACTTTTCGCAGCGCCGACCAGGTGATCCGCTTTGTGCAGGCGCGCTACCTGGAGCTGGGCACGCGGCTGGACCTGGCCAAGCTGACGCGTGAGGGCGTGATCGACGCCGAGCTGTTCAACCAGATCGGCATCATTGATGCGCAAGGCATCTACCTCCTCTCCAACCTGCCGATCCGCGAGCGGCTCGACCTCTCCGACCGCGAGCACTTCAAGGTACACCGCACCCAGGACAGCGGCCAGCTCTTCGTGTCGCGCCCGGTGATAGGACGGGCCTCGGGCAAGTGGTCGATCCAGCTCACCCGGCGCATCAACCGCAGCGACGGCAGCTTTGGCGGCGTGGTGGTGCTCTCCATCGACCCTGCCTACTTCACCCGTTTCTATGGCGAGCTCAACCTGGGGCCGGGCGGCCTGACCGCCCTGTATGGCCTGGACGGCATTGCCCGGGCCCGGCGCGTGGGGGAGGACACCGAATACGGGTCGGACGCCTCGCGCTCGGTGCTGTTTCAGCGCCTGGTGCATGAACAAGCCTCGGGCAGCTATGTGAACCGCTCGGTGGTCGCTGGCGTGGAGCGCCTGTTCCACTACCGCACCCTGCCCCAGGTGGGCATGCTGGTGATGGCCGGCGTGGACATGCACTACCTGATGGCCCAGCAGGAAAGCGCCGAGCATGCGCTGTATGTGCAGGCCGGTGTGGTGTCGCTGCTGATCGTGCTGCTGGCCGCCGGCATGACGCGCTGGCAGTGGTTGCTGCGTCAGGACATCCAGGCGCGCCGCCTGGCCCAGGCCCAGCTGCGCGACCGCCAGGAGCAGCTGGACGCGGTATTTGCCATCAGCCCCGATGGCTTTGTGTCGTTTGACATGAACCAGTGCGTGAAGTTTGTGAACCCGGCCTTTCGCCAGATGACAGGGCTGGGCGCGCTCGCCGTGGAAGGCATGGAGGCACATGACTTTTCCGCCTGGCTGGCCAGCCGCTGCGATGCCAGTAGCCGCTTTGGCGGCATGCAGGCGCTGCGCACCAAGGCCTTGCAGCATGCCGCCGATGCGGTGGAGACCATTGAGCTCAAGGAGCTGGGCCACCGCATCCTGAAGCTGCAGCTGCGCCTAAGCGACAGCGCCAGCGTCTCGCAGATTCTGTATGTGCGCGACATCACCCACGAGACCGAGGTGGAGATGCTCAAGGGCGAATTCCTGGCCACCGCCGCGCATGAGCTGCGCACGCCCATGGCCAGCATCTTCGGCTTTGCCGAAATCCTGCTGACCCAAAACGTGGACGCTGCAGCGCAGTCCGAGTTCCTGGGCATCATCCACCGCCAGTCCAAGCTGATGGTGGACATCCTCAATGAGCTGCTGGACCTAGCCCGCATCGAGGCGCGCCGCGGCAAGGACTTCCAGTTCACGCCGGTGCAGCTGCAGGAGCTGCTGGCCGATCTGGTGCAGGCCTTCCAGTGCCCGCCCGGGCGCGCCGCCCCCCAGCTGGATATGCCCCCCGAGCCGCTGCGCGTGGTTGCCGACCCGGGCAAGCTGCGCCAGGCCCTGCTCAATGTGCTGTCCAACGCCTACAAGTATTCGCCCGATGGCGGCGCGGTGCGCATGGCGGTCGAGCCGGTGCAGGCCAGCGATGGCTCACCCCAGGTGGCCATCCATATTGCCGACCATGGCATGGGCATGACGCCCGAGCAGGTGGGCAAGGTGTTCACCCGCTTCTACCGGGCCGACACCTCGGGCCGCGTGCCCGGCACCGGCCTGGGCATGAGCATCACCAAGGAAATTGTGGAGCACCACGGCGGCAGCATCCGCATCGTGAGTGCACCGGGCGAAGGCACGCAGTTCACCATCGTGCTGCCGGCCAGCGTGCTGCCGGCCAGCCTGCCCGCAGCCGCAGCCAGCACGCAGGCGGCCTAGGCTGTTTTCACGCTGGCCAAGGCCACCGGGCCGATGGCGCTGATGGCGAAATCAGCCTTTTCGGCCAGCTCCAGGGCGGTATCGGCATAGCGCCGGGCCACCGCCTCGAAGGCGGCCTCCTGCGCCAGAAAGGCTTCGACCACCGCCGGGTCAAAAAAGGTGCCGCTGCCCTCCACGATCATGGCGCTGGCCTTGGCATGGCTGAAGGCGGGCTTGTAGACGCGGGGGCTGATCAGGGCGTCATACACATCGGCCAGGGCCATGAGGCGCGCCGACAGCGGAATGGCCTCGCCCGCCAGGCCCTGGGGGTAGCCGCTGCCGTCCCATTTCTCGTGGTGCGAGTACACCAGTTCCTTGGCAATCTCGAAAAAATCGGCTGCGCCATCGAGCACGCTGGCGGTGCTGCCGGCCACGCGCTGGGCGCGGGCCAGGGCGTCGCGCCCCAGTGTCGGGTGGCGCTGCATCAGCGTGTATTCCTCGGCGTTGAAGCGCCCGGGCTTGAGCAGGATGCGGTCCGGAATGCCAACCTTGCCGATGTCGTGCAGCGGTGCGCAGCGGTACAAGATTTGCACCACGGCGTCGCTAAGGTAGCCGGCATAGGCTGGCAGGCGCTGCATGTGGTGGGCCAGCAGGCGCACATAGTTCTGGGTGCGGCGCAGGTGGTTGCCGGTGTCGCTGTCACGCGTTTCCGACAAGGCCGCCATGGTCAGAATGGTCACATCCTGCATGGCGGTGAGCTGGCGTGCGCGGCGGCCTACTTCGAACTCCAGGTAGGCGTTGCTCACCCGCATGGCGCGGCTGGCGCGGGCCAGCGAGAGCTGGGCCTGCACCCGTGACCGCAGAATGCCCGGCCGAATGGGGCGCGTGATGTAGTCCACCGCCCCCAGGTGCAGACCATATTCCTCGTTTTCGGCGTCGCTCTGGCTGGTCAGAAAGATCACCGGAATGTCACGCGTATGCTCGTTGGCCTTGAGCTCGCGGCATACCGCGTAGCCATCCATGCCGGGCATCATCACATCCAGCAGGATGAGATCGGGTGGCTCACGGTGCACCAGGCGCAAGGCCTTTTCGCCGCTCTTGCTGATCTTGACCTGGTAGTCCTGGCGCAGCACGGCTGCCACCAGCGAAAGGTTGGTGACCTCGTCGTCCACCACCAGGACACTGTCTTTGACGGGGGGAAACTCATCCATCGCGCGCTCTACTCCAGCACCAGTTGCGCATCCTGCGCCAGCGCGAGCAGGCTTTGCAGGGCTTCATCGAATTCAAAGGACAGCACCTGGCGCCTCAGCATGGCAAAGCCGCCACCCAGGGCTTGCGACAGGGCCGGCGTCTGGGCCTGCACAAAGGCCTCGGCCTGGGCATCGGCGGTGCGCAGCAGCTGCGCCAGATGGCGACAGGCTGCCAGCTGGGCCTGGCCGTTCCAGCCGGCTGGCGGCAACGGCGCTGCGGCGGGCCCGGGCAGCGGCGACGCATCGGCCGCTTGCAGCGCCAGGGCGGCTCTGGCGGGGCTGTCTTCCAGCATGCAGGGCGTTGCCGCCAAGGTCGCTTCAATGCGCTGGGCCAGCGCCTGGGTCTGCTGCGCAAACTCCAGCAACGGGAAGTCCAGCTCGCCCACCGGCCGCTGTGCCTTCAGCTCGGATTCCAGGGCGCTGCACAGGCGGCCACAGGCATCGGCGCCCAGGTTCAGGCAGATGCCCCTAAGGGTGTGCACGGCCCGCTGGGCCTGCGCAAAATCCTGTTGCTGCAGGGCCGCTTGCGTCTGAGCTGCGGTGCGTTCCAGTGCGGCCTGGAATTTTTGCAGCAGCGAGCGGTACAAGGCCCTATTGCCCATGCAATTGCGCAAGCCGGCCTGGGTGTCCACACCCTCGATGGCCAGGGCCTGGCGTGGGTCTTGCAGCCCGCCCCAGCGCTGCAGGCAGGCCGCCAGCTGGGCCGGCGCAATCGGCTTGGCCAGGTGGTGATTCATGCCCTCGTCCAGGCAACGCTGCACCTCGTCCTGCAGGGCATGGGCGGTCATGGCCACAATCGGCAACCGGTCAAAGCGCGGCATGCGGCGCAGGGCCTGGGTGGTCTGGTGGCCGTCCAGCACCGGCATCTGCAGGTCCATGAACACCAGGGCCCAGGGCAGCGGGTCGGGCTGGGCGCACAGCATGTCCAGCGCCTCCTGGCCGTTGTTGGCCACGCTCACCTCCACGCCCATGGCATGGAGCATTTCGCAGGCAATCTGCTGGTTGATGTCGTTGTCTTCCACCAGCAGCACCTGCATGCCGGCAAACTGCCGGTTGGCCAGCGGATCTTCGGACGGGCGGGCAGCGGGCTGCTGCGGATAGAAGATGCCGGCCAGCGCGTCCCACAGGCGCGAAGGGCTGACCGGCTTGTCGATGGCACCCCGGGCGCCTGCCAGGTTGCCGGCCTCGCGCACCTCGTCGGCACCAAAGGCGGTGACCAGCAGCACGCTGGGGCTGTGCTGCAGGCCCAGCTCCTGCAGCATGCGCCGGGTGGTGCTCACGCCATTGGAGCCGGGCATCTGCCAGTCCATCAGCACCACGTCATAGGGGTCGGTTGCGTCCTGGCTTTGCACCCGTTGCAGGGCGCGCTCGCCGCCATCGGCCTCGTCCACCCGCATGCCCAGGGCCTGCAGCTGCTCGCTTAGGATCTGGCGTGCCGGCGCGTTGTCGTCGACCACCAGGGCGCGCTTGCCCTGGACCACGGCATTGGCCACCCCGGCGGTGCGCTGCAGGCCCGACAGGCCCATGCGCACCGAAAACGAAAACGTGCTGCCCACACCCAGCTCGGAGCGCACGCCCAGGGTGCCGCCCATCATGCGCACCAGGCTGCGCGAGATCGTCAGCCCCAGGCCGGAGCCGCCGTACTGGCGGGTAATGGAGCTGTCGGCCTGCACGAAGGCATCAAACAGCTGGGCACAGCGCGCCGGGTCGATGCCGATGCCAGTGTCACTGACGGCCACCAGCAGGGTGACGCGCTCGGGCTCCTTCATCTCGCAGCGCAGGTCCAGCTGCACATGGCCCTTCTGGCTGAACTTGACGGCATTGCCCAGCAGATTGATCAGCACCTGGCGCAGGCGCAGCGCGTCACCCTGCAGGCCCAGGGGCACATCGGGTGCAATGCGCAGCAGCAGCTCCAGGCCCTTCTCCTGGGCCTTGGGTGCGAACAGCTGGGTGACGCTCTCCAGCAGCTCATCGAGCCAGAAGGGCGCACTGTCGAGCACCATCTTGCCAGCCTCGATCTTGGAGAAATCCAGGATGTCATTGATCACGCCCAGCAAGGCCGAACCCTCGCTGTGGATCTTTTGCAGGTAGTCACGCTGCTTGGGGTTGAGCTCGGTGCGCAGGGCCAGGTGCGAGAGGCCGATCACCGCATTCATGGGGGTGCGTATCTCGTGGCTCATGTTGGCCAGGAATTCGCTCTTGGCGCGCGTGGCCTGCTCGGCGCTCTCGCGGGCTATGGCCAGCTCGTGTGCCTGCTGCTGGGTCTGGTGCAAGAGCGCATGGGTGGTGTGGTTGCGCTGCAGGATCTCCAGGTTCAGCGCCACCAGGGGCAGCACCTCCTGCAACAGCGCGTCGTCGCGCTGGTTGGCCTCTTGCAGGCTGGCCAGCTCGATCACCGCCAGCGCGCGCCCGCTGCTGTCTTGCACCGGCCGGATGCGCAGGCACACCGGCGCCGTGTCCAGCAGGCCCGAGCGCAGGCGCAGGCCGCTGGCCTGCAGGTCGCGCAGGTTCAAGGGGCGGCCGTCTTGCGCGCATTGGCCATGCAGGCCCTCACCCGGTACATAATTCTTGGGCGCCTGATCCAGCACCACGCCTCCCCAGGATGCCGCCAGCTCAAAGCAGTGGCGCTCGTCGTTCCAGACATGCATCAGGCCGCACTGCGCACCCACCAGGGGTGTGAGTTGGCCCATCAGCGTGCGGGCAAACTCCGGCACCTCTTCGATGGCCTGCAGCGAGCGCATCAGCTCATAGGAGCTGGTCTTGACCCAGCGCTGCACCTCGGCCTGCACCGCCACGCTTTGCAGCACCTGCAGCGACTGGGCCATGGCGCCGATCTCATTGCCAAGCTGCTGGTGCGGAATGGCGGTGTCCAGCTCGCCGGCGGCCAGGCTTTGCACGCTGGTACGCAGGCGCTGGATGGGGCGGCGCACCGAGGCGCCTATCAAGAGGCCAAAACCCACACCGCAGGCCACACCCAGTACCAGCAGCAGCACCGTGTTGCGCTCCACGGCTGCAGAGAAGGTGGCGGCCTCCGCCGCGGCCTGGAAGGCACTGCGCTCCTTGTGGTCGACCAGGCTCTCCATCAGGCGATCGGTCTGCTCGAACACGCGCACATTCTCGTCACTGGCCAGGAACAGCGACACCGGCGTGGCCTGGATGGTGGGCTCGCGTGCCATCAGCTGCAGGGCGCGGTCCACATTGCCCTGGTAGAGCGCCAGCTGGTTGCGGATGTCCTGCAGGAGGGCAATGCCTTCGGGCCGGAAAAACAGCTTCTCGCTCTCGGCCAGGGCGCGGTTGAGCTGGCTGCGTGCCAGCAGCAGGTCCTTGTGCGCAGCATCGCGGCTGCGCGCGTCCAGGGACAACGCCATCTGGCGCAGGCTGCGCCCCATGGCCATGAACTGGATGTTGACTTCCTTGATGTGCGAGATGCCCTGCAGCTCATAGGCATACATGCGCTGCACTTCCTCGGCCTGCAGGCGGTTGCTGTAGATCGACTGGATGCCCACCAGAAACACCAGCACCACGAGACCGCCAAAGGCCAGCGCCAGCTTGGTGCTGATCTTCAGCCCCTCGAGCAGGCTTAGAACGACGCGCATGCAGTCTTGCTCCGGTTTTCAAGGGCCAGGGCCAGCAGCTCGGCGGCAGCCATGGGGCGGCCGGTGTGGAAGCCCTGCATCACATGGCAACCCTGCAACACCAGCACGGCGGCCTGCTCAGGCGTCTCCACGCCCTGGGCAATGACCTCTATGCCCATGGCCCGGCCAATGGTGATCATGCAGCGGCTGATGGCGCGTGCATCGGCACTGGTGGTGAGGTCTTGCACGCACTGCGGGTTGAGCTTGAAGCTGCTGATGGAGAGCAGGTTGAGGCGCGACATGCGGGAGAAGGAAATGCCGTAGTCGTCGATGGCAATGCGCACGCCGATCTGGCGCAGGGTCTGGATGTGCTCGGTATCGCCCGGTGCAAACAGCATGGCCTGGGTCTCGCTGATCTCCATTTCCAGCTGCTCGGGCTGCAGGCCGTTTTTCTGCAACTCCTGGCGCACGGTCTCGGCAAAGCCGGGCTGGCGCAGCTGGCGCAGCGAGACGTTGAGGGAGAGGGTGAAGCCCTGCAGACCTTGCTGGGACCAATGCTTCAGCTGGTCGCAGGCATGGGCCAGGGCCCAGTTGCCCATGGGCACGATGGCACCGCTTTTTTCTGCCAGGGCGATGAAGATGCCCGGCTCGATGGAGCCGTATTGCGGGTGCGCCCAGCGCATCAGCGCCTCGCAGCCGCGCAGTGCCAGGCCGCGCTGCTGGTCGATCTGCGGTTGGTAGACCAGGCTGATCTCACCGCGCTCCAGTGCACGCCAGAGGTCGCGCTCCAGGTTGGGCTGCTCTTGCGTGGCCAGCCCCAGATCGTAGTTGCACAGCGGAATGCCAAAGCGCTTGGCGCCATACATGGCGGCGTCGGCGCAACGCATCAGCGACTCCTGGTCCATCGCGTCTTGCGGGAAGCGGGCACAGCCGATGCTGGCCGAGAGCTCCAGCTGGCAATCCTGGATCTGCATGGGCGGACGGATGGCGCCGTGCAGGTGCAGGCCTATGGCCTCGGCCAGGGCCACGCGGGCCTCGCCGCACAGCACCACCACAAATTCGTCGCCCCCTACGCGGGCCAGCAGGTCGCCGCTTTGCAGCGCATCGCGCATGCGCGCTGCCACCTGCTGCAGCACGCGGTCCCCCACGGCATGGCCCATTTCGTCGTTGATCGGCTTGAAGCGGTCCAGGTCAATGAACAGCACGGCCAGGGGCTGCGATTGCTCCTGGGCCTGCTTGAGCTTTTGCTGCAACTGCTCGGCCAGCATGCGGCGGTTGGGCAGGCCGGTCAGCGCGTCGGTATAGGCAAAGTCCTGCAGCCGCTTGAGCGTGGGCTCGGTGTAGGACAGGTCGGCCGAGGCGGCCATATAGGCCAGCACGGCGCCATCCATGTCCTCCACCATGTGCACGGTTTGCCACTGCAGGTAGATCTGTCCCTGGCGGCGCCGGTTGAACAGGGTGCCGCTCCAGCGTCCGCTGTCCAGGAGCGTGTACCAGAAATCCTGAAAAAAACTGGTGTCGTGGCGGCCCGAGTTGAGCATGCGCGGATTGCCCCCCAGCAGCTCGGCTTCGCTGTAGCCACTGGCCCGGCAATATTCAGAATTGACCGCCACCACACTGCCATGCGGATTGGTGAGCACCAGGCCATGGCTGGGCTTCACCGCCTGCACCAGGCGGGCCAGGGCCTGCAAGGCATCATGCGGTCCGGGCGGTGCCGGCAACAGAAACCAGTGCAGCTCAAAGCGGCCATGGCTTTGCTGCTGCATCAGCACCGCATCCCAGTGCAGTCCCAGGTCTTCGCCAGCGGCCGCGCCCAGCTCCAGGCGCAGCTGCACCGCACTGCCACGCGGGCCGTGGCGCTCCAGGTGCTGCAGCAGGGCGGCAATGGGCTCCTGCAGCGCGGGCGCCAGCAGGTCTTGCAGCGGCTGGCCGACCCAGGGGCCGGCCGTCCCAGGGGGCGCCTCGTGCGTGCCGTGCACGCACTGCAGCAGCACGCCCTGGGTGTCGGTGATCCAGTGCCTGGGCACCGCATCGGCCAGCAACTCCGACATCAGGTTTTCGCTGTGGATGTCCTGGCCCAGCGACTGCAGGATCATCTGCTGGTGCCTTTGCAGGCGGTCGTACTGCTGCATCAGCACGTCCAGGTCTTGCGCGTAGCGAAACAGCTGGGCGCTTAGGGCCGCGTCGCTGGGCGCATCACCCGCGCCGCCTGCCCCGTTTGCGCCCGACTGCGGCAGGTTCACGACAACCTTTCGCGCAGCCAGCTGACCACTTGCAAGGGACTGAAGGGCTTGATGAAGTAGGCATCGGCGCCGCGCACGCGGGCCTCGTCGCGGTCGGCCTGCTGGCCCCGGGCGGTGAGCATGGCCACCAGAACGCTGCGGGTCTGCTCGTCCGACTTGAGCGAGTCCAGCACCTGCAGACCGTCGAGTTCACCCGGCATCATGACGTCCAGCAACACCGCCACCGGCTTGTACTGGCGTACCGCCTTGAGCGCGGCCAGGCCGTTTTCGGCCTCGATGACCGTGTATTGCTTGCCCAAGGTGATGCTCAGTAGACGGCGAATGTCAGCGTGGTCATCGACGATCACAATGTTTTGCATACTGATATTTTATCGAATTAACAAACATATTGTGCTTTTTTGATAATTTTTGACAAATATAAAACGTGATTTACACGACTTTCGCCGTGAAGGGGGGCAAGCCCAGCGGGGTTGGGCTGGGGAAAACCAGGGGTTGTGGACGTCGCTTTTTGTCAAACTAGGGTCGTTGCAGCACGAGACAGGGCCCGCCTGCGGCGCATAGGATTGCCAGCACCATGCCCCTGCTCCACGCCCAACGCACCGATCTGGCTGCCGCATTCCGCTGGGCTGCCCGCCTCGGGATGAACGAGTCGATCGCCAACCACTTCAGCCTGGCCGTCAACGACACCGGCACGCGCTTTTTGCTCAACCCGGTGGGCAGCCATTTCTCGCGCATGCGGGCCAGCGAACTGCTGGTGGTGGACACCGAGGACATCAGCAGCTACACCGGCCCCAACGCGCCCGACCCCACCGCCTGGACCCTGCATGCCGCGCTGCACCAGGCCCTGCCGCAGGCGCGCTGCATTCTGCATACCCATATGCACAGCGCCACCGTGCTTTGCTGCCTCAAGGATTTTGAATTCTTGATGCTCGACCAGAACGCCTGCCGCTTCCACGGCCGCATTGCCTATGACCGCGGCTATGCCGGCATGGCCCTGCAGGCCGACGAGGGCCGGCGCGTGGCAGCCCTGATGGACGCCGGCAAGAGCGTGCTGTTCATGGGCAACCACGGCGTGATCGTGGTCGGCCCCACCGTAGCCCAGGCCTTTGACGAGCTCTACTACCTGGAAAAGGCCTGTGCCCTGCAGGTCTCGGCCCTGGCCACCGGCCGTGAACTCGCGCTGATTCCCGACGATGTGGCGCGCCTGGCCTGCAGCCAGTGGAACGATTACCCCACCCGCTTTTCCGAGCTGCACTTCAACGCCCTGAAAAGCATTCTCAACCACGAAGAACCGGATTACCGTACATGAATCCCCACGTCATCATCACCTGCGCTGTCACCGGCGCAGGCGACACCGTCGGCAAGAACCCGCACATCCCCGTCACCCCGCGCCAGATCGCCGATGCCGCCATCGAGGCCGCCAACGCCGGTGCCACCGTGGTGCACTGCCATGTGCGCGACCCTGAAACCGGCAAGGGCAGCCGCGACCCGGCCCTCTACCGCGAGCTGATGGAGCACATCAAATCCTCGGGTGTGGATGTGATCGTGAACCTGACCGCCGGCATGGGCGGCGACCTGGAGATCGGCCCGGGCGAGACCCCCACGGCCTACGGCCCCGGCACCGACCTGGTGGGCCCGCTGACCCGCCTGGTGCACGTGGAAGAGCTCTTGCCCGACATCTGCACCCTGGACTGCGGCACGCTCAACTTTGGCGACGGCGACACGATTTATGTCTCCACCCCGCAAGCCCTGCGCGTGGGCGCCAAGCGCATCACCGAGCTGGGCGTGAAGGCCGAGCTGGAGATCTTTGACACCGGCCACCTGTGGTTCTCCAAGCAGATGATGAAAGAGGGCCTGCTGCATGACCCGCTGTTCCAGCTCTGCCTGGGCATCCCCTGGGGCGCGCCGGCCGACACCACCACCATGAAGGCCATGGTGGACAACCTGCCGCCGGGGGTCACCTGGGCCGGCTTTGGCATTGGCCGCCTGCAGATGCCCATGGCGGCGCAGGCCATGCTGCTGGGCGGCAATGTGCGGGTCGGCCTGGAAGACAACATCTGGCTTGACAAGGGCGTGCCCGCCAGCAACGGCAGCCTGGTGGAGCGCGTTGTCAAGCTGATTGAATGCATGGGCGCCACGCCCATGACACCGGCCGAAGGCCGCGTGAAGATGAACATCAAGCAACGTTGAACCGGCAGTAAACACAATGACTTTCAAAACCGACATCAAGACCTTCGCAGCCCTGGGCACCGGCGTCATCGGCAGCGGCTGGATCGCCCGCGCCCTGGCCAATGGCATGGACGTGGTGGCCTGGGACCCGGCGCCCAACGCCGAAGCGAACTTGCGCGCCCGCATCACCAAGTGCTGGCCCGCCCTGCTGGCCAACGGCCTGAAGCCCGGCGCCTCGCCCGAGCGCCTGCGCTTTGTGGCCACCGTGGAGGAGTGCGTGAAAGATGCCGACTTCATCCAGGAAAGCGCACCCGAGACGCTGGAGCTGAAGATCTCCCTGCATGAAAAAATCAGCGCGGCGGCCCGGCCCGATGTGATCATCGGCTCTTCCACCTCGGGCCTCTTGCCCAGCGAGTTCTATGCAAAGGCCGCGCACCCTGAGCGCTGCCTGGTGGGCCATCCCTTCAACCCGGTCTACCTGCTGCCGCTGGTGGAGGTGGTGGGTGGCGACAGGACGTCGGAAGCCGCCAAGCAGGCTGCGATTGCGGTCTACAAGGCCATGGGCATGAAGCCCCTGCATGTGCGCAAGGAAGTGCCTGGCTTCATTGCCGACCGCCTGCTGGAAGCCCAGTGGCGCGAGGCCCTGCACCTGGTCAACGAAGGCGTGGCCAGCACCGGTGAGATTGACGATGCCATCCGCTATGGCGCGGGCATCCGCTGGTCGTTCATGGGCAGTTTCTTGATCTACACCCTGGCCGGCGGCGACGCCGGCATGCGCCATTTCATGTCGCAGTTCGGCCCGGCCCTGAAGCTGCCCTGGACCAGGCTGGTGGCGCCCGAGCTCACCGACGCATTGATCGACAAGGTGGTGGACGGCACCAAGGTGCAATTGGGCACACACAGCATTGCCGACATGGAGCGCTACCGCGATGACTGCCTGATGGCGGTGCAGGAGGCGATTCGCGCCACCAAGATCAAGCACGGGATTTCGCTGGATGAGTGAGACCCGTCATTCGCCGGGCCGCCCCAAGAATGACGGCACCCCCTCGGGGGGCCAGGCGCAGCCTGGTGTGGGGGCCATGTTGCTGGTGTCATGGCAGGGCCCGGTGGACCCCGCCTGGGTGGACTACAACGGCCACCTGAACGACGCCTACTACATTGTGATCTTCAGCTACGCCACAGACGGCCTGATGGCGCACATCGGCCTGGACGCTGCGGGCCGCCGGGCGCTGGGCCACACCATGTACACGCTGGAGGTGCACCTGAACTATGTGCAGGAGGTGCACGAGGGGGTGGACGTGGAAGTGCGCACGCAGATTCTGGGTGTGGATGCCAAGCGGGTGCATGTGTTTCATACGCTGCATCGGCAGGACGATGGAACCCTGCTTGCGACCAACGAACAGATGCTGTCCAACATCGATGCCTCCAATCCAGAGACGGGTCCCAAGACCGCGCCCTTTGCAGCAGTGGTTGCCGATCGCCTGCTGCCGCTGGCGGCTGCCCATGCAGGTCTGCCGCGGCCTGCCAATGCGGGGCGCAGCATTGCCTTGCCGGTGCCGCGGAAGTAGCCATGGTTTTTTGCTCGGTTCGCGCGGATTGTGTTGAAGACACTTCGGGACACAGGCCGGCGCGGCACTCCGTTCCGTCCATGTCCCCCGCCCACTGCGTGGGCTCCTCCTTTACCTACCGGAACGGAGCACCGCACCGTCCTGCGTCCGCCTGCGCCTTTGGCTCGCCCCTGTTGAGCACCCCTTGTGCGTTCTTGTATTTCATTCACGACGCGCCAACCCGTAACCGGTCACCGACAGTGGGGTGGATGCTGCAGCGAAATAAAGGAGGAACCCGCGCAGCGGGCGGGGGACATTCGCGGAAGCATTCGCCCCGCTGGCGGTGACTAAAGCAACGCTGGCAAGAAGTGCTTAGCAAACCAAACGCAAAGAACAAGCTACAACCCATGTCCGACCCGCACCAACAAACCGGCCGCGTCACCACCCCGCTGGAAAACACGCCCGCCAGACCCTGGGACCCAGAGGCCCCCATACCGGCTCCGCTGCAACTCCACTCCCCCACCGTGCAACCGCAGTGGGTGGACTACAACGGCCACATGAGCGAGAGCTGCTTTCTGCTGGTGTTTGGCGACAGCTCGGACGCCTTCTTTCGCTTCATCGGCATTGACGAGAGCTACCGCGACCAACAAGGCCTGTCGCTCTACACGGTGGAAACCCACATCCACAACATCCGCGAAGCCAGCGAGGGCGAACCACTCAAGCTCACCCTGCAGGTGCTGGACTGCGACGCCAAGCGCGTGCACATCTTCCACGCCATGTACCACGCCACCAGCGGCGAGCTGCTGGCTACCGGTGAGCAGATGCTCTTGCATGTGGACATGGCAGCCGGCCGCGCCGCGCCCATGCCGGCCTGGCTGCTGGGCCACTTGCAGGCCATCCACCAGGCGCATGCCGCCCTGCCCCGTCCGCCACAGGCGGGCGCTGCCATTGGCATACGCCGCAAACCCGCTGCTTCCTGAAAGACCCACCCCCATGCATTTCGAACTCAGCCACGAACACACCATGCTGGTGGACACGGTGCGCGCTTTTGTAGAGACCGAGCTGTATCCGCACGAAGAACTGGTGGAGCGCAGCGACGAGATCCCGCCTGACCTGGCCGCCGAGATCCAGGCCAAGGCCCAGGCCGTGGGCCTGTATGCCGCCAACATGCCGGAAGACCTGGGCGGCGGCGGGCTGGACAACTTTGGCGTGACACTGCTGGAGCGCGAGCTGGGCCGGGCCTCGTATGGCCTGCAGATGCTGATCGCGCGGCCCAGCAACATCCTGCGCGGCTGCACCGGCAGCCAGATCGAGGAATACCTCCTGCCCACCATCCGTGGTGAGCGCCACGACTGCCTGGCCATGACCGAGCCCGACGCAGGCTCGGACGTGCGCGGCATGCGCACCACCGCCGTGCGCGATGGCGACGACTATGTGATCAACGGCAGCAAGCACTTCATCAGCCATGCCGACATGGCCGACTATGTGATCCTGTTTGCCGCCACCGGTGTCGAAGAGACCAAGGCCGGTCCCAAGAAAAAGATCACCGGCTTTCTGGTGGACTTCGACACGCCGGGCCTCACCCGCCGGCGCGGTCCTTCCTGTGTCTCGCACCGGGGCTACCACCAGTGCGAGCTGTTCTTTGACGACATGCGCGTGCCGGCCAGCAAACGCCTGGGCGAAGAAGGCCGGGGCTTTGAGCTCATGGGCGAATGGCTGGGTGCCACCCGCCTTACCGTGGCTGCCACCAGCGTGGGCCGGGGGCGCCGCGTACTGGACCTGGCCACCGAATGGGCCGCCACGCGCAAGCAGTTTGGCCAGCCCATCGGCCGCTTCCAGGGCACGGGCTTCAAGCTGGCCGACATGGCCACCGAACTCGAAGCGGCTGACCTGCTCACCCTGCAGGCTGCCTGGAAGTGCGACCAGGGCCGCATGACCGATTCCGACGCCGCCATGGCCAAGCTGTTTGCCTCGGAGGCGCTGGCCCGCATCACCGACCAGACCCTGCAGATCTTCGGCGGCATGGGCCTGATGGGCTCGCTGCCCATCGAGCGCTTCTGGCGCGACGCCCGGGTGGAACGCATCTGGGACGGCACCAGCGAGATCCAGCGCCACATCATCTCGCGTGCCATGCTGCGCGCCCACGGCGCATGAGCAGCAACGCCAAGCTGCAGCGCCTTCAGCGCCTGTTTGCGCCACGCAGCATCGCCGTCTTTGGCGGCAATGCCGCGGCCGAGGCCTTGCGCCAGTGCCGCAAGCTGGGCTACCGCGGTGCGCTGTGGCCGGTGCATCCCACGCGCACGGAAATGGACGGCCTGCCCTGCTATGCCAATGTGGCGACCCTGCCCGGCGTGCCCGATGCCGCGTTTGTGGCCGTGCCGGCCCAGGCCACGGTGGAGGTGGTGGCAGAGCTGGCGGCCCTAGGTGCGGGCGGCGCCATCTGCTATGCCTCCGGCTTTGCCGAAGTCGGCCCCGAAGGTGCAGCCTTGCAGCAGCAGCTGGTGCAGGCCGCAGGCAGCATGGCCCTGGTGGGCCCCAACTGCTACGGCATGCTGAATTACCTGGACGGCGTGGCCCTGTGGCCCGACCAGCACGGTGGAGAGCGCCTGGAGCGTGGCGTGGCCATCATCACCCAGAGCGGCAACATCGGCCTGAACCTCACCATGCAGCGCCGCGCCCTGCCCCTGGCCTACCTGATCACCGTGGGCAACAAGGCGGGTGACGGCATGGAGGCCCTGATAGAGGCCCTGCTGCAAGACCCGCGCGTGAGCGCCATCGGCCTGCACATCGAAGGCCTGGACGATGTGGCCGCCTTCTCGCGCGCCGCCCTCCTGGCGCTGCAGAAAAAAGTGCCGCTGGTGGCACTCAAGGCCGGCAGCTCGGCCCTGGGTGCGCGCACCACCATGAGCCACACCAGCTCGCTGGCCGGCCCCGACAAGCTGTATGACGCCCTGTTTGCGCGCTGCGGCGTGGCCCGCGTGCCGGACCTCTCGGCCCTGCTGGAAACGCTCAAGCTGCTGCATGTGCTGGGGGCCCTCCCAGGCCGGCGCATCGCCTCGGCCAGTTGTTCGGGTGGCGAGGCTTCGCTGGTGGCCGACCTGGCCGAGGCCCATGGCCTGCACATGCCCGAGCTGCCGCCAGCCCCCCAGGCACGCCTGCTGGAAGTGCTGGGCGACAAGGTGCATGTGGCCAATCCGCTGGACTACCACACCTACATCTGGGGCCATGCACAGGAGCAGACCGCCTGCTTTGCCGCGCTGATGGACTGCGGCTTCGATGCCCACGTGCTGGTGCTGGACTTCCCGCGCGAAGACCGCTGCGATGGCAGCAGCTGGCAGACCACGCTGGACGCCTTTGTGGCGGCACAGGCCCAGACCGGCGCACCCGCCGTGGTGCTAAGCAGCCTGGCAGAAGGCCTGCCCGACGGCCTGGGGCAGCGCCTGCTGAGCCGTGGCATAGCGCCCATGCAAGGCACGGCGGACTGCATGCGGGCCCTGGCCCTGGCGGCGCAGATGGGTGCTGCCCAGGCCCGCCATGCCCAGTTGCTGCCGGTGGACGCAGCAAGGGCCCACAGCGGCAAGCCCAAGGGCGCCCCTGCCGCACCTGGTCTCCTTGGCGGCAGCCACCTGCTGGACGAAGTGGCCAGCAAGGCCGCGCTGCACGCCTTTGGCCTGCCCATTCCGGCAGGTGCTTGCGTGGCCGCCAGTGAAGCGGCGGATACTGCCCAGCGCCTGGGGTTTCCGGTCGTGGTGAAAGCGGTGTCAGCCACCCTGGCCCACAAGACTGAAGCGGGCGGCGTGCGCTTGGGGCTGCAAAGCCCCCAGGACGTGCAAGATGCGGTAACCGCCATGGCCCATCTCTCAGAGCGCTTTCTGGTGGAGCGCATGGCCAGCCAGGTGGTGGCCGAGATACTGGTGGGCGTCACCCGTGACGCACAGTTTGGGCTGGCACTCACCCTGGGTGCCGGTGGCATCTGGGTGGAGCTGCTCCAGGACAGCGCCACCCTGCTGCTGCCAGCCACCAGCGAAGACATACGCAGCGCCCTGCAAGGCCTCAAGACCTGGCCGCTGCTGGCCGGCTACCGGGGCAAGCCCGCCGGGGATGTGGATGCCCTGGTGGAGGCCATTGCCGCCATCGCCCGCTATGCCCAGAGCCAGGCAGACCATTTGCTGGAGCTGGATGTAAACCCCATACTGGTGCTGTCCCAGGGCGTGCTGGCGGTGGACGCGCTGATCCGCCTGACCGGCCCCGGCACCGACTGAAGAAAGACCCCCCATGAACGACGCCGTGCATACCCAGGCCCAGGACGGGGTGCTGACCATCACCCTCAACCGGCCCAAGGCCAATGCCATCGACGTGGCCACCAGCCGCGCCCTGTATTCCGCCTTCGCCCGGTTGCAGGAAACACCGGGGCTGCGCGTAGCCATACTCACCGGCAGCGGCCGCTTCTTCTCGGCCGGCTGGGACCTCAATGCCGCCAACGAGGGCGAGGCCATCACCGCCGACCACGGCCCCGGCGGCTTTGCCGGGCTCACCGAGTTTTTTGCGCTGGGCAAGCCGGTGATTGCGGCGGTCAACGGCCTGGCCATCGGCGGGGGCTTTGAGCTGGCGCTCGCGGCTGACCTGATCGTGGCCAGCGAGCAGGCCGAATTTGCCTTGCCCGAGGTGAAGCTGGGCATGCTGCCCGACTCCGGTGGCGTGCTGCGCCTGCCGCGGCGCCTGCCACGCGCCGTGGCCACCGAGCTCTTGATGACCGGGCGGCGCATGGCCGCTGCCGAGGCCCTGCGCTGGGGCCTGGTCAACCAGGTGGTGCCGGCCGATCAGCTGATGGCCAGCGCCCAGGCCCTGGCCCGGCAGGTGGTGCAGGCAGCACCGCTTGCCCTGGCCGCCCTGAAGGAAGTGCTGCGCGAAACCGAGACCCTGGGCCTGCAGCAGGCCTACCACCACCTGCGCCACGCCGGCCTGCCGCACTACCAGCGCATGCTGGCATCCAGCGATGCAGAAGAAGGCCCACGTGCCTTTGCCGAAAAGCGCGCGCCGCGCTGGAGCGGCACCTAGGCGCCACCATGCGGGCACAAAGTACCCTGCGCTGGCGCCGTTGGCTGGGACTGCTGCTGTTTGTGGCGTTGCTGGCGGCGCTGGCCTATGCCAGCGGGGTGCGCGAGCAGATCAGCGTGCCGGCCCTGCAGGCCCGTTTGCAGCAGCACCCCTGGAGCGGGCTGCTGATCTACCTGCTGCTGTTCTGCCTGGGCAATCTGCTGCACCTGCCGGGCTGGATTTTTCTGGCCGCCGCGGTGCTGGCCTTTGGCCGGCTGCAAGGCGGCCTGGCCACCTATATGGCGGCCAACCTGTCCTGCCTGTGCACCTTTGTCACCTTGCGCCTGGTGGGCGGCAATCTGGGGGCCACGCTCACGAGCCCGCTGGCCACGCGGCTGCTGGCCCAGCTGCAAGCGCACCCGGTGCGCAATGTGCTCTTGCTGCGCACCCTCTTCCAGACCCTGCCGGCCCTGAACTACGCGCTGGCCCTTAGCGGCCTGCGGCTGCGCCACTATGTCTTGGGCACGCTGCTGGGCCTGCCCCTGCCGATTGCCGTGTATTGCGTGTTCTTTGACCTGCTGATCAAGAGTGCCCACGGGATATAGCAGCCCCCACGCTTTTCACTGCGTGTAATGCGCTGCCCCCTCAAGGGGCCCTCGCGGCTTGGGGCTGCCCTGCGCCGCTCAAGACTGGCGCCCCCACGCTCATGCACTGCGTGTGGGTCGCTGCCCCGCGGTCGGTGGTGCCGCTGCTTCAGCCGGCCACGGTCGCCTGGGTGGCCAGGCCGGAGTCGTTCAGCTTGGCCAGGCACAGGGTCAGGGCGGCTTCCATGTCGAGCTCCTGCAAGGCCAGGTCCAGCTGCTCGCACCAGCTGCCATAGCTGCCCTGCAGCAGCTCCCGGTTCTGGGCAAAGCGCAGCAGCGCGTCCATGTCGGTCGCGGTGTCTTGCAACAGGCCCACCAGCTCCTGCAGCACGGCATGGGCAGCGGCGCGCTCGGCCGCACTTGGGGCCTCACGCTGCGCCACCGCGGGCGTGCCGCCCAGCAGCTGCAGGGCCAGCTGCAGGCTGTGCTGGGCACTGGCCACCAAAGGCTGCAGGGCCTCAAGATGCGGGCCCAGCTGGGCCACATCGATGCCGGCCTTGCATTGCTGCTCCAGCGCCGCCAGCTGCTGCGCCAGGGCGCTGGCACCCACCGTGGCCGCATTGCCCTTGAGGGTGTGCAGCTCCATGCGCAGGGCATTCTGGGCTTCGCTGCGCTGCAGCTCGCGCAGCTGCGGCATCACCGTGCCCAGGGTGGCATGAAACTCCTGGGCCGCATGTACATACAGGCTTTGCACGCCGGCCATGCGCTGCAGGGCGGCGGCCAGGTCCAGGCCGGGTACCTCGGGCACGCCAGCCGGGTCGGAAGCGGGGGCAGGCTTGGGCTCGGGGGGCAGCGGTGCACCGGGCGGCAGCGAGGAGCCCACGGTGCGTATCAGCAAAGACACCAGCTTGCCCATGTCAAAGGGCTTGCCGATGTGCTCATTCATGCCCACGGCCAGGCAGGCGGCGCGGTCGCTGGCCTGCACATTGGCGGTCATGGCGATGATGGGCAGCTGCTGCGCGTCCATGGTCTTGCGCAGGATGCGGGTGGCCTCAAAGCCGTCCATCACCGGCATCTGCAGGTCCATCAGCACCACGTCAAAGCTCACCGCACCCGAGAGCACCGCATCCACCGCCAGCTGGCCGTTGGCCGCCAGGGTGATCTCGGCGCCTTCGAGCTTGAGCAACTCCTGCGCCACTTTCTGGTTCAAGAGGTTGTCTTCCACCACCAGGATGCGCATGCCGGCCAGGCGGCCGTGCGCCGACTGCGCACGCGCGCCCTGGCGCATGAAGGTCTGCGCGCCCTGGGGCCGCAGCGCCACCTCGCGCAGCTGCGAGGCAGTGAAAGGCCGCACCAGCAGGGCATTGATGAGGGCATGGTCCTGGGCCGGATGCAGGGCCAGCCGGTCGCGGCTGGTGCCCGAGATCATCACCACGCAGGGCGGCTGCACACCGGCTGGCAGGCTGAGCTGGCGCATGCGGCGCACGAAATCCCAGCCATCCATGCCCGGCATGTGCCAGTCCACCACCAGCACCTGCGGCAGGCCCTGGCCGGCCGCCAGGCTGTTTTGCAGACGCAGGAGCGCAGCCTGGCCCGAATCGGCCACATCGGTCGGCCAGCCCCAGGACTGGCCCATGCGTGCCACGATGCCGCGCGACATGGCGCTGTCGTCCACCACCAGCATGCTGCGCTGGCCCTGGGTTTCGGCGGCAGGCGGAGGCAGGGCATCCTGCGGCATGTCGGTCACCTCAGGCAGGCTGATGGCAAAGGTGAACACGCTTCCCCGGCCCAGCAAGCTTTGCAGCTCCATGCGCCCGCCCATCAGCTCGACCAGGCGCTTGCTGATGGCCAGGCCCAGGCCGGTGCCGCCGTACTTGCGGGTGGTGCTGGCCTCGGCCTGCGAAAAGCCCGAAAAAATATGCACCTGGTGCTCTGGCGCGATGCCTATGCCCGAATCGCTCACCGAGAACTCCACGGACGATGCGTCGCCCACCGTGCCGGGGGCCAGCACGCGCCTGCGCGCTGCAATCACCACAAAGCCCTGCGAGGTGAACTTGATGGCGTTTGACCCCAGGTTGATCAACACCTGCTGCAGCTTCATGGGGTCCCCCCAGAGCGCGTGGTCGAGCTCGGGGTCCACATCGAACAGCACGTCGACCTTGTCGGCATTGGTGCCGGCACTCAGGATGTCGGACACATCGCGCAGCAGCCTGTCCAGGAAGAAGGGCTGCTTGTTGAGCTGCATCTTGCCCGCCTCGACCTTGGAGAAATCGAGGATGTCGTTGATCAGCGCCAACAGCGAGTTGGTGGCACGCCCCATCATGGCGGTGCAGTCCTGCTGCTGGGCATTGAGGCCGCTGGCCTGCAGGATGCGGATCATGCCCAGGATGCCGTTGAAGGGGGTGCGCAGCTCGTGGCTCATATTGGCCAGGAACTGGCTCTTGGCCTGGTTGGCGGCATCGGCCTTATGACGCTCCAGCTGCAGCTCGGCATTCATCTGCGCCAGGGAAGTCTGTTCGGCGCGCTGCAGGCGGTGGCGCTTGACCAGCGCCACCGTGGCCACGAACAGCAGCGCGATCTGCAGCAGCGCCAGACCCAGAATCAGGTCGCTCTGGTCCAGCATCTTTTTGGCCACGGTTTCGTATTGCAGCGACTCCACCGAACTGGCGGCCGAGCTCAAGGCCATGAGCTTGACATGCATGGCATCAAGCTGCAGCAGCAGGCTGCGCAGCGCGTGTTCATCGAGTTTGGGCTGGGCAAATATGGCGTCGCCTGCGCGGGTCAGTGCCTCCAGCTTGGGCAGCAGGCCAACATACTGCGGGCGCTCGGCCAAGGCCTGCACGCTGGGGCTTTCGCTTATCCAGGCAATGCCGCTAAGGAAAATGTCGTAGCGCAGCTGCAGGCGGTCGCGGTCCAGGTTTTGCGGATGGGCCAGCTGCACATCGAGCTCGCGCAGAAAACGCAGCGTCTCGCGCTCGGAGTAGAAGGCCAGGTTGGTGACCGAGTCCACGCGCTGGCGCACGCTTTCCTGGATCGACTGCTTCTGCACATACTGGTTTGCCAGCAGCAGCCCCATGGCCAACATCATCACCGTGGCCCCCAGGGCCACCCACAGCAAATGCCCCTGGAACTTTTGGATCCGCATGGTCCGCTTCTGGTTCCAGGTGATTAAGAAAAAGCCCGCAGACAGGCGGCAGGAGCTGGCAAGACGTTCCCCAAGTAACTTGATTTAAACCAGTATACCGGCGCCCCCTGGTGCTTTCTGTGAGGGACACTACTGATGCAACGGGGAATATTGCGGGGCGCAGTGGCTGGCGCGCAAACGAATGCGCGCCATGGCTGGTGATCAGCCGAAGGTGAAGGCCGACAGCGTGGTTTCCAGCACGCGGTCGGAGAACACCCGGCGGCCTGCGTCCGAGCCGGCCGCACCGGCCACCGTCATCAGCGGCAGCAAATGCTCTTCGGCGCGTGGCGGATGGCAGTCGCGCGCGTAAGGGGCCTGCTCCCAGTTGGCCAGCAGCTGCTCACGCTGTTCGGGGCTGGCCTCTACCGCCTGGGTCAGCCAGGCGTCGAACGCGTCAGACACCGGGCTGTACTGGGGGTTGCCGTAGGCGCGCATGTTGTGAAAGCTCATGCCGCTGCCAATGATCAGCACGTCCTGCTCGCGCAGGGCCTGCAGGGCCCGGCCGTTGCGCAGCTGCTGCGCCGCGTCCAGCGAGGTGTTCAGCGAGAGCTGCACCACCGGGATGTCCGCATCCGGGAACATCAGCTTGAGCGGAATGAACATGCCGTGGTCGAAGCCGCGCTGGGCATCGGTGCCGGCGGCAATGCCGGCTGCCTGCAGTGTGGCCACGATCTGCTCGGCCAGGGCCGGCGCGCCGGGCGCCGGGTACTGCAGCGCATAGGTGTGGGGCGGGAAGCCGTAGTAGTCGTAAATCAGTTCGGGCGCAGTTCCGCTGGTGACCGTGACATCGGGGGTCAGCCAGTGGGCCGAGACCATGACGATGGCTTTGGGCCTGCGCGGCAGGGTGCTGGCCACGTTCTTCAGGAAATCCGCCATGCGGTTCCAGGCATGGGGCGGATTCCACTGCATGAAGAAGCAGGGGCCGCCGCCGTGGGGGATGTACCAGGTGGGCATCTTGGCGCTTGCGTCGGGGGTACTGGTGCTGGTGCTCATGGGCTGTTCTCCGGAAAGTTCAGTGGAATGGCGGAGCCATTATTGCGGGGCGGGCAGCCGGGCCAGTGCCAGGGCCAGCATGCGCGCGTTGATGCCGTGGCCCATGCCGGGCTCGGTATCCAGTGTCACCGTGGCGCCCAGGGCTTGCAGCTGCTGCTGCGCATTGCGGCTGTGCTCTGCCGCGATCACCGGATCGGCCTCGCCATGGATCAGGTGCACCGCGGTGCCGGCCGGGGCCCGCTTGGGGGCCTGGGCAAAGCGCCCGGAAAAGGCAACCACATGGGCCGCCAAGGCGGGCTCCAGCTGGGTGGATTCCAGCGACAGGATGGAGCCCTGGGAAAAGCCGATCAGGGTGGTGCGCTCGGGGCCCACGCCGCTGCTTTGCTGCAGCCCACGCACCAGCGCCTGAAACGCCGGCATGACCGCTGCAATGCGCTGCGGCCGGTTCTCTTCGGTCACGCCGGCAATCGAAAACCACTGGCGGCCCTGGCCAAAGTCACTGGGGTACAGGCCCTGCAGACTGAGCACCTGGGCAGCCGCAAACCTGGCGGCAAACTGCTGGCCCACGGGCACCAGGTCCTGGGCATTGGAGCCCACGCCGTGGAACAGCAAAATCAGCTGCTCGGGCTGGCCTGCGGGCTGCTGGATGAGAATGGAGTCGGGCATGGTACGCGGGGCCTTCCCTGAAGGGTCAAAGGGTGCCCACGGTGTGGGCCTGGGCACAATCGTATGCCATCAGTATTGAAAAATACTGCGCCCCAATTCACGACTTCATTGCAATGTTTTGAATACCCATGCCCCGCGCCCGGGTGCCGCCAAGGCCTTCAGCCCGGCACGCCGAGCTTGCGCAGCATCCAGCCCATGGGGCAGAAACGGGTGATGCCGAACTGGAACAGGTTGGCCCCCACAAAGGCGGTGAAAAACAGCCAGTAGTGCGAGACGAACAGCGGGCTGGCGTCAACGCCCAGGGCCAGCGACAACAGGATGAAGCTGCCGGCAAAGAGGTGGATAAAGCGGTCTACGGTCATGGAAGCCTCCGGGTTAAATCGATTGCAGGCGCCGGTGGTACAGCGCATAGTACAGCACCGGTATCACCACCAGCGTGAGCAGGGTAGACACCAGGATGCCAAAGATGAGCGAGATGGCCAGGCCGTTGAAGATCGGGTCATCCAGGATGAAGAAGGCGCCAATCATGGCGGCCAGGCCGGTCAGCACAATCGGCTGCGCCCGCACCACCGCCGACTGCAGCACCGCGGTCTTGAAGTCCACACCCTGGCGCACCTGCAGCTCGATGAAGTCCACCAGCAGGATGGAGTTGCGCACAATGATGCCGGCCAGCGCAATCATGCCGATCATGCTGGTGGCGGTGAACTGCGCGCCCAAGAGGGCATGGCCGGGCATCACGCCCACCAGGGTCAGGGGAATGGGCGCCATGATGACCAGCGGCGTGAGGTAGCTCCTGAACTGGGCCACCACCAGCAGGTAGATCAGGATCAGGCCCACGCCATAGGCCGCACCCATGTCGCGGAAGGTCTCATAGGTGATCTGCGATTCACCGTCCCACTTCAGTGCGTACTGGCGATAGCTGTCGGCGGGCTGGTGGATCCAGTACTCCCCCAGGCCCCGCTCGCGGGCTTGTGCCAGATGGGGGCGAATCGCAAACAGGCCGTACAGGGGCGAGTCCGGCCGGCCGGCCATGTCGCCAAACACATAGCTCACACCCTGCAGGTCTTTGGTGTAGAGCGGCGTGTCGATGGCACCCATCTCCACCTGCACCAGCTCCGAGAGCGGCACCAGGCTGCCGTTGGCCGCGCGCAGGGGCAATGCCAGGATGGCATCCAGCCCGACCTGGCTGGCCATGGGCAGTTGCAGGCGCACCGGCACCGGGTACTTGGACTGGCCGTCATGCAGGTAGGCGGCGTTGCTGCCTGACAAGGCCGAGGCCACGGTTTGCGCCACGGCGGCGATGGGAATGCCCAGGCTCTCGGCGCGCTGGCGGCGCACCCGCAGGGTGGCTTGGGCTGCGCGCTCACGCAGGCTGGTATCCACGCCGACGATGTCCGGGTTGGCAGCAAAGGCCTGCTCCACCTGCCGCGCCAGCTTTTGGCGGCCGGCCTCGTCGGGCCCATAGATCTCGGCCACCAGGGGCGACATGACGGGCGGGCCCGGCGGCACCTCCACCACCTGGATGCGGGCCTGGTGCGCATGGGCAATTTTTTCGAGGGCCGGGCGCAGGCGCGCTGCAATGGCATGGCTCTTTTCGCTGCGGTGGTGCTTGTCCACCAGGTTCACCTGCAGGTCGCCCTGCTCGGCATCTGCGCGCAAGTCGTACTGGCGCACCAGGCCGTTGAAGGTGATGGGCGAGGCGGTGCCGGCATAGGCCTGCAGGTTGTCCACCACGGCTTGCTCGGAAAGATACGCACCCAGCTCCTGCAGGGTGGCTGCGGTTTCCTCCAGCGGGGTGCCGGCCGGCATGTTGATGATGACCTGGAACTCGCTCTTGTTGTCAAAGGGCAGCATCTTGAGCACCACCCACTGCACCAGGGCCAGGCCCACCGAGAGCGCCAATGCCGCCAGGATGCCCATCAGCAAGAACCAGCGTTTTCTGGCACTGCCCAGCAAGGGCCCCAGAACGGCCTCGAACAGTCGCTGCACCCGGCCAGCCTGGGCCGCCTGCGGCGCTGGAGCGTCATGCGCCTTGCCAGCCTGCGCGCGCATGAGCTTGGCCGCCAGCCAAGGCGTGACCGTGAAGGCAATGCCCAGCGACAAGGCCATGCCCAGGCTGGAGTTGATGGGAATCGGGCTCATGTAGGGCCCCATCAGGCCCGACACAAAGGCCATGGGCAGCAGGGCCGCAATGACGGTGAGCGTGGCCAGGATGGTGGGGCCGCCCACTTCGTCCACCGCGCGGGGAATGATGTCCAGCAGGCGGGCCTCCGGTTCGAGTTGCTGATGGCGATGGATGTTTTCCACCACCACGATGGCATCGTCCACCAGGATGCCAATGGAAAAAATCAGCGCAAACAGGGACACCCGGTTGAGCGTGAAGCCCCAGGCCCAAGACGCAAACAAGGTAGCCGTCAGGGTCAGTATCACTGCGGCACCGACGATGATGGCTTCGCGCCGTCCCAGGGCAAAGCCGACCAACAAAATCACGGAACCGGTGGCAAAGGCCAGCTTCTGGATCAGCTTGTTGGCTTTCTCTGCGGCCGTTAGTCCGTAGTCCCGGGTGGCGGTGACTTGCACGTTGGC
>Ga0228700_1000278_pt1 | contig 49951 bp, 46 predicted proteins | sample McNCre317_Aug_MG_FD_178019 | JGI IMG/M metagenome (GOLD analysis project Ga0228700, IMG submission 178019) | Freshwater microbial communities from McNutts Creek, Athens, Georgia, United States - 3-17_Aug_MG | ecosystem: Environmental > Aquatic > Freshwater > Creek | place: USA: Georgia...
GCCCGCCACAGGCGCCGCATGCACATGCTCCATCTTCATGGCTTCCAAAGTCACCAGGGGCTGTTGGGCTTGCACCTGATCGCCCACTGCCACGGCAATGGCCACCACACGGCCATTCATGGTGGCGCGCACTTTGCCGTCACCGCCGGTGTCACCCTGACGAGCGCTGGCCATGCGGGTGCGGTCCAGCACCTCATAGGGCTGCCCATGGTGCAGCAACCACAGATGATGGCCCTCACGCTCGAACGACACCCGTTGCATCACGCGGTCGAGCACAAAGCGCGCCTCATGCCGCGTCACGCTCACGGCGGTGATGCTGTGTTGCACCTCGCCCACGCGCAGTGCAAAGTCATGCGATGCCGTTTGGGTGACGCTGACCTGCACGTCGTGCCCCTGAATCTGCAAACGCATGCCCATGGGCAAGGCATGGGCCAACTGGCGCCCACTGTGTGTGTGTTCGTGCGCTTGATGACCAGATGTTTGATGCAGCAACCAAGCCGCCACCGCCGCCGCTTGAGACTGGGCCGAGGCCTCCACGTGCAACAAGGCTGCCTCATTTTGGGCAATGAAAGCCGTGGTTGCTTCGCCTGCAGCGAACACGGGATGGGCCAAGCAACGGCTCAGAAAAGCCTGGTTGGTGGTCACGCCCAAGGCCACCAAGTCGTGCAAAGCGCGCAAGAGTTTGCGGCGTGCTTCGTCACGGCTGGCGCCATGGGCAATCAACTTGGCCACCATGGAGTCGTAGTACGGCGGAATCACAGCACCGGCGTGCAGCGCGTGCTCCACCCGCACGCCGTCGGGCAATTGCCAACGACGCATCACACCGCTTTGCGGCATGAAACCACGCGGCACATCTTCCGCACACAAGCGCACTTCAATGGCATGGCCCTCATAACTCAGATCAGCTTGCGTCAGCGGCAAGGGTTCACCTGCTGCGATGCGCAATTGCCAAGCCACCAAGTCCAGCCCCGTGATGGCTTCGGTCACTGGATGCTCCACCTGCAAGCGGGTGTTCATTTCCATGAAATAGAAATTACCGTCACGATCAAGCAAAAACTCCAACGTACCCGCACCTTCATAGCCAATCGCTTGCACTGCGGCTACGGCGGTGGCGCCCATGCGTTCGCGCAAGGCGGCGTCTACAGCCGGCGATGGCGCTTCTTCCACCACCTTTTGATGGCGCCGTTGCACCGAACAATCACGCTCGCCCAAATGGATGGCATGGCCATGGCGATCAGCAAAGACCTGAATTTCAATGTGGCGTGGCTCCACAATCGCGCGCTCCAAAATCACGGTCGCATCGCCAAAGGCATTGAGCGCCTCAGACTGGGCGCTACGCAGCAGCTCGGCAAACTCCTGGCCATGTTGGACCAAGCGCATGCCACGGCCACCGCCGCCCGCCGTGGCTTTGATCATCACCGGATAGCCCAGCAACTCCGCTTGTGCGGCCAGGTTGGCTGCGCTTTGGTCGGCGCCTTGGTAGCCAGGAATGCAAGGCACGCCCGCGTCAATCATCAAGCGCTTGGCGCCGGCCTTGTCGCCCATCGACACAATCGCTTGCGGTGACGGACCGATGAACACCAAACCGGCGTCGCGGCACGCCGCAGCAAAGTTTTCGTTCTCGGCCAAAAAGCCGTAGCCTGGATGAATCGCATCGGCGCCGCTGAGTTTGGCGGCCTCCAGAATCGCCGGAATATTCAGATACGACTGCGCGGGCAAAGGCTCACCAATGCACACTGCTTCATCGGCGGCTTGCACATGGCTGGCTTGCGCGTCGGCAGTGGAATACACCGCAACGGTGCGATAGCCCAGCGCGCGCGCCGAGCGCATGACGCGCAGCGCAATCTCACCCCGATTGGCAACCAAAACCTTTTGAAATGGCGTGGCCATTGATGCATTGTTTGACATGGTGTGCATGTGTCCTCAGTTCTTGATGGGGAAAGTGCCCATGAATTTGGACAGAATTTGCAGCATCACCTCGTCGGCGCCGCCACCAATCGACGCCAGTCGCAAATCGCGGTACAGACGTGAAATCAGGCTTTCTTTCACATAGCCCATGCCACCCCAAAATTGCAAACAGCCATCGGCCACTTCACGCACCAAACGGCCTGCTTTGAGCTTGGCCATGGTGGCCACACGCGTGGCATCTTCGCCCCGCACCACCATCTCTACGCCTTGCCATGTCAGTGCATGCACGGCCGACACATCGGCCTGAAATTCGGCCAGTTTGAAATGCACCCACTGGTTGTCGAGAATCGAGCGGCCAAAGGCTTGGCGTTCACGGGTATAGTCAATCGTGATGTCGATCGCACGTTGGGCAAAGCCGCAGTTGTTGAGCGCCCCCCACAGGCGTTCAATTTGAAACTGCTCCATCTGGTAGATGAAGCCCATGCCCTCTTCGCCCACACGGTAGCGCTGCGGCACGCGCACATTGTCAAAGTGCAGTTGCGCCGTGTCCGACGAATCCATGCCGATCTTGCGGATCTTTTTCGACACACTGACGCCCGGGGTGTTCATGGGGACGATGATGAGCGACTTGTTGCGGTGCGATGCACCTTGCGAGGTGTTGGCCAGCAGGCAACAAAAATCGGCTTGGGTGCCATTGGTGGTCCACATTTTTCCGCCATCGATGATGTAGTCATCGCCATGTTTGCGCGCCACGGTTCGGATGGAGGCCACATCCGAGCCGCTGCCCACCTCGGACACACCCAAACAGCCCACCGCCTCGCCCCGAATCGCAGGCGCTAAAAACTCAGCCCGCAACTCGGCACTGCCATGACGTGCCAGCGCCGGTGTGCACATGTCGGTCTGCACCCCAATCGCCATGGGCACGCCGCCGCAGTTCATCTCGGACAAGGTCTCGGCCAACACAGCGGCATAGGAGTAATCCAACCCCGCACCGCCGTCTTCCAAAGGTTTGTCCAGGCCGAGCAAACCCAGCTCGCCCATTTGTTTGAACACCTGATGGGCCGGAAATATTTCGGCCGCCTCCCAGGCTTCAACATGGGGGTTGATGTCGGTGGCAATCCAGCGTCGGATGGTGTCGCGCAATTGTTCGTGTTCGTGGGTGAGTTGCATGGGGTTTCTCCAGTTCAAGGACGGGCAACAGAAAACTGCATGGTCTGGGGCTTGCGGGCTTCTTCCTCGCGGCACACGGCCAGCACGTTGGCCAACACAGCGCGAGTGTCGCGGGGGTCGATCACGCCATCGTCAAGCAACAAGGCACTGGTGGTGAACACGCTCATCTGGCTGTCAAAGCGCTCGACGATGCGTTGACTCATCTCATCAAGCTTGGCTTCATCGACTGCGCCTTTGCGGCGCATGCCTGCTTCGGTCACGATGCGCATGGTGCCTGCGGCTTGCTCGCCGCCCATGACCGCCGTTTTGGCATTGGGCCAGCTGAAGCAAAAACGCGGATGAAAACCACGCCCGCACATGCCGTAGTTCCCAGCACCAAACGAAGCGCCGCAGTAGATGGTGATTTGCGGCACCGTGGCATTCGTGACCGCTTGGATCATCTTGGAGCCGTGCTTGATGATGCCGGCCTCTTCATACGCGCGGCCCACCATGAAGCCAGTGGTGTTGTTCAAATACAGAATCGGCGTGCGCGACTGACAGCACGCTTGGATGAAGTGGGTGGCTTTGGTGGCACCGGCTGGATCGATCGGGCCGTTGTTGGTGATCACACCCACAGGCCAGCCCTCGATTTTGAAATGACCGCACACGGTGGCGCTGCCGTAGTTTTCGCCGAACTCCAAAAACTCAGAGTCGTCGGCAATGCGAGCAATCACCTGTCGCATGTCGACCGGGCGCTTGTGATCGGCAGGCATGATGCCCAGCAGTTCTTGTGCGTCATAGCGCGGCGGCTTGAAGCTGCGCAAGCCATCGTGGGGCATACCTCGATGCCAGTCGATGTTGCCCAAAATTTCACGGGCCAGGCGCAAGGCATCGTGGTCGTCTTCGGCCAGGTAGTCGCCCAAGCCAGAGATCGAGGTGTGCATCACCGCACCGCCCAACTCTTCTTCGGTGGCCACCTCGCCCGTGGCGGCCTTGAGCAAGGGAGGCCCTGCGAGAAAAGCCCGCGAGCGTCCGCGCACCAAGATGATGTAGTCCGACAAGCCTGTCTGATACGCACCGCCTGCCGTGGACGAGCCATGCGTGACCGTGACCACGGGCAAGCCCGCCGCTGACATGCGCGCGAGGTTGCGAAAGGAATTGCCACCGCGCACAAAGTCTTCCACCCGATACGTCATCAGGTTGGCGCCTGCACTCTCGACCAACTGCACATAAGGCAGTTTGTTTTCCAGCGCCATCTCTTGCACACGCAGCAGCTTGTCCAGGCCCATGGGTTGCAAAGCCCCCGCATCGATGCCTGAGTCAGACGCCAACACCATGCAGCGAATGCCGCTCACAAAGCCAATGCCTGCAATCACGCCGCCACCAGGCACGCTGCGCTCAAGATCGGGCGTGTCCAAGCCCAAACCCGCCAGGGTAGAGAACTCTAAAAACGGTGCGCCAGGGTCGAGCAACAAAGACAGGCGCTCACGCGGCAACAGCTGCTGGCGTTTTTCAAACCGCTCACGCGATGCGGCAGATTTGGCCTGGGTGCGTTGCTCATACGAACGCACCTGCGTCAATAACGCCAGCATCTGCTCACGGTTGGCTGCAAATGCAGGACTGCTGACGGAAATGGTGGATTCAATCTGTGCCATGTCGGAAACTTTCGCCAAACAGTGAAATACAAATGTCGTTCAAACCGCCAAGGCTCAAGCGCCTAAGCGATGTGAGGCCCCAGCATAAGCACACACAGCTCAAGGGTCTTGCGGTAACTGGCTGATGCGCCATTTGGCAACCAATGCAGCGGGTTGGTAGCTGAGCTTGGTACGACGGAAATTGGCCAAGCCCATGTCTTGCTCAAAATTGAGCCACACCACGGGCCTGGGCGCAGCACTTGCGAAGTGGTGGAACATGTACTGCGCAATGCCTTTAAAAGCAGCCAAGCCTTTGGCAAAACGCACCACCCACACCCCAGGCTGCAGTTCTTCGGCCAACAAAAAACCCGCCACTTGGCCATCGGCCTTGTACACAAAGCCTTCCAAACCCAGCTCAGGGGCCAAGGCCAAAGCCTCGCGGCATGGCACATCGTCGGCGGCGCCCAGGGGCTTGCCTTTGTCTTGCAACCAAGCGTCCAGCACTTGCAGACCCTGCGCCTGCAAGGCCACGGTGTAGGGCTCGGCCGACAACACATGCTGTGTTTGGAGTTGCGTCATGAGGTTGCGCTTTTTTTGCAACTTGCGCCCGGCATAGCGGAGAAACTGTTCTGCTGGATAGAGGTAGTCGTCGTCATCACGTTGTTGGCTAATGCCATATAAGGTGGGATCAAAACCTTGCGCATCCCGTGTGCACAGCGGGTACAAACAACCAAAGGCTTTTAAGACTTGATGGATGACTTGCTGAGGTGCGGCATTCACATCAAACAGCGGCATCGCGTGGCGTTGGCCGTCGTAGGTGCGGCCGCTGATCAAGGGCCAATCACCCGCGTGGTAACGGTAGTCGTGGGCACGTCGAAACAACCACAGATTGCTGTACGACAGATCGGCCAGCGCCTGCTCCCCCAACCCGACCTGGCGCTGTTGAATGAGGGGGCCGAGTACCTGCGCAAGTTCACGCGTCAGCACCACGCCCTCGCCCCAAGCGTGGGCAGCCGCTATGCGTAAGGCGTCAGCGGGCACGACCACGCACACCGGGCGCGGGACCATCGGCTGGCGAACCGGCAAAACATTGCGCAATGGCCGTCCACTGTTCAGCGCCATCGCCTGACCAGTGCAAGGCCGTGTCATCGCGGTGACGGCGTTGGGTCACGAGCAAGGCAAAGTCCAGCGCGGGGCCGGTCACGCAGTCAGTCGTGGAGGGCTCGCCCCAGCGCCAGTGGCTGCCATCAGGCGCCACCAAGTCCACATAGGGCGCAGGTTGCGGCACGGGCAGCTGGCGGTTAACAAAGGTCCAGCCATAGGTGGTCACGCCCAGATGGGCGATGTGACGCAAGCCTGGGCTGACGCCACGGGTGCGCCCCAGCACGTCCCAAATGTCCTGGCCGTGGGCCCAGGTCTCCATCAGGCGCGCAGTGGCAAACGAGCGCGCGCTCATGTCGGGGCCATACCAAGGCAAACGCGCTTTGGGGTCGAGCAGCGCCAGGGCCGCCACCAAGGCTTCGTGGTTGCGACGCCAGCGCGCCACCAAGGCGGGGCCGTCCACGCCGCTGAAATGCGCACGCGCCACCGCGCTGATTTCAGCACCACCCGCCATCTGCTGACTCAAAGCTTGTTTGCCAGCGGCAAACGCGGCCACATCGGTGGCCGCTTGCAAGGCGGTTTCATCAAAGTAGGCCAAATGGGCAATTTCGTCCCAAGGGGTCCATCCATAAAAATCGGTCTGCGTTTGCCATTGCGCAGGCGTCAAGGTGTCACACAGATCGGCCAAGGCGCGGTATTCGCCCAACAGATCGTCGCAGTTTGTTTTCATGCCCTCTCCTCGCCTTCAAATGTGCATTCAAATGCCCAACTGTCGCGCAGCCAGGTCTTTCATGATTTCTTCTGAGCCACCGCCAATCATCATCACCTTGACCTCACGGTAAATGCGTTCAGATCGGGTGCCGCGCATAAAGCCCATGCCACCCAAAATTTGCACCGCTTGGTCCGCGCAAAACTGCATGGCTTGGGTCGACAAAATTTTGGCCATGCAGGTGCGCGCCACCAAGTGTGCCGGGTCGCCCACCTGATGTTCAACCTGCCACGCCAACTCGTAGACCAAGCTGCGCGCGGCTTCGATTTTCATGGCCATATCGACCAGTTTGTGGCGAATGACCTGACGTTGCGACAGCGCTTGCCCAAAGGTGTGGCGCTCACGGGCCCAGTCGGTGGCTTCTTGCAAACAGACTTGCGCAAACATGCAGGCTTGCGCCGACATGCCCAAGCGTTCGGCATTGAAGTTGTTCATGAACACCTTGAAGCCTTGGTTTTCAGCACCCAGCAGATGCGCCACAGGCACACGGACGTTGTCAAACCGCAGATGGGCCGTGTCGGACGACCACCAGCCCATTTTTTGCAGCGGCGTGCGTGACAAGCCTGGTGTGTCTGCCTCGATCAGCAAGGCCGACACACCGCCAGCGCCTTTGTTATTGGGATCGGTGCGCACAGCCACGGTGAAGTAGTCGGCCCGCATGCCCGAGGTGATGAAGACTTTTTCGCCATTCACCACGTAATGGTCACCGTCGCGCACGGCCGTGGTTTTGAGCGAGGCCACATCCGAGCCACCACCGGGCTCGGTCACCGCGAGTGCGGCAATCTTGTCGCCTTGAAGCACAGCGGGCACGATGCGCTGCTTGAGAGCCTCGCTGCCATAGTTAGCCACCGGCGGCAAACCGATGGTGTGCGAGAGCAAGGAGGCCGACACGCCGCCTCCGCCCGAGCGCGCCATTTCTTCCGAGGTGATGATGTGAAAAAAAATGTCGGCCGGTGTGCCGCCATAGGCTTCCGAGTAACCAATGCCCAAGACACCCAAACGCGCAATGCGCTGGTACAAGTCGCGCGGAAAAGTTTCAGCTTCGTCCCAAGCATGGACATGAGGCGTGATTTCACGCGCCACAAAATCGCGCAACGAGGCGCGGTATTCCTCATGCTCGGTTGAAAAATAATGGGGCAAGGCTTGGGGCTCGTGCATCAACAACCACCTAGAGTCACACAAGCTTTGAGCATAAGCGCCCCAACCCCCACGTCTTGTGCGAACTGGTTGCTTTGGTTTTTTGCCTTGCACTGGGTTGGCGACAGCCAGTCAACACAAGCCACGCCCCGAACCTGCTGCTAATCTTGCGATTTATAGGCCACGCTAGGCCTACACCCGCCCCTTATTTCAGGCCGCAACAGGATGAACCGACATGACACGAACGCCAGCTTCCAACCCTCACAAAATCGTGCGCATCGGCGGTGCTTCGGGCTTTTGGGGCGACAGCATGCTGGGCGCACCACAGCTGGTTAACTCTGGGCTGATTGATTACTTGGTGTTCGACTACTTGGCAGAGACCACCATGGCCATCATGGCTGCGGTGCGCACCAAAAAGCCAGAGATGGGCTATGCCACCGATTTTGTCGACATCGCCATGAAGTCCGTGCTGCCTGAGGTGATGCGTCGCGGCATCAAAGTGGTGGCCAATGCAGGCGGCATGAACCCCCAAGGCTGTGCCGACGCCTTGCACGCCTTGGCCCAAAGCCAAGGCCTCGCGCCAAAGATTGCCGTGGTCGAAGGCGATGACATCAGCGCCTTGCTGCCTGCCTTGCGCCAAGCAGACACCCGCGACATGTTTCGCGATGAACCCTTGCCCGACAAAGTGCTGTCGGCCAACGCCTACCTGGGTGCCATGCCGATTGCCCGTGCCTTGGAAGAAGGGGCCGACATCGTCATCACCGGGCGTGGGGTGGACAGCGCCGTCACGCTGGGCCCCCTGATTCACGAATTCGGCTGGACCGCGCAAGACTACGACGCCCTGGCCGGTGGCAGCTTGGCAGGCCACATCATCGAATGCGGTTGCCAAGCCACGGGCGGTTTACACACCGACTGGCAGGACGTGCCCAACTGGCCCAACATCGGCTACCCCATCGTGGACTGCGCGTCAGACGGCAGCTTTGAGCTGCACAAAGCGCCTGGCACCGGCGGTGTGATTTTGCGCGCCGCAGCGGCCGAGCAATTGCTGTACGAAATTGGCGACCCCGGTGCGTATCTGCTGCCCGATGTGCATTGCGATTTCCGCCAGGTCCAAATCGAACAACTGAATGCAGAACGTGTGCGCGTGAGCGGCGCACAAGGGCACCCACCCAGCCCGTTCTACAAAGTTTCAGCCACCACCATGAACGGTTTTCGTTGCACAGGCAGCATGCTCATCGTGGGCATTGATGCGGCGGCCAAAGCACGACGCACCGGCGAGGCGATTTTGACGCGCACGCGGATGATCTTGAAACAACTGGGAATGCCTGACTTCAGCAGTGCCGCGGTGGAGTTGCTGGGTGCCGAAACCATCTACGGCCCCCATGCCCGCGCACAAGCTGCGCGCGAGGTGATGGTGCGGGTGATTGTCAACCACCCCATGAAGCAAGCGCTGGAAATTTTTGCCCGCGAGATCTCGCCCTCAGGCACCTCATGGTCACCTGGCACCACCGGCCCGGGCGGCGGTCGTCCCTCGGCCTCGCCGCACATCAAGCCGTTTGCGTTTTTGGTGGACAAGTCGCGCGTGAACATCCAGGTGCGCATGGGCGAGCAGGTCTGGCCCGTGGCGGTAGAGGCGCCCCATGATGCCTATTCCGTTCATGTGGCCACCTTGCCCGAACCCCAGCCTTCGCAAGATCAAGGCGAAGAACAGGTCGAAGTCCCCTTGATTCGTTTGGCCTGGGCGCGCAGCGGTGACAAGGGGGATATCTCGAACATCGGTCTCATCGCACGGCGTCCTGAGTGGCTGCCATTGTTATGGGACCGGGTGACGCCCGAGGTGGTGAAGGCCTACTTTGCCCACCTGGTGCACGGCCGGGTCGAGCGTTTTCATTTGCCCGGCATCGATGCCATGAATTTGGTCATGCATGAAGCCCTCGACGGTGGTGGCCCGGCGTCGAGCCGCAACGACCCGCTGGGCAAGGGCATGGGACAAATGCTGCTCGATTTACCGGTGCGGGTGCCGCGCAGCGTGGCGCAGAAGCTGTAACGCCACGGCTGCCGCTGGGCGGCATGCACGCCTTGCTTTAAACCGGAATCAAACCGCTGGGCGCAGCCGCATGAATGATGCGCAGCTTACGTGACCCCGCAAAAATATCGCGTGGCTTGAGCCCATAGGTCTGGCGGATCGAATGGCTGAAATGGGTGGAGTCGGGGTAACCGATGTCAAGCGCCACATAGACCAAGTTGCTGTCGCTGTTGACATGGTGCAACAAGCTGCGGGCACGCTTCCAGGTGCGAAAGCTGCGAAACGGTGCCCCCACCTCTTCTTTGAACAGATGCAAAAAGCGCGAGAAAGAAAGTTTCGCCTCAGCCGCACAAGCCTCGGCGGCGGCCTGTGCTGACGGGTCGCTCTTGATGCGCTCCAACACATTGGCAATGCGCGCATCGAGTTGCCGCACTGGCAGTGACTCGCCAAAAAACATCACATCAAAATCGATGGGTTGCACATCCAGCTCGCGTCCGGCAGACGCCAGCTGAGCATGCACCTGCCTGACCCGCGCTGCAAACTCAGGCGCTTCTACCGCGCCATTGGCACGCAACAAATCGGGCAAAAGCGCCATGTCCACGGTCTCAGGCTCTACCAGAATGTCCAGCACATGGCGTCCTTCGGTGGCGATTTGATAGGGCACATAAGGTTGCACCACGGCCACGTCGGTGGTTTGCCACTCTCCTCCATTAATGCGAATGCGTAGGGGCGCCTCGACCGACACATACAACACGATGGCGCCTTTGGTGTGCATGGCGGGTTCACCCAACAAGCCGGCGTAGAACACCCGATCGGCGGTGATCCACATCACACGCTCCGAGCTTGAACAACGGCGTGTTGACGGTGCGGGGCTGTTGCGCAATGGCAAAGGCATGAAACTCTCCTGTGCGTCGTGTGGGTCTTCTAGCTGCAGTCTACTGGCGAGTCTCGCGATTCAAGGGCCATTCGACCTAGGGTTTTCACTTTGGATCTTTGACGACACGACAGCCACAAAGCACAAGAACACACAGCACAGCCCTTTCAGAATGCAGGCAGCCATCCAGCTGACAGCTCACCTATCAACGAAGGAGACATGATGAAAAAACGTACCCTCATCGCTGCTTGCGCAGCCGCGTGCCTGAGCGCAGCGCTGATGCCCCAGATGGCCAGCGCGCAAAGCAATCGCCCCATCAAAATCGCGTTGATCGCCAGCAAAACCGGCCCCAGCGAGCAGTACGCCCGCGACACAGAGCGTGGCATGCGCATGGGCTTGGATTACATGACACAGGGCACCATGACCCTCAATGGCCGCAAGATTGAGCTGATCGTCAAAGACGACCAAATGAAACCCGAACTCTCCAAAGCCATGCTGACCGAAGCTTTTGGCGACGATCGTGCTGACATTGCCGTGGGCACCTCGTGGTCTGGCGGTGCACTGGCCATGGCCCCTGTTGCGGCCGAGTACAAAAAAGTGCTGATGATCGAACCCGCCATCGCCGACTCACTCACGGGTGCAGCGTGGAACCGTTATCTGTTTCGCGCCAGTCGCAATTCGTTCCAAGATGCCTTGGCATCTGCCGCAGGCCTGAAAGACGGCGACAGCGTGGCCTTTATTGCACCTGATTATGTGTACGGCAAAGACGGCGTGGCCGCCTTCCGCGATGCTTTGGCAGCGACCAAGCGCAAGGTCAACGCGGTGCATGAAGAGTTCATTCCGCTGTCCACCACCGACTTCACAGCCGCCATGCAGCGCACGCTGGAAAAACTCAAGGGTGCCAGTGGCAAAAAACACATTGTGGTGATTTGGGGTGCGCCCAATCCGATTCGCAAACTGGCCGACTTGTTGCCCGCAGGACAAAACATCGAGTTCTTGTCGATCGGTGGTGCCAACCATGAAGGCATCAAAGCTTGGTCAGGTTTGCCCGTGGGCGGCGGCATGTACTACTTCTACACCTTCCCGAAAAATCCAATGAACGACTGGTTTGTGGCTGAAAGCATCAAACGCCACAGCGTGCCACCTGATCTGTTCTCTGCCGGTGGTTTTGTGACAGCGGCTGCGATCATCAATGGGATCAAAAAAGCTGGCACCACAGACAGCGAAAAATTGATCGCTGCCATGGAGGGCATGGAATTTGACACGCCCAAGGGCAAGATGACGTTCCGCAAAGAAGACCACCAAGCCATGCAGTCGCAGTACCAGTTCCGCATGAAGAAGTCTGCCGGCGCCACGGAATGGGATGTGGTGGATTTGGTGCGTGAGATCACCGCCAACGAAATGCCTGTGCCTATTCGGGTCAAGTAAGCGGGTCAAGCAAGCATGACTGTCACGTTGGCCTCACGCGGCCTCACCATCCGCTTTGGCGGCCACGTGGCCGTGAATGCGGTCAGCGCGGAATTTCAGGCGGGCACGCTGACCGCCATCGTCGGCCCCAATGGGGCGGGCAAAACCACCTACTTCAACCTTCTTTCTGGACAACTCAAGGCCAGCGAAGGACAGGTGATATTGCAAGGCCGTGACATCACCTCACAAAGTGCGGCTGCACGCACTGACTTAGGGATTGGCCGCGCGTTTCAACTCACCAATTTATTCCCACAGTTGTCGGTGCTGGAGAACGTGCGCCTGGCCGTGCAAAGCCGCGCCAAAGCGGGCTTCAACATGCTCTCGCGTTGGCGCACGCGCCACGACTTGATCGAACAAGCCCACCATTACCTCAGTTTGGTCGGGTTGGACGACCGCGCCGACGACACCACAGCCAGCCTCCCGCATGGCGACAAACGCAAACTTGAAGTGGCCATGATGATGGCTCTCGAACCCAAGGTGTTGATGTTTGACGAACCCACAGCCGGCATGAGCGTGGATGAAGTGCCGGTGATCCTGGACATGATTCAACGCCTCAAAACAGGTGGCGACCGCACCATTTTGTTGGTCGAACACAAACTCGATGTGATCCGCTCGCTGGCCGATCGCATCATTGTGCTGCACAACGGTCAGCTGGTGGCCGATGGCTCGCCCGCCGAGGTGATGGCCTCCGACGTGGTGCAAGAAGCCTATATGGGCACGCAGGTGTCTGCCGATGGAGCTGTCCATGTCTGACCACACCTCCCCCTTGCTGCGCCTGCAAGGTGTGCACACCCACATTGGCGAGTACCACATCTTGCAAGGTGTGGACTTCACCGTGCCACGCCAAGGCGTGACTGTACTGCTGGGTCGCAACGGCGCAGGCAAAACCACCACCCTGCGGACCATCATCGGCTTGTGGCACGCCAGCCAAGGCCGGATTGAACTGAATGGCCAGGACATCACCGCACTGAACACCCCCGATATTGCACGTCAAGGCATTGCCTATGTGCCTGAAGACATGGGCGTATTCGCCAATCTGACGGTACAAGAAAACATGCGACTGGCCGCTATTTCAGGGCGCATTAACGACAGTCGCTTGCAATGGATCTTCAGTCTGTTTCCCGCCCTTGAACGTTTTTGGCTGCGCCCTGGTGGCACGCTGTCGGGCGGGCAAAAACAGATGGTGGCAATTGCCCGCGCCATCATCGAGCCGCGTCAACTGCTGTTGATCGATGAACCCACCAAAGGTTTGGCGCCCGCCATCGTGCAAAACCTGGCCGAAGCGTTTCGGGCGCTGAAGGCCAACGACACCACGATTTTGTTGGTCGAACAAAACTTTCATTTCGTACGCTCGCTGGGCGACCACGTGGCCGTGATGGACGATGGTCGCATCGTGTACACAGGGGCCATGGCCGATCTGGCCGCCGATGAACAACTTCAACACGAACTGCTGGGCCTGCAAGCGGCTCCGCACCATTGAGCTTTCTATGACGCATACCAAGGACGCCGCATGAGCGACAAACCACAGGCCTTGCAATCCCTGCACGGGCGTTGGGATGACCTGGCTCCCATGGTGCTGGTGGTGGCCATCGGCGTGGGGGTGTTGCCTCTGATCGACAGCCTGCCCACTTGGGCCACGCTGACCGTCGCAGGTCTGGCCATGGGCATGATGTTGTTCATCATGGCCAGCGGGCTGACCCTGGTGTTTGGATTGATGGATGTGCTCAACCTCGGTCATGCAGCCTTTGTGGCTGTGGGGGCCTATGTTGCCGCCACCTTGGCAGGGCCACTGTCGGGCTTGCTCAAGTCAGAGACAGGCGCTCACGCCATCTTGGGCATGGCCTTGGTGGCGCTGGGTGCGATGGTGGCCACTGCCTTGCTGGGCTTGGTCTTCGAGCGCTTGTTCATTCGTCCGGTCTATGGCAATCACCTCAAACAAATTCTCATCACCATCGGTGCCATGATCATCATTGAGCAATTGGTGTTGGCGTTTTGGGGCGCACAGCAAATGATGCTGCCCTTGCCCGAAGCCTTGCGTGGCAGTTTACGCATGGGAGAAGTCGGCATTGAACGCTACCGCTTGGTGGCCGTCGCACTTGGCCTGGTGCTGTACTTTGGCTTGCGGGTGATTTTTAACCGCACCCGCATCGGCTTGTTGATACGCGCTGGGGTGGAAAACCGTGACATGGTCGAGGCCATGGGCTATCGCATCCACCGTGTGTTTGTGGCCGTGTTTGTGGCAGGCGCCGCACTGGCTGGTTTGGGCGGCGCCATGTGGGGCTTTTACCGCGAGCAGTTCACGGCTGCGATTGGCACCGACTTGCTGGTGCAGTTGCTGATCATCGTGGTCATCGGCGGTTTGGGCTCGGTACGCGGTTGCTTCTTTGGTGCGCTCTTGCTCGCACTGACGCAAAACTATGTGAACTACCTGATTCCCGATCTGGCCTTGGTGTCCAACATCGGCGTGATGGTGGCCGTGTTGCTGTGGCGGCCGCAAGGCTTGTATGCCCCAGGCCGATGAACAAGGAAGACACGATGTTGTTGAAACAATTGACCTCCCATGTCTTGTCAGACGACCTGCCACGCAGCCGTCTGTTGACCGTGTTACTGCTGGCGGTGTTGGCCTACTTGCTGATGGCCCCTTTTGTGTTGCCCGGCGCGCGTTCGCTGAATGTGGCGATCACCATTTGTGTGTTTTTGGTGTTGGTAGGTTCATTTGATCTGTTGTTGGGCTACAGCGGCATGGTGTCGTTTGCCCACGCGATGTTTTATGGCATTGGCGCTTATGGCGTGGCCATTGGCTTGAACAGATGGGGCTCCACATGGAGTTCCATCCTCCTGGGGACTTTGGCGGCGATGGCGGTGTCCACCGTGTTGTCGGTGCTGATGGCCTTGATTTCACTGCGGGTGAAAGCGATTTTCTACACCATGACCACCCTCGCCGTGGCCTCGGCGTTTGGCGCCTTGGTGATGCGCTTGAACGCACTCACAGGCGGCGATGATGGGCGCAACTTTGGCGTACCCGAGGTGTTAACGCCCGGCTTCGAGCTGTTTGAAGACGAGGTGTTTGGCATTGTCATCAGCGGCAAGGTTCTCACCTATTACTTGGTCTTGGTGTGCGCTGTTCTGTTGTTTTTGCTCATGTTGCGCATCGTTAACTCGCGCTTTGGTCGCGTGCTCGAAGCCATACGTGAAAACGAGTTTCGTGCCGATGCGATTGGCTACCGCACGCTGTACTACAAGCTCGCGGTTAATACGGTGGCGGCCTTGATTGCCACCGCAGCTGGTGTGCTGATGGCGCTGTGGTTGCGTTATGTGGGTCCACAAACCACGGTGGGCTTCAATGTGATGCTCAATATTTTGCTCATGGCCGTGCTGGGCGGCCTGGGCACGGTCTATGGTGCGGTGCTCGGGGTGGTGGTGTTCACTGTGGCCGAGAACTACCTGCAGTTGCTATTGCAAAAACTCAACGCTGCCGTCAACGGCGTGCCTGTGATCGAACATCTGTTGCAACCCGACCGCTGGCTGCTGTGGTTTGGCTTGGTGTTTGTGTTGGCGGTGTACTTTTTCCCCACCGGCATCGTGGGCAACTTGCGCGAGCGTGCAAGCCGTCAACGCTGACCCGCTCCACACCCAACGAGCGAGGGGTCAGCCCGCTCGCCTGATCACAATCAACTCACGGCGCGTTGCTGCCCTTGCCAATATGGCTCGCGCAACACGCGTTTGAGCAGCTTGCCTGTGGGGTTGCGTGGCATGACATCGACAAAGTCCACCGATTTGGGGCACTTGAAATGCGCCATGCGCTCACGCATCCAGTCGATCAAGGCTTGCTCGGTCAGCGTGGCGCCGGGCTTGAGGACGACACAGGCTTTCACGGCCTCACCCCAAGTGGCATCGGGCACACCGATGATGGCGCCATCGGCCACGTCGGGGTGGCGCATGAGCAAGTTTTCAATCTCGGCGGGGTAAATGTTTTCGCCGCCTGAAATGATCATGTCTTTGATGCGGTCGTGAATGTACAAATAACCGTCTTTCACATAGCCACCATCCCCGGTCTTGAACCAACCCCCTTGCGCGTTGCGGCCTTCGGGAAAGGCTTGTTCGGTGGCTTTGGGATCACGCCAGTACTCTTTGAAATTGCGAATGGTTTCGAGCCACACTTCGCCCGATCCGCCTTCAGGTACATCTTCGCGCGTGACGGGATTGACAATGCGCAGGCGCGCGCCACCAATCGGTCGTCCCGCAGATCGCAACAGGTCTGGACGCTGGGCTGCATCACGGTGGTCTTGTTGGTTGAGGAATGTGGCAGGACCTGACACTTCGGTCAAACCGTAAACCTGCAAGAAGTCGCATTGGAACAGCGCCATCGACTCCTCCAACACCCGATCACTGATGGGTGAACCTCCATACGCAATGAGTTTCAAACAGCTGTAATCGTTCTTCTTGCCATCCGGTGACTGCAACATGAACATCAGCATAGCAGGCACGACAAAGGAATGGGTGATGCCATTTTTGGAAATACCTGCCAAAAATGCAGCTGGATCAAAGTCAGGATAAGACACGGTTTTGCCGCCCTTGAACAGTGTCAACAGCAACATGGTTTGACAAGCCACATGGAAGGTTGGCAACGGGTTGCCCAGCACGCCATCGGCACCGAAGTGCCAGTCCTCAGACACCGTGCGGCTGGTCGACATCAGGCCACGGTGCGTCAGCACCACCCCTTTGGGCAAACCGGTGGTACCCGACGAATACAACTGCAATGCGGCATCGTCGCTTTGAATCGCCACAGTTTTGAATTGATCGCTGAAGCCTTCGTACCAAGCGGTAAACCCTGCCGCACCATCGGCTGGGCCTTCGGTGCACACCACGGTGGCACGCGCAGCCGGTGCCTCCGTGCTTTGGAATTTGGACACACCGGCCATGAAGCCCGCATCCGCCATCACCAGTTTGGCTTGGCCATGACCCATGATGTAGGCCAACTCATCAGGGGCCAAACGCCAGTTCACTGGCATGCACACAGCACCCACTTTGCAAGCGGCCAGCGTCAACAAGAAACACTCAATTTGATATTTGGTCAGACTGGCCACACGGTCGCCGGGCTGCACCTTCATGGCCACCAAAGCGTTGGCAATTTGATTGCTCTTGCGGTCCAACTCTTTGAACGTGAGTTGGGTAGCGCCACTTTGATAGGCCACAGCATCAGGCTTGGCTTTGACGTGTCGAACCAGGGCGTCCAAGAGGGTTTGATCTTTTGCTTCTGCGGTGTCCATGCGAATTCCTTTTCACGAAGTCCAGCATCGCGGTCGATGATGGGCAGGCAGAAGGTTATCGATCAGACCTCTATCTCGCTTGTGCAAAGTGGCTGACTTGCTGCCACCTTCGACAGGGTTTTCCCTTGATGGCCCCTTAGACCAACGTCACCTTGGCCTTGAGCGGTTTCATCACAAAGCTGGTCTTGCAATCTTGAACACTGGGGTGCTTGAGCAAGGTGTCCATGATGAAGCGTGAAAAATGGTCCATGTCGGCCACCACCACTTTGAGCAACAAATCCATCTCGCCGGTCAATGCGGTGCATTCCACCACCTCGTCCCAACCCTGCACAGCAGCTGCAAACAATTCCAGCGGATCGCGCTTGCCGCTGCCGGCCAATTTGGCCATGCGGACTTGGATGTAGGCCGTCAGCGTCAAACCAATGGCGCGGGCGCGCACCAACGCCACATAGCCCGCGAGCACCCCCGCGTCTTCGAGTCGGCGCACACGACGCAAAGTGGCCGATGCAGACAAGCCCACTTTGCTGCCGAGCTCTTCATATGACAACCGCCCATCTTGAGTGAGAGCAGCAATAATGTGCTTGTCGATCGAATTTAATTTGAAATCATTATTCATATGTTTATTTTTGCATGATTCATGCGTTTAAGTCTTCATAGCAAACGTTTTTGCATGAACACTGCGCTCAGAACGGTCTAGAGTCAGCACATTGCCGTGCACACACAGGAGACATTGCCATGACCGATCTTTTTGACAATCCCATGGGTTTGATGGGTTTTGAGTTCGTTGAATTCGCATCGCCCATGCCCAACGTACTCGAACCCTTGTTCGAAAAAATGGGCTTTACCTTGGTTGCCAAGCACCGCTCCAAAGATGTGGTGCTCTACCGTCAAGGCGACATCAACTTCATCGTCAACCGCGAGCCCAAAAGTTTGGCCGGCTACTTTGCTGCCGAACACGGCCCCTGCGCCTGCGCCTTGGCGTTTCGCGTCAAAGACTCGCACAAAGCCTATGCGCGAGCCTTAGACATGGGCGCACAGCCGGTCGAGGTGCCGACCGGCCCCATGGAGTTGCGCTTGCCCGCCATCAAAGGCATTGGGGGTGCGCCTTTGTATTTGATCGACCGCTTTGAAGACGGCAAAAGCATTTACGACATCGACTTTGAATTCATCGAAGGCGTGGCGCGTCACCCCCAAGGCCACGGCTTCAAGATGATCGATCACCTCACGCACAACGTCTACAAAGGACGGATGGCGTTTTGGGGCAATTTCTACGAAAAGATTTTCAACTTCCGCGAGATTCGCTACTTTGACATCCAAGGCGAATACACCGGCTTGACCAGCCGCGCCATGACCGCACCCGATGGTTTGATCCGTATTCCGCTGAACGAAGAATCAGGCAAAACCGGCGGTCAGATTGAAGAGTTCTTGATGCAGTTCAACGGTGAAGGCATTCAGCACATTGCCTTGAGCTGTGACGACATTCTGGCCAGCGTGGACGCCTTGCAAATGGCGGGTATTCCGCTGATGACGGCACCCAACGACATTTACTACGAGATGCTCAACGAGCGCTTGCCCGGCCATGAAGAGCCCGTACCCGAGTTACAAGCACGCGGCATATTGCTCGACGGCTCCACCGCCAATGGCGAGAAACGTTTGTTGTTGCAAATCTTCTCGCAAACCTTGCTCGGCCCGGTGTTCTTTGAGTTCATCCAACGCAAGGCAGACGAAGGTTTTGGTGAAGGCAACTTCAAGGCCTTGTTTGAGTCCTTGGAGCGCGATCAAATCCGTCGCGGTGCGCTTGACGTCACATCGGCGAAAAACCCTTGAGCTTGAACATCTGCACAGCCTGCGGCGTTTGAAGAAAACGACGCAGTGCCAGTGCGTCTTTGTTGTCACCGGCTTTCGCACCCAACATCACGACATAGGTGGTGACCTTTTGCAAAGACGCAGGCAATGGCCCGACCAAAACCGCCCCTTGGACCGGCAAGATTTCGGTGATCTGCTGAATACCCAGTTCGATCTCGCCACGCGCCACGGGTTCTAACACATAGCCCACATCGCCCAGTGTGGTTTTGGCTTTGACTTGCTCCGCAATGCCCAGCTGCGCCAACACGCTGGCAAAGTGTTTGCCGCTGGTGCCTTTTTGCGGGTCCATGTAGGTGATGCTTTTGGCACGCAACAAGGTTTGGCGCAAAGCCTCGGGCGTGGACACATCAGGCATGGCCGTGCCCTGCTTCACGGCCACACCGACCCCAACACTGCCCAAGGGTTGAGCGGAACCCGCCACTGCCCAGCCTTTGCTTTCTACATCGTTCACCACGTCCGCGGAAAGAATCAGCACATCGGGCTGTCCGCCATCGGCCAAGCGGCGCATCCACACACCAACAGGGGCATAGTCCACCTTCAATGAAACATCGGCTTGTTTTTCAAACGCCGGCACCAGTTCTTCCAACGCCGGTTTGACTGCGCCTGCGCTCCACACCACCAGTTCCTTGGCATGAGATGCAAAGGACATGGTCACCAACAGCAAGAACATTGAAAGAGTTTTTTGAAACATGGTTATCCATCCCTGAAAACAAAAAGCGTCTGTTCGCGACGCCGCATAGTCCCATAATAAGATGCGACTGCCACCCCAGTCCCAGACTCACCCCATACAGGAGACACCCCCATGACATGGTTGCATTCCATCGGACTCAAAGCCTGCCTCGCGCTCAGCTTAACTGCTCTCGGCATGAGCAGCAGCATCGCGCAACAAGCGCCCAACACACCACAAGCCAAAACTGAATTGCTGTGGCTGGGCCAAGCGGGCTTTCGCATCAAAACACCCGGAGGGCGAACCATCGTGATTGACCCCTGGCTGACCGGTGGTCCGAAAACACCCGCGCCCTACAAAACAGACATTGCAGCGCTGGGCAAAGTTGATTTGCTGCTGGTGACACACGCCCACGTCGATCACATCGGCGATGCACCTGCCTTAGCAAAGTTGCACAAAACCGTGTTGTACGGGCCTGCTGACATGATCACCCCTTTGATCACCTTGGGCATCATGCCTGCCGAGTTGACACACCGCTTTAACAAAACTGGCAATGTGAAACCGCTGCCAGGCATCAAAGTCACGGCCGTGCAAGCCGAGCACTCCTCCTTGTTGGTCTGGAAAAACCCAGCCACAGAAAAACTGGAGTCCCACCCTGCGGGTGAAGCAGTGGGTTACATCATCGAGCTGGAAAACGGTTTCAAAATTTGGCACATGGGCGATACCGGTTTATTCGGTGATATGAAGTTCATCACCGAGCGCTACAAACCCGATTTGGTCTTGATGCCGATTGGCGGCAACTTCACCATGGACCCCGAGGACGCTGCGTTTGCCGCGCGTAACTGGATCAAACCCAAGATGGTCATTCCCATGCACCACAACTCCAATCCCTTGGCCAAGGGCACAGTGGAAGAATTCCAGAAAGCCATGAAAGGCAGCAGCGTCAAAGTGCTGCCTATGGTGGAAGGACAAACGCTGGAGTTTTGAGTCGTTATGAACGCTAGGTTGACAAAGATCTGCACAGGGCTATGTGCCATCGCTCTGTGCAGCCCCTTGGCCTGGGGCCAAAGTTCGCAGGAGGTGTCTCAGCACATGGCCCCCACGGGCAGCTTGCGTGCTGTCATCAACCTAGGCAATCCCATCTTGGCGCGCCAAGACCCAGCCACGGGTCAAGCAGTCGGTGTGTCTGTCGATTTGGCGCAAGCGCTGGCGAAGCAACTCAAGGTACCGTTGACGCTGATACCCGTCACATCAGCCGGCCAATCGGTCGAAGTAGTAACGCGAGGCCAAGCCGATGTGGGCTTCTTTGCGATCGATCCAGTGCGCGGCCAAGGCATTGCATTCACACCACCCTATGTGGTGATTGAAGGCAGCTACTTGGTCAAACAGGATTCGCCCTTGCTGCGCAACGAGCAAGTCGATCAGGCTTCGCACCGTGTGGTGGTGGGTCTTGGCAGTGCCTATGACTTGTACCTCACCCGCGCGCTCACACAAGCGCAACTGGTCCGTGCACCTACTTCACCTCAGGTGGTGTCGTTCTTCATGGCAGGTTCCTACGACGTCGCCGCTGGCGTTAAGCAGCAACTCGAAGCCGACGCACAAACAACACCTGGCGTGCGTTTGCTGCCTGGTCATTTCATGCTGATTGAGCAAGCCATGGGACAACCCAAAGACCGCTCACCGCTAGCCCGCGAAACCTTGGCACGTTTCGTGACTGAAATGAAATCCAACGGATTTGTGCGCGACAGTTTGCAACGCCACCGCATTGAAGGTGCAGTGATAGCCCCCTAGTGAGGGGGCTGGGTCCTACTGCTTAGGTCCAGTGCTTTGAAATCTCTGGATCGAAGGCTCCGTCGATCAACACAAACAACATGCGGCAAGGCTTGCCTGAGCGATTAGCCCACGCATGGTTGGTGCCACGCTCAACCAAGAAGTCACCTTCACGCATCAGCACATCTTCGTTGTCGAGTACCAAGGTGATTTCTCCCTCCAACACCAAGGCATAGTCCACCGACTCGGTGCGGTGCATGAATGGGTGCTTAGCCTGTCCGTGCGTGTTGGTTGATGCAGTAGTGGTGCCCAAGGCGCCCCAAGCCACTTTGGTGTCGTGGGCGTCAATTTTTTGCAGCCATTCGCCTTCCGGTCCGAATTCAATGATGCGCACCACGGTGCCATTTTTCGGCGGTTCGAGCTTGAGGGCTTGACTGGTTGGATCGTCCTCATTGCCCACATACGCTGGCGTTTGGTGGGTCGCCCATAGCTGAGTGAGGTGGTAACCCACCCGTTTGGGATTGGTGTGCACCGAGGGTGCGGCCTGATCTTCAGTCACATAGGACCGTCCTTGTGCATCATGCCCGGTGACGATGCGTCTGACGTGGCCTTTGGGTTTTTCGTTGCTCATTGTGCGGTGACTCCTGTTTCTTTCACAATACGACCCCATTTCACAACTTCACGTTTGAGATAGTCGGCAAAGTGTTGGGGAGTTCCTGGTTGTGCTTCAAAGCCTGCGGCATCGAGTTTTTCTTTGAAGCTCGCTGACTTGACTACCTCATTGATGGCGGCATTCAACTTCTGCGTGATCTCTGAGGGAAGCTTTTGGGGCGCAAACACGCCGACCCAGGTGTAGTCTTCAAAATCAGCAAAACCAGACTCGGCTACCGTGGACACATTGGGCAAGGCATCAATGCGTTTGGAACTGGTCACTGCCAAGGCCTTGACCTTGCCGGTCTTCACCAAAGGTACGGCCGGTGGCAAAGCCACACTGGCCAGCGGCACTTGATTGGCCATGGTGGCAGCCAAGGCCGGGCTGGCCCCTTGAAACGGAATGTGCACCGCCTCATTGCCCGCCAACACGCGCAAGATGTGGTCACCTGTCAAATGCGGTGTGCTGCCAATCCCTGCCGAGCCATAGGAAATGCTTTTTCCTTTGTTCAGGCGCAAATACTCTTTCAAGTCATTGGCAGGTTCGTTCGGTTGTGCCACCAAAATATTCGGACTCGACGCCACCAAACCCACCGCAACAAAATCGCGCAGCGCGTCATAGCCTGGCTCTTTGTATAAGGTTTGGTTGACCGCCATGGAGCTGGTGGTGACCAAGAAGGTGTAGCCATCTGGGGCTTCCTTGGCGACAAACCGTGCAGCAATATTGCCACCAGCTCCTGCGCGGTTTTCAACCACCACGCTTTGACCCAGCTTGTCTTGTAATGCTTGACCCAACAAACGGCCTACGATATCTGCGGGGCCTCCTGGGGCAAAAGACACGACAAATTTGATCGGTCGTTGCGGCCAAGCGGTGGTTTGCGCGACCACTTGTTGGCTGATCACACACAAGCCCGTAGCCACAGCAGCTAGGGCTTTTCCAAACGTTCGACGGTACATCACATGATTTCCTTTTGATTCTTCAGTCGACCTTGATGTCGAGTTCTTTGACCAACTTGCCCCACTTCACCACTTCGCTCTCGATGTAGCGAGCCGCAGCAGCGCGGTCCATGTGGGAGGCCTCCAACGACAAGGTTTCAAAGCGTTCTTGCACCAACTTGGCGTTCAAAGCGGCATTGATCTTGGTGTTGAGCATGTCTAACACGGCAGTCGGTGTTTGCTTAGGCGCAAAAATCGCAAACCAGGTGTTGGCCTCAAAACCTTTGTAGCCCAACTCGGCCACGGTGGGCACATCGGGCAAGGCGGGGCTGCGTTTGAGCGAGGTCACCGCAATCGGGCGCACCTTGCCTGCTTTCACAAACTGAACCGCAGGTGGCATGGAGGTGGAAGCAATCGGCACTTGCCCACTGACCACCGCATTGGTCGCCGCGGCAGGTTGAAACGGCACATGCGTCACATCCACCTTGGCCAACCCCTTGAACAACATTTCAGCACCCAGGTGGGTCGTGGTGCCATTGCCTGACGAAGCATAGGCCAATTTACTGGTACGGGCCAACGCCAGCAATTCGCTCAAGTTGTTGGCTTTGACATCGGGATGCACATACAAAAGATTGGGCGTGTAAGCGGTCAAAGAAACCGGTTGCAAGTCGCTGATGCCGTCGTAACCCGCGTTCTTGAACAAGGTGGGATTGACGGCATACGCCACGCTGTGAAAGAGCAAGGTGTAACCATCGGCAGGTGCATTCATCACCCCGACGGTGGCAATGTTGCCACCCGCACCAGGCTTGTTCTCGATGATCACCGACTGCCCCAGGGATTGGCTCAGCTGTTCACCCACCAAACGCGCCACGATGTCGGTGGAACTGCCTGGCGCAAACGCCACCACGATACGGATGGGCTTGTCCGGATAGGCGGCCCAAGCCGACAAAGACGTCCAGCACACCAGCAGCCATGTGGCTATGAATCGTGTCATCACCATCTCCCTGAAAAGTTATCGATTGAATTTAGTCGATAACTTTTGGCAGAGCGTGTTACATCGGTGCTTGACGTCTAGGAAATTCCCTGATGAAAAGGACCTAAGAGGTAGCCGCTGACCAGTGCCGCCAAAAACAGGGTCTCCAAAACCACCAAGGCCACGGGCTTCCAACCCACACTGAGAATGTCCTTCAGATGGGTTTTGATGCCGATCGCAGCCATCGCCGCCACCAGAAAAGCGCGAGACAGCGTGTGTCCTGTGGTGGTCAACACCTCTGGCAATGCAGTGAAGCTGTTGAGGAGGACCAACAACACAAACACGACCGCAAACCAAGGCAACAACGGCGGTCGACTGGTGGGGGCATTCACGCTCATCCCCTCTCGCGCTTGTTGTGCATGAGCCATGCGGGTCATCCATGCGGCAACCATGATCACTGGCACCAACATTCCCACCCGCATCAGTTTGACCACCGTGGCAGCATCACCTGTTTGCTGGTTCATGCTGTAACCCGCCCCCACCACCTGTGCCACGTCATGAATAGTGGCACCCAGGAAGAAGCCAGATTGCTGCGCATCAAAAGCCTGCCAATGCGCGAACATGGGATACAGCACCATGGCGACTGTTGACAAGGTACTCACACTGATCACGACAAACAAGGTCGCCCGATCTTTTTGCGGATGATTAGGAAACGCAGCCGCAATCGCCAATGCCGCTGAAGCACCACAAATGCCGACCGCACCACCGGACAACAAACCAAAGAAAGGACTGAAGCCCATCCTCTTCGCAATCACAATGCCCAACCCAATGGTGAGCGCGACGGCCAACACCACCATGACTACCGACTGCCACCCCAAGGCTTGCACTTGGTCGATGGTGATCTTGAGGCCCAGCAAGGCCACACCCCAACGCAACACTTGGCGGGCTACAAATTCGATGCCCGGTTTGCAGCGTTCATCTTCAGACAAGAAGTTGACGGCCATGCCCAACAGCAAAGCAAACAGCATCACGGGGGCGCCGTAATGCTCAGCCAAAAACAGCGCCGCCACAGCCACCACAGCGGACATGGCCAACCCTGGCCAGAGCACGGCACAACGGGCGTACAGCGACATCACTGGTTGAGTTGAATGTTGAACTGCTTGACGATAGCCCCATTGCGCTCAAAGTCCGCTTTGACCGATTGGGTCAGCTGCTGAATGCTCCAATCTTCGCCGCCTTCAAAGCCAGAGGCAAACATGCGACCACGGAACTTCGGGTTCAGCGCCACATTGCGCACTGCCTTGTGAATTTTTTCCTGCAGGTCAGCCGACATGCTCGAAGACACCACCACGCCCATCCAGTTGGAGAAGTCCAGCTCTGGATAGCCCAGCTCGGTCAGCGTTGGCACATCTGGCAGTTGGCTGAGCCGTTGCTTAGCGGCCACGCCATACACCTGCACCTTGCCCGTTGCAATCAGGTTGCGTGAGGTGGCGTAGCCATCAAACATCAGGGGAATCTGCCCACCCATCACCTGTGCCAAAGCAGGTGGCGCTCCTTGGAATGGCACGTGCTGCAAATCAAGTCCTGCTTTTTGATTCAAGATCATGCCTGCATAGTGCGAAATCGTGCCAGGGCTGTACGAGGCGAAGCTCAAGCTGCCAGGATTTTTCTTGGCATAAGTCACAAACCCTTTGAAGTCTTTGGCAGGCACATTGGGCGCAGCAATCATGACCAAGTTGCCACGGGCCACGATGCCCACTGGTTTGACATCTTTGAGCGGATCAAAACCGCCCTTGAGCACATGAGGAATCTCGGTCAACACATTGCTGGCAATGACCAACACGGTCTGTCCATCGGCAGGTGCAGCACGCAGCGCCTGCACCGCAATGGCGCCGCCTGCACCAGGTCGGTTTTCGACCACCATCGGCTGCCCCAGATCTGTCGCCAGCTGATCGGCTACCAGACGGGCAATCACATCGATGTTGCCGCCCGCGGGCGCAGGCACCAACAGTTTGACGGGTTTGTCGGTCCACGCCATGGCGGCCGACATGATGAAGCTTCCCGTGAGGGAAATCAGAATCGCTCGGCAGACCCGGCGTGTGGTGTTGCACAGTGACATGGTTTGTCTCCAAAAGTTGTGATGGGTATCAGGATCGAACGTCCCGTGGTCTCAGTAACGTGGTGATTGTTCTCAAACCACGCCCAGGTCAGCTTATCCTTTCGTGACAGTCATTTATCTTTACGCGTCAGGCCTATTGCGCACAGGTGCTCGGGTTCATCACGCACAGGCGCGGGCCTCACACACGGGCGTGCGGTCTCCTACTTATGAGCCGCGCTCCCGCATCAAGGTCGGGGCACAGTCGAATTGCACGGTGAACCAACGGGTGAAAGAACTCAGGTTGGAATACCCCAGCTGCTCGGCCACGCGCCCCATCGAGTAAGACGTGTGGGTGATATAGCGCTGGGCTAACTCGCAGCGCACCTCGTTAAGCACATCGGAAAAACTCACCCCACTCTCATCGAGCCGCCTCTGCAAGGTACGCACATTCACGCCCAAGCCGGATGCGATTTGCTCCACACTCGCACGCCCCATCGGCAACAACAGATAGACCGAACGGCGCACATCCTGCACCACCGAACTCTGGCCACGCTTGGGCATGGCCTCGATGAAAGACTGCGCGTAACTAGCCATGGCGGCATCGGCTTGCACATTGGCACGGTCCATATCGGCTTTAAGGCAAACCACCCCGTTGAATTCACTGTCAAAGTGCAATGGGCAACCAAACAAACGGCGATGAATCTGCAGATCGTCATTAGGGGGATGGGTGAAGTGCACCGCCTGCGGCCGCCAGTGCTGACCCAGGATGGCGCGAAATATCAGCATCAACACTCCCACGGCCATGTCTGTGGATTGCTGCGTTCCTGCGGCCCCTTCGCTGATGATTTCCTCTCGGATGAGCGTGGTCTTGCCCACATCCTCGATGTGCATGCCCAACGACTCGTTGAGCAAATGCCGATATTGCGCAATGGTCTGCAAGGCCATGCGCACCGAAGGTTGATGGGTCAATAACAGACTGATGGGCCCAAAGTCCGACAACAGCCGCGCTTCAGCCAGATTCAAGCCAAACGTATCGCAGCCGCTTTCTTCGGCCGAAATCTCGAACAGGTTCAATGCACTTTTGAGCGGAATCAGCTGCGTGGGTGAAGCCAACATGCGTGGCGTCAACCCCACTTTGCGCAGCATGAGCTGCGGGTTCAGTCCGAGACGTTTGGCGACATCGTTGTAATGCGACAGCACCGCTGCGCGGACTTGTAGGCCATGAGGAGGACTCATGAAATCTCCTGAATAAAACCAGCAAGCGAGGCGTGGCGTTTGAAATGTCACGAAATGCTAATTGAAAGTCATGAATTGGCAAATGGGATTTACCCAAAGGCACCTAAATTTCATTCCTCACCATATATCAATTCAGGAGACTCCCCCATGGCCAAAGCCGTCACATTCGACCGCATCGGTGGACCCGAGGTACTCACATACGGCGACGTCGAAGTCGGCCAGCCCGGTCCTGGCCAGGTGCGCTTGCGCCATGTGGCCGTTGGCCTCAACTACGCCGACACCTATTTTCGCAACGGCACCTACCCGATACCACTGCCCAACGGCATGGGCGTGGAAGCTTCAGGCGTTGTGGAAGCCATTGGCCCCGACGTCACGAACGTGGCAGTGGGCGACCGCGTCACCTACACAGGCTTTATCAACACCTTGGGCGCTTACAGCACCGAACGCCTGATCCCCGCCGCGCCGCTGATCAAGCTGCCCGACGCCATCCCTTTCGAAACTGCAGCCGGTATGACCATGCGCGGCCTGACTTCGGCCTACCTAATGCGTCGCATCTACGACTTCAAGCCCGGTCAAACCATTTTGCTGCACGCCGCCGCCGGTGGCGTGGGCCTGATCGTGTCGCAATGGGCCAAGCTGTTGGGTCTGAACGTGATCGGCACGGTCTCGACCGAAGAAAAAGCTGCCGTGGCCCGCGCGCACGGTTGCGACCACACCATCAACTACAGCCATGAAGACATTGCCAAGCGCGTGCGCGAACTCACGGGCGGCGTGGGTGCGGATGTGGTGATCGACAGCGTGGGCAAAAACACCTTCATCGCCTCGCTCGACTCACTGCGCCGTCGTGGCTTGATGGTGTGCGTGGGCACTGCCAGCGGCACCATCGACGGTTTTAACCCCAACCTGCTGGCGCAAAAAGGTTCGCTCTACCTCACACGCCCCGCCCTGGCCGACTACATCGCCGACCCAGCCGAGAAGGCTGAATTGGCCAACGAAATTTTTGGCCACATCGCCGCAGGCCGCATAAAGATCGAGATCAACCAGCGCTACGAACTCAAAGACGCCGTGCAGGCCCACCGCGACCTCGAAGCGCGCAAGACGATTGGCTCGTCCATCTTTGTCATCTAAGGAGACACCATGCGCATCGAACCCCTGACCTGCGCCATCGGCGCCGAACTCGTGAATGTCAACCTCGCCGACGCCGTGCGTGACGAGGGTCTGTTCAAAGAAATTTACGCAGCCCTGCTCCAGCACAAAGTGCTGTTTGCGCGCGACCAGACACTGGACAAGCTCTCGCGCCTGGACCACATGGCCTTCGCGCAAAAGTTGGGCGAACTCGAAACTCACCCCATGGTGCCCAGTCATCCTGAAGCACCGGGCCTGGTGCAGATTTACAAAACACCCGACAACCCACCCGACCGCTACGAGAATTCCTGGCACACCGATGGCACCTTCCGCGAAAAACCTGCGCTCGGTTGTGTGTTGCGCTGCATCGAATGCCCGCCCATCGGCGGTGACACCATGTGGGCCAATATGGCGCTGGCCTACGAGAAGTTGCCCGAGCAGGTCAAAGCTCAAATCGATGGCTTGATCGCCAACCACAGCTTCAATTCGTCATTTGCTGCCGCCATGCCGATCGACAAACGCCTGGCCATGAAGGCGCAATACCCCGACTCGGAGCACCCGGTGGTGCGCACCCACCCCGACACCGGCGAAAAGGTGCTCTTCGTCAACGGCTTCACCACGCACTTCGTGAACTTCCACACCAAGGACCGGGTGCGCTACGGCAATGACTTCAACCGGGGTGCCAGCGACCTGCTGCAGTACCTGATCGGCCAAGCCTTCATCCCCGAATACCAAGTGCGCTGGCGCTGGAAGCCTTACAGCGTGGCGATCTGGGACAACCGAAGCACCCAACACTACGCCGTGATGGACTACCCGCCCTGCCACCGCAAGATGGAACGCGCAGGCATCGTCGGCACCAAACCTTTCTGATTTTTTGAACTCACTTTTTGGAGACACCCCATGTACTTCCTCGACGGCCACCTCTTCCCTGAGAACCAGGAAAAACTCATCATCACCGCCGCCCCCTATGGCCCCGAATGGATTCCTGAGGACTACCCCGAGGACATTCCAGTCACGATGGAAGAACAGATTCAAAAAGCCGTGGACTGCTACAACGCAGGCGCCACCGTACTGCACCTGCATGTGCGTGAACTCGACGGCAAGGGCAGCAAGCGCCTGTCCAAGTTCAACGAGCTGATTGCCGGCGTGCGCAAGGCCGTGCCCGACATGGTCATCCAGGTCGGCGGTTCCATCTCGTTCGCGCCGGTCGGCGAAGGCGAGGTCGCCAAATGGCTGTCGGACGACACCCGCCACATGCTGGCCGAGCTCGACCCCAAGCCTGACCAGGTGACGGTGACCATCAACACCGTGCAGATGAACGTGACCGAACACATGGAAGAGGCCGACATTGCAGGCACTTCCATGGCCACGCCCGAAGGCCGCCGCGCCTACAGCGAAATGGTGGTGCCCTCCAACCCCGCCTGGTACGAAGAGCACATCCGCCGCCTGAGTGCAGCGGGCATTCAGAGCGCTTTTCAGTTCTACAACCTCAACAGCTTTGAGACCGTGGAACGTTTGATGCGTCGTGGCATCTACAAAGGCCCGCTGGTCTGCAACTGGGTCGCCATCAGTGGCGGCATGGACGCGCCCAACGTCTACAACCTGGCCAACTTCCTGCGCGCCATCCCCGACGGCACCAAGCTCACCGTGGAGAGCAGCATGCGCAACACACTGCCCATCAACATGATGGGCCTGGCCATGGGCTTGCATGTGCGTTGCGGCATCGAAGACAACCTGTGGAATCAGTCTCGCACGGCGAAGATGAGCACCGTCGAGCAGATCGAGCAGCTGGTGCGCATCTCGCGTGAGTTTGGTCGCGAGATCGCCACTGGCAAAGAAGCCCGCGAGATCCTGAAGATTGGCGTGTTCTACGACACCGTCGAAGAATCATTGGCCGCCAACGGCTTTGCGCCGAACCGCAACGGCGGCAACCAGGGCTTTTTGCGCAAGGCCGCTTGATGCCCATCGCACCGAACACCTCGGTGCAGGTCGATGTCTACTTCGATCTGATCTGCCCTTGGTGCTGGATCGGCAAAACGCACCTGGACACCGCACGCCACATGCTGACTGAACATCAGCCTGACGTGCGGCTTGAGGTGCGCTGGCATTCAGTGCAGCTCATCCCCCAAGTGCCACCGCAGGGCTGGCCTTACCAGGCGTTTTATGAGCACCGGCTCGGCGGCCCTGATGCCGTACGTGCTCGCCGTGCACAGGTACAAGCCGCTGCAGCCCGTGCCGGTCTGACGATCCATCATGAGCGCATCGCTGTGTTCCCCAACACCTGGCGTGCACACCGCTTGCTGGCCTTTGCCGCAGTGCAACACCCCAAGCAACACGAGGCCTTGTTGGACAGCCTGTTCGAGGCTTTCTTTGTACAGGGCTTGGACATCGGCGACCCACAGGTGCTGGCGTCTTTGGCGCAAGCGCATGGCGTGGACAGCGCTGCGGCCGAAGCCTTCGAAGCGCCACCTGCGTGGTCCATGCCCGACGGGGCCAACGGTGTGCCACTGTTTGTCTTCAACCAACGCGAGACGATGTCCGGCGCGCAGCCGCCCGAGGTTTTGCTGGCGGCCATGCAAGCCAGTTTGCAAACACCCCTCTGAATGTTGTCATGTCCCCTACTGTATTGATCGTCCCTGGTCTGCGTGACCATGTGCAAGCCCACTGGCAAACGCTGCTCGCAGCGCAACTGACCCAAGCGCGCACCGTGCCGCCCATGGGTCGCGAAGACCTAGACTGCGCCAAGCGCGTGCAGGCCATCGAAGCGACCATGGCTGCGATTGACGGGCCGGTGGTTCTGGTGGCGCACAGCGGTGGCTGTGTGATGCTGGCGCACTGGGCGCATACCAGCGCGCATGCACACCGCGTCGTGGGCGCACTGCTGGCGACACCGCCCGACTTTGACCAACCCATGCCCGAGGGCTACCCCACGCTGGCCGCCCTGCAGGCCAGTGGCTGGCTGCCGGTGCCGCGCCAGCCCTTGCCCTTTCGCAGTCTGGTGGCAACCAGCGACAACGACCCGCTGGCCTCACTCGACAGCGTGCGGACACTGGCGAAAGACTGGGGCAGTGAGACGGTCGACCTGGGTGCGGTCGGCCATCTCAACCCGGCATCGGGCTACGGCGAATGGCCGATGGCTATGTCCTTGATTGAGCAACTCGCCCTCTGAACAAACTTCAGGGATAACCCTTCAGTCTTGGAATTCGTATTTGCCAAAGTCGTTAAAAGATAAATCAATGTCATAAATTGATAAATCCATCTCACCCAATTTAACAAGAATAGAGCCCGCGATTGGCAGAGTTTGAAACACATCAACCGTCAATTTCAATTCCATCACTTTCACACAACGAGGAGACTTCATGAAAAACCAACTCACCCTCTTGGCCGCAGCAACACTGGCTTGCATGGGCACTGCACAGGCACAAAACAGCATCACCTTCTACGGTGCGCTGGATGCGGGCGTGCTGAACATGTCGACCACCACAGCCTCGCCTGTGTACACCCCCACAACCGCCGATGCAGGCGGCTCCTCCGGTATCAAGGACGGTGGTATCGGCGGCAGCAATCTGGGCATCAAAGGTGAGCGTGACATGGGTAATGGCAACAAGGCCTACGTCCAGTTGCAAGGCAACATCAAGCTCAACGACGGCGCCACCGGTGGAGCCAACTCTGCAGGCACCACCACCAACTTCAACCAAATGGCCTTGATCGGTCTGTCTGGCAAGGCTGGTGACGTGAAACTGGGTCGCCAAGTGGCCCCCATGTACTTCGCCATGGCCAGCACCGATGCACGCGGCGCTCGCTACTTCGGCTCGACCCTGACCACCCTGGTTGGCATGAACAGCGCCACCCGCGCTTGGAACGGTACAGGTAATGCGTTGTTCGGCACGGTTTACAACGACAACTCGCTGACCTACACCGCCCCCAAATTTGGCGACACCACCGTGAGCATCCAGCACGCCTTTGGCAACGTCAACGGCTCCAACAGCGCTAGCTCACAAAACTCTGTCACAGCCATGTACAACAAAGACAACTTGCGTTTGTCGGCCATTTACTACACTGGCAACGGCAACGGTGGTGCAACGGGCACCGCAGCCAACGGGTTCACCACCACAGCCAACAACAACCGCTTGACCTCGCTGGGTGCGCTCTACACCATGGGCTCATGGACCATGAGCTTTGCCACCTTTGATGGCAAGATTCCCTCTGGTGCACAAGTGCCTGCCACGGCCACCGCAGTGGCTGGTACGACTCACACGACGGCCAATGCCTATGGTTTGGCTTACAAGATGGATCCAGAAATCACCATTTCCGGTGGCTACTACACCATCACCGACAAAACCAACTCCGGCAGCAAAGCCTCTCAGACTGCAATCAGCGTGGACTACTTGATGTTCAAGGACACCATCGCCTATGTGCAGACTGCCAGCACCAGCAACACAGGCAACAACATGAACCTCAGCCCGATTTTTGGCACCCCCACACCTGCGGGCAAGAGCAACAACGCCACCATGGTCGGCTTGCGTTACACATTCTGATCGCGACAACCTCGCATGAACTGTGACCAGTTCATGCCTCTCCAAGGTATTGGGGCCCCACTGGGGCCCCTTTTTTTTACGTTGGATTCATCACCAACTGTCGTCGCCACCTGAGGACGATGCGTCATCCCATGTGTCCCCCGAACCTGCATCAAACGATCCGAGCTCTGGCTGTGCAGGTGTGTCAAACGGCACATAACCACCGTTGTTGCCTGCTGCCGCATTGTTGCTGCCCGAGCTGCTGTGGTGATCGCCTTCGAGTGCTTTGGACAGGGCATAACCTGCCGCCACACCGGCCAAGCCCCCCACCACGGCACCTGCCACGGTCGAACCCGTACCTGATGTGGGCTGTGCATAGCCTGGGCCGTAACCCGATCCGTAGCCTGGAGCAGCCGTGGGTGCATTGGGCGTGAACTGAGCACCAAAGCCACGCTGTGGCATCGGTGCAGCGGGTGTCATGGCCGCAGGGTAAGTGGGTGCAGGCGTGCTGGAACGACGCAGCACCAAGGCCAACACGATCAAGGCACCAATGCCCATCCACACATAGGTCAGTGACACACCACCCGACTCAGCAGGGGCTGGGCTAGGGGATGCCGTATGGGGTGCAGGCGTTGCGCTAGGGGCAGCTTGCACGCCTGTAGCAGGTACCAATCGACTGACTTTGTCCAAGGTGTCGTTGAATTTGTCAGGGCTGGCTGCAAACTTCAAGGACGGGTCAATGTCTTTGGCTTTTTTCAGTTCAGTTTGCGCTTCAGCGTAACGGGCTTCGCGGGCCAGCACTTGACCGAGCTCGTAGTGGGCTTTGGCGCTTTGCGGTTTTTCTTGAATCACTTCGCGCAGCATGGCTTCGGCTTGCGCGTTATGGCCTGCATTGACGGCCGCCTCGATGTCTTTGGGCGATGGCAGGGCCAAGGCCATAGTTGCCACCAGTGCAATAACAACCGCCAGCAATGGTTTAAAAAATTTTGAAAAATGAATCATCATGAATACCTCTTTGAAAGCGTCTGAAGACAGCCAGGTGCCACATTCTGCGTGGCACATGTGACGGCTTTGTAAAGCCTGCCCACATCGCTTAAATGGGGGTCATTGTGCGAGATGCAAGAGCGTTCACAGCCAGTCGGCTCAAAAGTGTTAGAAATGAGCCATGACTCACCCCGTCCCCTTTGCCCTGACGCCGAATACACCAACTGGCCTGAGCAGCGCCGAAGCCACCCAACGCTTGCTCAGCGAGGGTCCCAATGTGCTGCCCGGCAGTGCGCCCAAATCGGACGTTGCCATGGTGTGGGAGGTGGTATCCGAGCCGATGTTTTTGATGCTGATCGCCGCAGGCAGCATCTACCTCGCTTTGGGTGACACCGCTGAGGCCCTGTTTTTATTGAGTTTTGTGTTCGTTGTGATAGCCACAACTTGGGTGCAAGAACGCAAAACACAACGTGCTTTGGAGTCACTGCGCGATCTGTCAGCCCCTCGTGCGCTGGTGTTGCGCGACGGACAAGCTCTCCGCATTGCAGGACGTGAGGTGGTACGTGGCGATGTATTGATCTTGCACGAGGGTGACCGCATCGCTGCTGACGCACGCTTGATTGATGGCGTGGTCGAGGTCGATGAATCTTTGCTCACGGGTGAATCGGTGCCGGTGGCCAAGTTGGCTCTGCAACACGCTCGCCACGCCTCCCCCGAGCAGCAGCAACAAGCGGCCTTGTTCGCCAGCACGGTGATCACTCGCGGCACTGGTTTGGCCGAAGTGCAAGCCACAGCGGTACGCACAGTGGTAGGCCATATTGGGGCAGATCTTCATAACACCGAAGAGCCGCCCTCGGTTTTGCAACAAAGCGCACGCCTACTGGTACGCCGCTTAGGGTGGACGGCCTTGCTGATTGCCAGCGCACAAGTGCTGTTGAGCCATGGCTGGAATCAACGCCCATGGCTGGAGAGCTTGCTCTCAGGCATTGCACTGGTGATGGCTTTGTTGCCCCAAGAAATTACCGTCATCCTCACCGTATTTCTGGCCTTGGGTGCTTGGCGCATGGCACAGCAACAGGTACTCACTCGACGCGTGACAGCAGTCGAAGTGCTGGGCGCCATCACCGTCTTGGCCGTCGATAAAACCGGCACATTGACCCTCAACCGCATGGCCGTCACGACCTTGTTTGCGAAGGATGAACAGTTTGACGCCGAAGGGGCACACAGTTTGCCTGAACACTTTCATACCTTGGTGGAATTTGCCATGCTGGCGACCCCAGGCGACCCCTTTGATCCGATGGAAAAAGCCATCCAACAATTTGGGCATCAGTGGTTGGCAGGTACCGAGCATGTGCACGACGGACGAAAACCGCTGAGGGAATACGCCTTGTCCAGCGATATCTTGGCGATGACCCGCGTCTTTGCCAGTGCACAACCCGAGCAACATTTATTGGCCACCAAAGGAGCGCCCGAGGCTGTGGCTGATTTATGCCATCTGAGCACCACTCAACGCGAAGCCATACAACAGCAAGTGGCGCAGATGGCCGCCAAAGGGTTGCGGATTTTGGGTGTGGCGCGCGGCCGCTGGACGGACACAGCCTCTGCACACGAGACTGCGTCATGGCCACTCAGCCAGCACGATTTTGAGTTTGAATTTTTAGGCTTGGTGGGTTTGATGGACCCTCCCCGTACAGATGTTCCTGCTGCGCTAGCCGAATGTCGATAAGCCGGTGTGCGCGTGATCATGATGACGGGTGATCACCCCGCCACTGCCTTGGCGATTGCGCAGCAAGTGGCTCTGTCAGATCGGCCTGACATCATCACCGGCGTCCAGATCGATGCACTCGATGATCATGCTTTGTGCCAACGGCTACGCCATGTAGATGTCTGCGCACGCCTGAAGCCCGAACACAAGCTGCGTTTGGTGAAAGTGCTGCGCGCCGAGGGTCAGGTGGTGGCGATGACTGGCGATGGGGTTAACGATGCGCCCGCACTCAAAGCGGCCCATGTCGGCATTGCCATGGGCGAACGCGGCACCGATGTTGCACGCGAGGCGGCTGCCCTGGTGTTGCTGGACGACAGCTTCACGCGCATCGTGACAGCCATCGCACAGGGGCGGCGCATCGACGACAACATCCGCAAAGCCACACGCTTTGTGTTTGCGGTGCATGTGCCCATCGTCGCTTTGTCGTTGATCCCCAATCTATTGCATTGGCCAGTGTTGCTGCTGCCGGTCCATATCGTGTTGCTGGAGTTGTTGATCGACCCGGCCTGCGCCGTGGTGTTTGAAGCCGAGCCAGCAGACCCGCAGATCATGGCACGACCACCGCGCCCCACCTCAGATTCCCCCTTTGCAGTTTGGGGTTTGTTGCACGCCTCGTTACAAGGTCTGGGCATGGCGGTGGTCCTGATGCTGGGGCAAGACTGGCTGGTGCATCAAGGCTGGCACACAGCGCAAGGCCGCAGCGTGGTCTTTGCCACCTTGATGCTGAGTGTGATGTTGTTGATCTTGACGCATCGCAATGCCCAACATTCGATCTGGCGCAGCGTGACCGCACCCAATCCCTGGGTGGTTCATATGGTGCTGGGCATGACAGCCTTGATTTTCGCTATGCTGGGCATTCCCTGGCTGCGCGACTTGATGGGTTTGGCCTTACCACCGCCCGAAGGCTTGGCTGCTTGTGCCGTGCTGCTGACGCTGTGCATGCTGTGGCTGGAGCTGATGCGTCAAGTCACACAGCACATCATCACACACCGCACCAAGCACTTCACCAACAAGGAACCCCCATGGACTTACAACTGACCCAAAAACATGTCTTGATCACTGGCGGCAGCAAAGGCATTGGCTTGGCCTGCGCCGAGACTTTTTTGAACGAAGGCGCGCGCGTCACCTTGGTGTCGCGCGATCGCATCAATTTAGACGCCGCCATCAAGACCTTGAGTGCCCACCACCCAGCCACGTCCATCCACACCATCGCTGCCGATTTGCGTGAAGCGGTCTCTGGCTTGGCGGTGTTGAACAACGCCGAAGCTCACTTTGGCCCGGTCGATGTGCTGGTCAACTCCGCCGGTGCGGCCAAACGTACACCGCCCGAAGAGTTGAACCCCCAGGTGTGGCACGACGCCATGCAAGCCAAGTATTTCTCTTACATCCACATGATCGACCCGACCATCCAACGCATGGGCCAGCGCGGCGCGGGCGTGGTGGTGAATGTGATTGGTGCGGGTGGCAAAGTGGCCAGCCCCATCCACATGCCGGGTGGTGCCGCCAATGCGGCGCTCATGCTGGCCACCGCAGGCCTGGCATCTGCCTATGCTGCCAAGGGCGTGCGCGTGAATGCGGTGAACCCTGGCGCCACCGTGACCGATCGGCTCAAAGAAGGATTTGCGGCCGATGCACGCGCCAACGGCATCAGCGAGGCAGAAGCCATGCAGCGCACCACCGCGCGCATTCCACTGGGGCGCATGGCCGAGCCACGCGAAATTGCCGATGCTGTGGTGTTTTTGGCGTCGCCGCGTGCGAGCTACATCAGCGGCGTGTCACTGACCATGGATGGCGTGATGACGCCCACCGTGCTGTAACGCCAGCAGGTCACTCAGTTGCTGAACTTCGGCGCACGTTTTTCAACAAACGCGCGCACCGCTTCGTGGTGATCGGTCGTCATGTGGGCAATCGCTTGGTAGCCTGCTGACAACTCCAGCAAGGACTCCAAGGAGCTGCGCTCGCCTTCACGCAACAAGCGTTTGGTCATGCGCAGCACGCCACCAGGATTGGCCACAATTTTGGCCGCCAGGTTGCGGGCCTCGTCCAGCAGAGCGTCATGTGCCACCACCCGCGAGACCAAACCGCACGCCAGTGCTTCTTGCGCCGTCAGTGCTTCGCCCGTGAAAGCCATTTCGCTGGCTTTGGAAATACCCACCACACGTGGCAATAACCAAGCCCCACCGTCACCGGGCACGATGCCCACTTTGACAAAGCTCTCGGCAAAAGTGGCTTTGTCGGAGGCGATGCGCATGTCGCACATGCAGGTCAAGTCCAAACCCGCGCCAATGGCCGGGCCATTGATGGCGGCAATCACGGGCACATCCAAGTTGTACAGCGCTTTGGGCAAACGCTGAATGCCGTTGCGGTATTCCTCGCGAATCGTGTCAGGCGTCAGACTTTCGTTGAAATAGCGTTGCATGTCTTTGACGTTGCCGCCCGAGCTGAACACAGGGCCTGTGCCAGTCAAGATCACGCATCGAATCGATGTGTCTAAGCGAATTGCTTGGCAAGCTTGCACAAACTCTTCGACCGCGCTGTTGCCCGTGAGCGCATTGCGCGTCTCGGGTTGGTTCATGGTCAAGATCAGAACAGCGCCTTCGCGCTCGGTTTTTAAAAATGAAGTCATGGTGAATTCCTGTGTGTTTCTTAAGCAGTCACATCGGTGGCGCTGCGAATCAAATCGAGTGCCAAGCCTTGGCGATGGTCGACCAATTCACTACCCAACACGCCATGCCAATACGATTCCGCCCCACCCGCTTGGCGCCAAGCATGCAAGCGACGGGTGAAGAGTTGCAAATCAAATTCGTGGGTGAAGCCTATCGCACCGTGAATGGAATGACTCAGCGCTGCGACCTCGAGTGCCGCTTCGCTGGTGCGCGCTTTGGCCACCGCCACACGCACACGATCTGGCATCACGGTGTCACTGGCACATCCCAATTGCGCCGCCATATGGGCTGCAAAGCTGTGCTCGGCCATGACGCTGAGTTGGTGCTGAATGGCTTGGAACTTGCCAATCGGTTTGCCAAACTGCACCCGATCGTTGGCGTATTGCAAGGTCTTGTTGAACACGGCCAACAAAGCGCCCGACAACTGAGCCGCGTTGATGCATCCCAACAGCAAGCGCATGTCTTGGTGCTGCGTCAATTGCAAACCTGCCGTCACCTGTTGCGCCGACCAATGCACATCGGCATCGAGCACAAAACTGGCAGGTGTGCGTTGTGCGTCTTGCGTCGACAGCAACCACATATGCTGTGCATCGCTGACCAACACCGCATCGGCCACGCGCCCCAGCTGCACGCCGGTACACATCAAGCTGCCATCGGTCATGCGTTGGCCTTGTGCCAAGGTGATGCTGCCGTGAGGAACACCCACCACACCGGCCTGGGCCAACAGGCTGCGTGCCATCATGGTTTCAGCCAAAGGCACAGGCACGGTGTAGCGTCCGCACAAGGCCATCACGCCCAGCACCTCGTGCAGTGACAAACCTGCCCCGCCCTGAGCCTCAGGCACCAAAGCATCGGCAAAGCCCGAGCTGTCGATCTGCGACCACAAGGCCGCGCCGTCACCCGAGGCTTCGATTTGACGCACCACCGCAGGGGTGCATTGGTCGTCCAGCAGTTGACGCAGGGCGTCTGAAAAAAGATCGTCCATCACATGCCTTTCAACGCAAGCCCAAGCCGCGCGCGATCATGCCGCGCAAGATGTCACGCGTGCCACCACGCAGCGAGTACGAGGGCGCCACCTGCGTCACATAGTTGAGGGTGCGCAAGAGTTCCAGCGGTATGTCCTGCGATTCACGCGAGAACAAATCATCGGCAATCGCCCCCGGAATAAGCTGCTCCACGCCTGTGCCCAAGTCTTTGACCAAGGCGGCTTCCACCACCGGGCTTTCGCCACGGGTGAGCTTCTCGGTGATGGCCACCGACATGGCGCGCAAAGGCGCGAGTTGGCTGACAATTTTTCCAGCCAAGCGCACAGACTCAGGCGTGCGTCCTTGCGGTGTGCGAATGAAGGCCAGCCATTCGTCAAACAACACAATGCTCGAATACAAACGCTCAGGCCCGCTGCGCTCGAACGCCAGCTCGGCGGTGACTTGCTCCCAGCCTTGGCCTTCAGCACCAATCAAGGCATCGTCTTGGAGCTGCACATTGTCGAAAAACACCTCGCAGAAATGGCTGTCGCCCGACAAATCAGTGATGGGACGCACGGTCACGCCAGGCAAGGACAGATCCACAATCACTTGTGACAGGCCTTGGTGGCGGTCTTGCGTCTCGCCCGAGGTGCGCACCAAGGCAATCATGTAGTGGCAGTGGTGCGCGTTGGTGGTCCAAATTTTTTGCCCGCTCAAAGACCAACCCTGATCGGTTTTGGTGGCGCGTGTTTTGACACTGGCCAAGTCGGAGCCCGAGTTGGGCTCGCTCATGCCAATGCAAAAAAACGATTCGCCCCGACAAATCGGCGACAAGTAAAACTGCTTTTGCGCTTCGGTGCCGTACTTCAAAATCAAGGGGCCGCTTTGGCGATCGGCAATCCAATGCGAACCCACGGGTGCGCCGAAATTCAAAAACTCTTCCACCAACACATAGCGGGCAAACGCATTGCGCCCGCCCCCACCGTATTGCGTTGGAAAGGTGATGCCCAACCAGCCGCGGCGACCCAACTCACGGCTGAAGGCCGGGTCATAGCCCGACCACGACTTGGCTCGAATGTGCGCGGGCACTTCGCGCATGGCATCACGCAAGAATGCACGCACCTCGGTACGCAGGGCTTCATCGTTTGCCGGAATGCGGGTGAGGTTGAGGGAATCCAGTGTGCTCATCCCGATACACCTCCCAAGACACCTTGCTGTTGCAAATCGTTCATCGCTTGCTCCGACAGACCCAGCACCTCGCTCAGCACCTCACGCGTGTGCTGCCCAAGCTGAGGTGGTGTGCTGCGGTATTGCACGGGGGTGTCCGACATGCGAATTGGGCTGGCCACCAACGGAATGTCACCCGCCACCGGATGCGGCATGGTGAATTTCAAGCCACGCGCTTGCACCTGCGGATCGGCAAACACATCGGCCAAGGTGTTGATCGGTCCACAAGGCACGCCAACTTGCTCGAACAGCTCAATCCATTCACGCGTGGTGCGCATCACCGTGGTTTGGCGCATCAGGGGAATCAACGCATCGCGGTGAATGACACGTCCTTGGTTAGAGATAAACCGCTCGTCGGCGGCCCATTCTGGCTTGCCCACTGCATGGCAAAACTTGGCGAACTGGCTGTCGTTGCCAATCGCCAAAATCATGTAGCCATCGGCAGTCGGAAAGTCTTGGTACGGCACCGTGTTGGGGTGCGCATTGCCCATGCGCTTGGGGGAGTTGCCGCTGTAGAGGTAGTTCATGCTTTGGTTGGCCAAGCAAGCCACCCCCACATCGAGCAAGGCCAAATCAATGTGTTGACCACGTCCGGTTTGCTCGCGCGCGGCCAAGGCGGCCAAGATCGAGGTGCTGGCGTACAGGCCGGTCAAGATATCGGTCAAGGCCACGCCCACTTTCATGGGGCCTTCGCCGGGCTCGCCATCTGGGCGCCCGGTGACGCTCATCAAACCGCCCATGCCTTGGATCAAAAAGTCATAGCCTGCACGGTTGGCATACGGCCCGGTTTGACCAAAGCCTGTGATCGAGCAATAAATCAAACGCGGGTTGATGGCCTGCAGCGACGCATAGTCCAAGCCGTAATGCGCCAAGCTGCCGACCTTGAAGTTTTCAATCACGATGTCGCAGGTTTTGGCCAACTCGCGGATGAGCTGCTGCCCCGCCGCTTGGGTGAAGTCCACCGCGATGGATTGCTTGTTGCGGTTGGTGCACAGGTAGTAGGCCGAGTCACGCGTGGCATGGCCCTCTTCGTCTTTGAGAAACGGAGGCCCCCACAAACGGGTGTCATCGCCCGAGCCCGGCCGCTCGACCTTGATCACATGCGCGCCCAAATCGCCCAGAGTCTGCCCGGCCCAAGGGCCTGCCAGCACGCGTGAGAGGTCCAACACACGCACATGTGACAAGGCGCCGGGGCGCGCTGACGATGCGTGAGGTGTTGAAGCGGTGTGGGCACTCATTGCTGTTCCACCTTGGCTTTGGTGACGATGCGTTTCCAGAGCTGAATTTCAGCGCTTTGGAACGCACGCATTTCATCGGCCCCGCCGCGCATGGTTTCGGCGCCGAGTTTTTCGTAGAACTCACGGGTCTCGGGCATGGCTTCAATCTTGGCTAACAGCGCAGCCAGCTTGTCAGTCTCGGCCTTGGGTGTTTTGGCCGACACCATGGCACCCACCCAGGTGTAGGCGGTGAAATTGGGCAAGCCCGCCTCGATGGCGGTGGGTACTTGGGGCAAGGCAGGCACACGGCGATCGCTGGCCACGGCCAAGGCACGCAGCTTGCCGCCTTTGACCAACTCAGACGCACCCGTTACATCGGCAAAGGCCATGTGCACCGTGCCAGACGCCACAGCGGTCATGGCCTCTGACGCGCCTTTGAACGGCACGTGAAAGAGCTGCACACCTGCCACATCGTTGAACAATTCGGCCATCAGCTGGTAGCCTGCCGAGCCGGAACCGTAGTCGAGTTTGCCGGGTTGTGCTTTGGCGGCAGCCACCAACTCACTCACACTGTTGTAGCTGGACTGGGCAGGCACCACCAACAAGGCAGGCGCACGCATCATCATGGACAGCGGTGCAAAGTCGGTCACGGGGTCATAAGGCAAGCTTTTGAACAAGGCCACGTTCACCGCCAAGGTGGAGTTGCTGCCCACAAACACGGTGTAGCCATCGGCCGGGGCGCTCAACACATTGCGCACCGCAATGAAGCCGTTGGCGCCAGGCTTGTTGTCGACCACCACGGTTTGGCCCGTGAGTTCAGTGAACTTTTTGGCGAAGTAACGTGCCGAGGTGTCGGTGCCACTGCCGGGCGGAAACGGCACCACAAACTTCACCGGCTTAGAAGGAAAGTCTGTCGCTTGCGCCAAGGCCGTGGTGACGCCCAAAGCCCCCACCACCGACACACAGGCAACCACCAGGGTTTTGAAGAAAAAAGAACGGTTCATGCCAAGTCTCCTGCGAAGCGATTAATCCAAAGAAGCGCCGGTCTGCTTGACCACGCGGCTCCAACGGTCCAACTCGGATTTGATGTAGTTGCCGTATTCGGCCGAGCTCGATCCCAAGGGCTCGGCGCCCTGCACGGCCAACTTGGCGCGCACATCGGCAGAGGCCAAGGCCTTGAGAACTTCGGCGTTCAAACGCTTGATGATGTCGGGCGATGTTTTGGCGGGCACCAACAGACCTTGCCACGCGCCCACTTCAAAGCCGGGCATGATGGTTTCGTTCAGCGTGGGCACATCGGGCAATACGCTGGTGCGCTTGAGGCTGGTCACAGCCAAGGCCTTGAGGCGCTTTTCTTTGATGAAGGGCAAGGCCGAGTTGATGGTGTCGGTGGTGAACTGGGTCTGCCCAGCTACCAAGTCCGTCAAAGCGGGCGCACTGCCTTTGTAGGGTGCATGCACGGCCGTGAGACCTTTGTCTTGCAAGATCAAGTAGGCGCCCAGGTGGGTGATGTTGCCGTTGCCTGCCGACCCGTAGCTCAGTTTGTCAGGGTTGGCTTTGGCGTATTGCACAAACTCTTGCACGGTGTTCACTGGCAGCGAAGGATGCACCGCCAGCACCAGCGGAATCACAGCCGTCAAAGCCACAGGTGCAAAGTCGGCCCGCACGTCGTAGCTCATTTTTTTATATAAGGCAGGACTCAGGGCCACGGCCGAGGTGTTGTAGAACACGGTGTAGCCATCGGACGGGGCCTTGGCCACCAACTCAGCAGCAATGTTGCCGTTGGCACCGGGTTTGTTATCGACCACCACGGGTTGGCCCATTTGTTCGGTCAGCTTTTGCGCCAGCACGCGGGCCACCAAATCGGTGGGGCCGCCGGGTGGGAACGCGATCACCATGCGAATCGGTTTGTCGGGGTAGCTGGTTTGTGCCGTGGCCACGCCTGCGCTGAGGGTGGTCAAGGTCAGCGCAGTGGCCAACACAGTGCGACGGGTGATGTGCTTCATGGGGAGTCTCCTAGTTTTCAATGTGTATTCTGAGGGCTGAAGGCGTGGCTTGAATCAGCCCTGTGAAGCGGGTCGACCCGCCAGCAAACGCGTCGCGCTGTAGGTCATCACCAACACGCCATGTTGGTTGAAGACGCGAATGTCAGAACTGACAATGGCGCGATTTTTGGTAGACGTGGGACGCACGCCTGTGACCTCGATCTCGGCATGGATGGTGTCACCCACCCGCACAGGCGCCAGAATTTTTTGAACCAACTCCAGCATGGCCAAACCAGTGCCTTGGATCATGGTTTGCAAGATAAAGCCTTCGATCAAGGTGTAGGTCAACGCACCCGGCACGGGGCGGCCTTGGATGGCACCGCCCTCGTAGCCCTCTTCAATGAAGATGGCCTCCAACATGCCCGTGCATGAAATGAAGTTGACCAAATCGGTTTCGGTGATGGTGCGACGAAAGGTGTCAAAGCGTTGACCGACCGCAATGTCTTGCCAATAAAAGCCTTGGCCCAAGCGTGTCAGTGGGGCTGCGGGTGATGTCATGAAAGTTTCCAAACGAATCTGCGTGAATGTAGAAATCAGGAAGTCGATGCTTTGTGCGCGGCATGCGTCTGCACCGTGCCACTGGCCAACCAAGCCGCCAGGGTGTCGGCGGGCACGCCGGCTTGCGCCAACACCTCTTGGGTGTGCTCACCCAAGCGCGGCACCGCGTTCACGGGCGGGCGCTCGCCGTCAAACAACACGGGCACGCCCGGAAAGCGCAGCGCCCCCATGGCCGGGTCGTCCAGCTCAGCAAAGAAATGGGTGGCTTGCAAATGTGGATCGGTCTTCAGATCGGCCAAGGTGTTCATGCGAGCGGCCGGAATTTCCAGTCGTTCGCACAGCGCCAGCCAATGCGCGGTGTCGTGCTCTGCCACGATTTGGCCGGTGATTTCGTACAAGGCCTCGATGTGCTGGGTGCGCGCGGCCATGCTGGTAAAGCGCGCATCGTTGGCCAACTCGGGGCGTCCCACGCCTTGGAAGAACTTCTGCCAATGCGTATTGGTGTAGGGCATCATGCACACATAGCCGTCGCGGGTGCGGTAGGGCCTGCGCCAATCGACCAACACGCGTGGGTAGCCTGGGGCCGACAGCGGTGGCTCAAAGTGTTGGCCGTAAAAGTTCTCGACCAAATTGAACGCCACCATGGTTTCAAACATGGGCACTTCCACCATGCCACCCACACCCGTGGTGTGGCGTTTCATCAAGGCTGCCATGATGGCCATGGCGGCCACCAAGCCGCTGGTTTTGTCGGCTGCGATGGATGGGAAATAACGGGCCACGCCGCTTTGTTGCGCCATCAGCGCGGCACTGCCCGACAGGCCTTGGATGATGTCGTCATACGCTGGTTTGCCCCCGTAGGGGCCCGATGCTGTGAAGCCATGCAAACCGGCAAACACCAGCTTCGGAAACTTGGCCAGCAAGGCCTCGGGGTCCAAGCCCACCGCACCGAGTTTTTGCGGACGCATGCTGTGCATGAACACATCGGCCGTCGCAATGAGTTGGTGCAAGGCTGCAGGGCCTTCTGGCTTTTTGAGGTCAATCACCACGCTTTTTTTGTTGCGGTTCACGCCGAAAAACAAAGCCGACATGCCGTCTTCGTGCCCAGGCCCGGTGTAGCGCGTGGAGTCACCTTCCGGCGATTCCACTTTGATGACCTCAGCACCCAAATCGGCCAACCACTGGCTGGCATAAGGCCCCATCACCACAACGCTGGCGTCCACGATGCGAATACCTTGCAGCGGCAAGATGCTCATTGCTCTGTCTCCCTGATTGACTCTGTTGTGAGGCTGAATTTAGTGCCTCGGCATAATTGAGTCCAATATTAATAATTTACAAACCAATACTCAAACGGTATCAACATGAACTTGCGGCAACTCCAACAATTCGTCGCCCTGGCTGAAACCGGTAACTTTCACAAAGCGGCCGAGCGCATGCACATGGCACAACCGCCTTTGTCGGTGTCGATCAAAAAGCTCGAAGAAGAATTGGGCGGCCCGCTGTTTCTGCGTTTGCCCACTGGCGTGCAACTCACCCCCGCCGGGCAAGCCATGCTGGCCGATGCGCGGCTGGCCATTTTTCACGCCCAGCAATGCCAGCAAGCCGTGACCACCGCGCTGCATGGCGAAGGCGGTGTGCTGCGGGTGGGCTTTATTGGCTCGGCCACCTACGCCCTGCTGCCGCAGCTGATTCCCAGCTTTCGGCAGCGCTTTCCCAAGGTGGAGTTGGCGCTGGATGAGTCAACCACGGCCAACATCCTCAACCGCCTTGAAGCCAACACGCTGGACGTGGGGCTGGTGCGCTTTCCGGTGCTGCACCCGGGTGACTTTGAACTCACACTGGTCGAGAACGATGAGTTTGTGCTGGCCGTGCCTGCCGACAGCCCTTGGCGCAAACACACCTCGGTGGCTTTGTCGGAATTTGCGCACGAGCCCTTCGTGATGTACACCGAAGCGTCGGTGCCCAATTTGTTTGCGGTGGCCATGTTGCGCTGCCAGCAATCGGGCTTTAGCCCGCGCATTGCGCAATACGCGGTGCAGGTGCAAACCATTGTGAGCCTGGTCGAAAGCGGTTTGGGCGTGGCCTTGGTGCCCGGCGTGGCCAGGCGTTACCGCAACCAAGGTGTGCGGTTTTTGAGCCTGTCAGACAACCCCGAAAAACTCAACATCGGCATTGCCCTGGCCACGGTACGTCAGTCGCGCAACCGCTTGGTGGACCGCTTCATTCAACACGCCCACAGCTTGGCCTGAGCAAAGCGGCGCCTGTGCGGATGCACGGGCTTTCAACAGCCAGGCGCTCGGCTCAAGCCGCCCAGGCGCTCGCTCGCGAGAGGCTGGCTCGGCAATCAGCCACCATGCGCTCGATCAATTCTGCGCAAGTGGGAATGTCGTCAATCAAACCCACCACCTGACCGGCCCACACCAAGCCTGCTTGTGCCTCGCCAGACTGCAAGGTGGCACGACCCCGTTGGCCAGAGACCAAGGGCTGCACATCGGCAAATTCGCAGCCTTCGACACGGCGTTCAATCGCCACCACCTCATCTGAGACCGCGTTTTTCAGCACCCGGCCGGTGTTGCGAAAACTGCGCAAAATCAATTGGGTGTCGCATTCGTTGGCATCCACATAGGCTTGCTTGATTTGGTCATGAATCGGCGCTTCTTTTGTGGCGCAAAAACGGGTCCCCATGTTCACGCCCTCGGCGCCCAGCGCGAACGCCGCCGCCATGCCACGGCCATCGGCAATGCCGCCTGAGGCGATGATGGGAATGCGCAGCTTGCTTGCCGCCACCGGAATCAGCACCAAGCCGGCCACATCGTCTTCGCCAGGATGGCCGGCGCATTCAAAGCCGTCAATGCTCACGGCATCCACGCCTAAGCGCTCAGCCGATAAGGCATGGCGCACGCTGGTGCATTTGTGGATCACACGCACGCCGTGCTGCTTGAGTTTGTCCATGAAGGCTTTGGGGCTGTTGCCTGCGGTTTCCAACACGCGGATGCCTTTGTCGATCACCACATCCACATAGTCAGCGTAAGGCGGTGGCGTGACGGTTGGCAACAAGGTCAGGTTGACGCCAAAGGGTTGGTCGGTCATGTCACGGCAGCGGTCAATCTCGCGCGCTAAGCCCTCGGGCGTGCTTTGGGTCAGCGCAGTCAAGATACCCAAGGCCCCTGCGTTCGACACCGCGGCCGCCAGCTCAGCCGTACCCACCCACATCATGCCGCCCTGAACAATGGGGTAGCGCGTGCCTAAGAGTTCGGTGATGCGGGTTTTCATGCCAAAAGTCCTTCGCTTCAAATGATGAATGGACATAGGCTAATCAAGCGCCTAGCGCTTGCCATCGTCGAATCGGACGATTCGCGCATCACGATCTGGTGGTACCTTCTGGGTTTCACAGTTCACGCCCACTTCAGGAGACTCGCATGACCACCACCCGCACCGTTCAACAATTGCACAACCTGCAAGGACGCAACGCCCTCATCACCGGCGGCTCGCGCGGCTTGGGCTTGCAAATGGCGCATGCGCTGGGCGAAGCCGGCGCACGCTTGCTGATCACCTCACGCAAACAAGCCGAGCTCGACGCTGCTGCCAGCGAATTGCGCAGTGCCGGTCATACGGTGGATGTGCTGGCCACCGACGGGCGTGATGATGCGCAGGTGCTGGCCTTGGTCGATCACGCGCTGGCTACCTTGGGCCACATCGACATCTTGGTCAACAACTCCGGCGCGACCTGGGGCGCACCGGCGACTGAGCACCCGATGGACGCTTGGGACAAGGTGATGGACTTGAACGCCCGCAGCGTGTTCTTGCTCTCGCGCGAAGTGGTCAAGCGCAGCATGCAAGCGCGCAACTACGGACGCATTGTCAACATCTCATCCATTGCGGCGCTGGGCGGCACCGTGGGTTCCATGCAAGCCGCGGCCTACCACGCCAGCAAAGGTGCGGTGGCCACACTCACCAAGGCGCTGGCCTGCGAATGGGGGGCTCATGGCATCACAGTCAACGCCATCTTGCCGGGCGTGTTCCCCAGCAAAATGGCCAAGTCCTTGACTGAGCCCGGCACTTTGGAACACATCGAAGCCATGCTGCCGCTGCGCCATGTCGGCGATGACGAAGGCCTCAAAGGTGCCGTGCTGCTGCTGGCCTCTGACGCAGGCAAGCACATCACGGGCGTGCTGTTGCCTGTGGACGGCGGCGCAGCTGCTGTGGTCGGAGCCTGAGGTTTACACCCCAGGCAAGCGGTGGTCGCGGTACTGATCGCGCAGCTTGGTCTTGAGCAGTTTGCCCGTGGCCGTGTGCGGCAACTCATTGACGAACACCACGTCATCGGGCAACCACCATTTGGCAATGCGACTGGACAGATAGTCCAGGATGTCCTTGGCCTCCACCGTCGCGCCGGGGCGACGCACCACCAACAGCAGCGGACGCTCTTGCCATTTGGGATGCGACACCCCAATCACCGCCGATTCGGCCACACCGGGGTGTGAGTTGGCCGTGTTCTCGACGTCGATGGACGAAATCCATTCGCCGCCCGACTTGATCACGTCTTTGGCACGGTCTACCAATTGCAAAAAGCCATCGGGGTCGATGGTGGCCACGTCACCGGTCGGAAAGTACCCTTCATCGTCCAGCACCGAACCGCCTTCGCGGCGGTAATAGCCGCTGGCAATCCAGGGCCCGCGCACATGCAAGTGGCCAAATGCCACGCCGTCCCAAGGCAGGGCTTTGCCGCTTTCATCGACGATCTTCAAGTCCACGCCCCAGACACCACGGCCTTGTTTGAGCTTGGTCTTGATCAACTCTTCGGCCGGCACGCCCTCGTGCTTGGGCAAGAGTTTGCTGATCACGCCAATCGGGCTGGTTTCGGTCATGCCCCAGCCCTGCACCACTTCGGCGCCAAACTGTTGTTCAAAGCGCTCCAACATGCCACGCGCCAACGCGGCACCGCCAATGCCAATGCGTTTGACACCCAGCGATTTGGGATCGAGCTGCGGGTTGGCGTCGAGGTACTGGAACAGCATCATCCACACTGTGGGCACGCCTTGCGAGAAGGTCACGCGTTCTTGCTTCATCAGATTGAACACGCTCTCGCCATCCAGGTGCTGGCCCGGGAAAACCAGCTTGGCCCCCACCATGGCCGCTGCATAGGGCATGCCCCAGGCGTTGGCATGGAACATGGGCACGATCAGCAGCAAGGTTTCATTCGAGCTGATACCAAAGGTGTCAGGGGCCAACTCCATCAAGGTGTGCAGCAAGGTGGAACGGTGCGAATACAGCACGCCTTTGGGATTGCCCGTGGTGCCCGAGGTGTAGCACAGCGACGATGCGCTGCGCTCGTCAAACTCGGGCCAGGTGTAGTCGGTGCTTTGCTCGCCGATGAAGTCGTCAAAGCACAGCAGGCCCGGCACGCCTATGT
>Ga0228700_1000279_pt1 | contig 49712 bp, 44 predicted proteins | sample McNCre317_Aug_MG_FD_178019 | JGI IMG/M metagenome (GOLD analysis project Ga0228700, IMG submission 178019) | Freshwater microbial communities from McNutts Creek, Athens, Georgia, United States - 3-17_Aug_MG | ecosystem: Environmental > Aquatic > Freshwater > Creek | place: USA: Georgia...
GTTGGGTCAGCAGTTCTTGCGCGGAGGACTCTGAAACTTCGGTGAAAACTGCCATGACTGCCAAGGTATTAAAAGTTGGTGTCATTGTAGTTTGCGTGACTGTTTGCTTTTGCTGGGCTCGCTTGGGGGCTGAGGGATGAGCGGGTTCCTCATGCTGGGGTACCAGAAATCGTCACCCGCTCATCCCTCAACCCCCAAGACGACGGCCTGCAGTGTTGTGGCTCCGCTGTCGCGATTGCCACATCACTTCTTACGAATGGCAGTTGTGTTCGCGTTGCGTGGCAATGTGCCAAAGGCACGAGCCACGCAGTAGGCATGCCAAACCTATGCCGCAGACTGGGCGTGGCTGGTGGGCGTCGCCATGATTTCTGGTACTCCAGCATGAAGCAGCGACGCCCACCAGTCGCGTCCAGCGAGCCCAGCAACAAAAAACACACAAGGCACAATCACAACTTATGAGTGAATCCAAAACATTGCTGCTGGTCGACGGCTCCAGCTACCTCTACCGCGCCTTCCACGCCATGCCCGACCTGCGCGCTGTGCCCGGCGACCCCAGCAGTGCCGCCACAGGCGCCATTCGCGGCATGATCAACATGATGCAGGCCTTGCGCAAAGAAGTGCCCACCCAGTTGGCCGCTTGCGTGTTTGACGCCAAAGGCCCCACCTTCCGCGATGAGATGTACCCCGCGTACAAAGCCAACCGCTCGCCCATGCCTGACGACTTGCGTTCGCAAATCGAGCCCATCCACGCCATGGTGCGCATGTTGGGTTGGACGGTGCTGGATGTGCCGGGTGTCGAGGCCGATGACGTGATTGCCACCTTGGCTGTCACCGCTGCCCAGCAAGGCGTGACCGTGGTGGTGTCGAGCGGTGACAAAGACTTGAGCCAATTGGTGAACGAACACATCACCATCATGGACACCATGAATGGAAAGAAGCGCGACGTGGCAGGCGTGACCGCCGAGTTTGGGGTGCCCCCGCATTTGATGATCGACTACCAAACCTTGGTGGGCGACACGGTGGACAACGTGCCTGGCGTGCAAAAAGTCGGCCCCAAGACCGCCGCCAAGTGGCTGATGGAATACGGCTCGCTCGACAACTTGCTGCAAAACGCCAGCGCCATCAAAGGCGTGGCAGGCGAGAACTTGCGTCAAGCCGTTGAGTGGCTGCCCACAGGCCGCCAGTTGGTGACCATGAAAACCGATTGCGATTTGTCAGCCTATGTGCCGGGCCTGCCCGCGCTGGATGCGCTGCACTTGGGCGAGCCCGACAAGCCTGCACTGAAAACGTTTTACGAGACGTATGGCTTCAAAGGTTTGGCACGTGCCATCAGCGAAGGTGGTGACGTTTCAACAAGTGCTGAAACCAAACCCAAGTTTGAACCCAACCCCGGCCTGTTCGACGAACCCGAACCCTCGGTTTCGACCGTGACCGACAAGCATTACGACTGTGTGCTGGACTGGCCCCTGTTCGACACATGGCTGGCCAAGCTACACACCGCTGAGCTGGTCGCGTTTGACACCGAAACCACATCGCTCGATGCCATGCGCGCCGAAATTGTTGGCTTGAGTTTTTCAGTCAAACCGGGCGAAGCGTGTTACATCCCGTTGGCGCACAGCTACGGCGATGCGCCCACGCAATTGCCGATGAATGAGGTGTTGGCCAAACTCAAGCCTTGGTTTGAAAACCCAGCGATCATGAAGCTGGGCCAACACATCAAATACGACCGCCATGTCATGGCCAACCACGGCATTGAGGTGAAGGGCTACGCGCACGACACCCTGCTGCAAAGCTATGTGCTGGAAGTGCACAAGCCGCATGGTCTTGCCAGCTTGGCCGAGCGCCATGTGGGACGCAAAGGTTTGAACTACGAAGACCTGTGCGGCAAAGGCGCGCACCAAATTCCGTTTTCCCAAGTGGACGTGGCACGTGCCACCGAATACTCGTGCGAAGACTCCGACATGACGCTGGACGTGCACCACGTGCTGTGGCCGCGTTTGCAAGCCGACGACAAACTGCGCTTCATCTACCAACTGGAAATTGACAGCAGCGAAGCGCTGTACCGCATCGAACGCAACGGTGTGTTGATTGATGCGCCCACACTGGCGGCACAAAGCCACGCACTGGGCCAGCGCATCGTCCAGCTCGAAACCGAGGCCTATGAGATTGCGGGACAACCGTTCAACTTGGCGTCACCCAAACAACTCGGCGAAATCTTCTTTGACAAATTGGGCTTGCCCGTCATCAAGAAAACCGCCACCGGCGCACGCAGCACCGACGAAGAAGTGCTTGAGAAATTGGCCGAAGACTACCCACTGCCGGCCAAAATCTTGGAGCACCGCAGTCTGAGCAAACTCAAAGGCACCTACACCGACAAACTCGCCCAAATGGCTGTACCCCGCACAGGCCGCGTGCACACGCACTACGCGCAAGCTGTGGCGGTGACAGGTCGTTTGTCGAGCAACGACCCGAACCTGCAAAACATCCCAATTCGCACCGCCGAAGGTCGCAAAGTACGCGAGGCGTTTGTGGCGCCTGCCGGCTGCGTGATTGCCAGCGCCGACTACAGCCAAATTGAGCTGCGCATCATGGCGCATATCAGTGGTGACGAGGCGTTGGTGAAAGCGTTTCATGATGGCTTAGATGTGCACCGCGCCACGGCGGCCGAAGTGTTTGGTGTGGGCTTAGATGCGGTCAGCACCGAGCAACGCCGCTATGCCAAGGTGATTAACTTTGGCCTCATCTACGGCATGAGCGCGTTTGGTTTGGCCAAGGCGCTGGGCATCGACAACAGCGCAGCCAAAAACTACATCACCCGTTACTTTGAACGCTTCGCAGGCGTCAAGCGCTACATGGACGACACCCGCGAACAAGCCAAAGCCCAAGGCTATGTCGAAACCGTGTTTGGCCGCCGCTTGTACTTGCCCGAAATCAACAGCCCCAATGGCCCACGCCGTGCGGGTGCCGAGCGTGCGGCCATCAACGCGCCCATGCAAGGCACCGCCGCTGACCTCATCAAGATGAGCATGGTGGCGGTGCAAAAAGCGATTGATGCGCAACAACGCCAAACCCAAGTCATCATGCAAGTGCACGACGAACTGGTGTTTGAAGTGCCCGAGTCAGAAGTTGACTGGGTTCGCACCGAGGTGCCACGCCTGATGGCTGATGTGGCGCAACTCAAAGTGCCGTTGTTGGCTGAGGTGGGGGTTGGGCCTAACTGGGACAAGGCGCACTAAGGCTTTGTAGAAAACAGCACCATGCTCACCCTCGACCAGTTACTCGCCTTCTTGCTGGCAGCCAGCCTCATCACCATCTCACCCGGCCCCGACAACTTGATGGTGCTCAGCCTCGGCATGTCGCGTGGGCGCAAGCAGGGCATGGCGTTTGGTTTGGGGTGTGCGCTGGGATGTTTAAGCCACACGCTGTTGGCGGTGGTGGGGGTGAGCTCGTTGCTGGTGGCATCGCCCGTGGCATTTGCCGTTTTGCGCACGGGCGGTGGGGCGTATTTGTTTTGGTTGGGCGTGCAAGCGTTGCGCAGCCGAGGTGGGGCCACTGTGCCCACCCATGCCGCCGATGCGCCCGATCAGTCAGCTCTGCAGTTGCTGTGGCGTGGGGTGTTTGCCAACGCGATCAACCCCAAAGTGATGTTGTTCTTCTTGGCCTTCTTGCCGCAGTTTGTGCAGGCGACACGTGGCGATGTGCCTTGGCAGTTGGCGCAACTGGGCGTGGCGTTTACCGTGCAGGCGGCTTTGCTGTTTGGGTTGCTGGGCCACTTTGCGGGCACGGTGGGGCAGTGGTTTGCGCGCTGGCCCTTGGTGGCGCTGTGGTTTGACCGCTTGGCTGGTGTTATTTTTTGCGGCCTGGGCGTGCGTTTGATTTTTATTGCTTAGGCCTCATCGGCCGATTTGTCGTACCACACCACTTGGCGGGCCAGCTTGATAAAGCGCTCTTGTTCAGCCGCACTCAAGGGGTGAAGAATGTCTGTTTGCAGCGCATGCACGATGGGCTGCAGGGCCAAGTAAATTTTGTTGCCCTTGGCTGTGAGCGATAGCTCGCGCGACCTGCGGTCTTGCTCGCTCACCACACGGCGTACCCAACCCTTGGTGTCTAAACGCTCAATCACACCGCCAATGGTGGCGCGGTCGTAGCCAATGATTTCAGCCACGGTGGCTTGGTCCACATGCGGGTGGTTGGCGATGGCGTCTAGCGCGGCGTATTGCACCGAAGTCAGGTCATAGCCCGCCGCTTGGGTGCGTTGCGCAAAGATTTGGGTGGATTGCTGCTGTAGGCGACGTATCAAGTGCCCTGCCATGTCGTGCATTGCCATGCCTGTGTCTCCGTGGAAATACCAATTTTGTAATCATACATACCATCTTGACGGGTATTAGTAAGTGTAGTTATCATTTACCCATACCGAGGTTTCGGACACATTTCAATCACGGAGACAAGACATGCAGTTTTACAAAGACGGATTTCGCGGTGGTAGCCCAGACATCAAACAAGCCGCACCCAACCGGCGCAACCGCGGCATCAACGAGCCCTTGCCCGAAAAAGTAGATGTGTTGATTGCCGGCACTGGACCTGCAGGCTTGTGTCTGGCTGCGCAGTTGGCGCAGTTCCCAGAGATTGAAACCATGATCACGGAGCGCATGCCCAGCAACATCATCAAAGGCAAAGCCGATGGCATCAACACGCGCACGATGGAAATGTTTCAGGCATTTGGGTTTGCTGACAAGGTCAAGCGCGAAACCTATTGGGTCAATCAAACCGCATTTTGGATGCCAGACCCCAAGAACCCCGAGCACATCCAACGCGTGGGGCGCGTGCAAGACGTGGCCGACGACAGCTCGGAAATGCCACACATCTTGATCAACCAAGCGCGTCTGCACGAGTTGTTTTTAGAGGTGATGAAAAACTCACCCTCACGCCTAGAGCCCGACTACAGCTGGGAAGTGTTGGGTCTCACCATCGACCCCACCACCGACGACCACCCCGTGACCGTGACTTTGCGTGACGCCAGCGGTGTGAACTGGGGGGCTACCCGCATCGTGCGCGCCAACTACGTGGTGGGTTGCGATGGTGCGCACTCTGCGGTGCGCAAAGCGATTGGTGGCGAGCTGCATGGTGATGCCGCCCACCAAGCGTGGGGCGTGATGGACATTTTGGCCAACACCGATTTCCCCGACGTGCGCCAAAAGTGTTTGATCTCATCTGCCAAAGAGGGCAACGTGCTCATCTTGCCGCGCGAAGGGGGTTATGTGTTTCGCATGTATGTGGAGCTGGACAAACTCAACGTGGGCGAAAAAGCCGCGCACCGCAAGTTCACCCAAGACGACATGATTGCCGCAGCCAATCGCATCATCAAGCCGTATTCGATTGATGTGAAAGAAGTGGTGTGGTGGTCCATCTATGACATTGGTCACAGCATCACCGACCGCTTTGACGATGTGCCCGAGGGGGTGGACCGCAACCCACGCGTGTTCACTGCAGGCGATGCATGCCACACCCATTCACCCAAAGCGGGGCAGGGCATGAATGTGTCGATGCAAGACACCTTCAACCTGGGTTGGAAGCTGATTCATGTGCTGCAAGGCCGTGCCAACCCCAGCTTGCTGCGCAGCTATTCCAAAGAGCGTTTGACCGAGGCCAAGCGTTTGGTCGAGACCGATCACAAATGGTCGCGTGTGATGTCTGCGCCCACCACGCAGGCCGAGCGTGATGGCACCCAAGAGCCACGCATCATTCGCCAGTTCAAAGACAACTTAGAGTTCACAGGCGGCACGGCTGTGAAATACGACACCTCGTTGCTGTTTGCCGCCAGCGCACACCAAGCCTTGGCCAAAGGTGAAGAAATTGGTCGCCGTTTCCATTCGGCCCCGGTGGTGCGTGTGTCAGACGTCAAGCAAATGCAACTGGGCCATGTGGCCGAGGCGGATGCACGTTGGCGTATCTATGCGTTTGCGGCAAAAACAGATGGTTCAAACGTTGGTTCAGCCATTCACAAACTCTCGGACTGGTTAGAAACCAACGCCAAATCACCCATCGTCAAGCACACACGCCAGGGGGAAGACGTGGATGCAGTGATCGACTTCCGTGCGGTGTTTCAACAAACCTTTGACCAACTCGCTTACGAACACATGCCTTCGTTGCTCAAGCCTCAAACGGGCAAGCTGGGTTTGCAAGATCACGAAAAAGTGTTCTGCGTGGACCACAAAGGTGTGGGCGACATCTTTGACATGCGTGGCATCAACCGTGACAAGGGATGCATGATCGTGGTTCGTCCTGACCAATACGTGGCGCATGTGTTGCCACTTGATGGGTATGACGAACTGGCTGATTTTTTTGCGGGCGTGTTGCGCTGACGTGTAGGGTCCACACGTTAAAAATGGTCCTGCTCTGAATCGACGGCTTGGTCTATCTTTTCCATGTTGTCGAGCAGCTTCATCAAATAATGCAACGTGTGGGTCAGGTCGCCCGTCGAGAAGTCGGTGAGGGCGGCTTCGTAATAGGCGCGGATCTTGGGCTGCGCATCTTTTTGCCACACTTGGCGGCCATGCGCCGTCATGGTGATTAATTTCGCGCGTCGATCACGGTCATTCGTCGTCAGTTCGATATGGCCGTCTCGCTCCATGCGTCCCAACAAGCCAGACAAGTTTTGTCGGCTGACTTTTAAATAACGCGCCAAATCTCCAACACTCAGACCATCCTCCGTTCCCGCACGAGAGAGCGCGCCCAGTACCGCCCATTGCTGGGTGGTCAAACCTTCTTTTTCAACCGCGCGTGTTCCTGTTTTGTGCAACATATTGGCGCATTGATACAAGCGAAAAAACAACCGGTTGGCGATGTCTAGTCTGGTTTGTTTGTTGTTTTGTTTAGGGAAAACCATTGTAAAAAACAGAAAAATAGGGTTGTGAATTCATGTTGCCCTCACATAATATGACAACACATTGACATAAATGCAAGATTTCTAAAAAGCATGAAGTTGGTGTCAAGCATAACCATCTTGCAAATACTGGGGGAGCAGAATGCATCAATTGAACAACAAAACCGTCATCGTGACCGGAGGGGCCGGTGGCATAGGTGGCGCCACATGCCGTCGATTTGCCGCCGAAGGGGCCAAGGTCGCGGTATTCGACATGAATTTAGAGGCCGCTCAAAAAGTGGCCGATGACATCCAAGCCTCAGGGGGTGTCGCAGCTGCTTTCAAGTGTGACATCACTGACCGTGTGGCAGTGGATGCTGCTGTGGCTGCCACCATTGCGCAGCTCGGCCCCATTGATGTGCTGGTCAACAACGCCGGTTGGGACGTGTTCAAGCCTTTCGTCAAAACCGTTCCCGATGAGTGGAGCAAGCTGATTGCCATCAACTTGACAGGTGCTTTGCACATGCTGCATGCCGTGCTACCTGGCATGGTTGAGCGCAATGCAGGGCGCATTGTGAACATCGCTTCTGATGCAGCGCGCGGTGGCTCGTCGGGTGAGGCGGTGTACTCCGCTTGCAAAGGTGGCTTGGTGGCGCTGTCTAAAACTTTGGCTCGTGAGCACGCCCGTCACAACATCACGGTCAACGTGGTATGCCCAGGCCCAACCGACACCGCTTTGTTGGCAGGCGTGGCCGAAGGCGCACGCGATCCTGCCAAGTTGATCGAGGCTTTTCGCAGTGCGATTCCTTTGGGGCGCTTGGGGCAACCCGACGACTTGGCCAGCGCCATTGTTTTCTTTGGCAGCGATGACGCGTCTTTCATCACGGGTCAAGTCATCAGCGTGTCTGGTGGTTTGACGATGCACGGTTGATTTCACACCTCGGAGGTACACATGCAATTTGAAGACATCCTTTATGAAAACCGCAACGGCGTGGCTTGGATCACGATCAACCGTGCTGACAAAATGAATGCATTTCGCGGCACCACTTGCGACGAAATCATCAAAGCCTTGAACAAAGCAGGCTACGACCGCAGCGTGGGCGCGATTGTGTTGGCCGGTGCGGGTGACCGTGCATTTTGTACCGGCGGCGACCAATCGGCACACGATGGCAACTACGACGGTCGCGGCACCATTGGTTTACCCATGGAGGAGCTGCACACCGCCATTCGCGATGTGCCTAAGCCCGTGATTGCCCGTGTACAAGGCTTCGCCATCGGTGGTGGCAATGTGTTGTGCACGATTTGTGACTTGACCATTTGTTCTGACAAAGCCGTGTTTGGCCAAGTCGGCCCCAAGATGGGCTCGGTTGATCCAGGCTACGGCACGGCCTTCTTGGCGCGCGTGGTGGGCGAGAAAAAAGCCCGCGAAATTTGGTACCTCAACCGCCGCTACAGCGGTGCTGAGGCGGTGGCCATGGGCTTGGCCAACGTGTGTGTGCCGCATGACCAACTCGATGCCGAAGTGCAAAAGTGGGGTGAAGAAATTTGCGAACGCAGCCCCACTGCGATTGCCATTGCCAAGCGCAGTTTCAATGCCGATACCGCACATCAATCAGGCATTGCAGGCTTGGGCATGTACGCCCTCAAGTTGTATTACGACACCGAAGAATCGCGTGAAGGGGTGAATGCGCTCAAAGAAAAGCGCAAACCTAATTTCCGTCAATACGCCAAGTAATTGGTCCCCACAAGGAGCCGTGTGATGAATCCCAATCCTTACATTGACGATGACTTGCAAGCCTTGGCAGAAACTGTGCGTCGCTTTGCCGGCGAACGCGTGAAACCAGGATTTTTAGAACGCGACAAAACCCGTGTGTTTGACCGCGAGTTGCTGCGTGAGATGGGGGGGCTGGGATTCATTTGCCCCGAGTTGCCCGAAGCGTTTGGTGGTTTGGGGATGGGCTGTTTGGCTGCCGGTGTGATTCACGAAGAAATCGCCCGTGCTGATTTGAGCTTCTCTTACTTGAATTTGTTGGCGTCTTTGAATGGCCAAATTTTGTCCAAGTACGGCAACCCCGATGTGGTGGGACCTTGGCTGAAAAAACTGACCCAAGGTGAAGCCATTTGTGCCATCGCGCTGACCGAACCGCGCGGGGGTTCGGATGCCGCCAATTTGCGTTTGCGCATTGAACGGGATGGCGATTTTTATGTCATCAATGGTGAAAAAACATCTATTTCAGCCGCAGACCAAGCCGACATCACGGTGGTGTTTGGTCGCACAGGCAAGCCTGAAGATGGTGCGCACGGTGTGACTGCTTTGCTCGTGCCGATGGACACACCAGGCCTGAGCACCAACCGATTTGACTGCCACGGTCAGCGTGCCATTGGGCGTGGCTCCATCTTCTTTGAAAACGTTCGCGTGCCGGTGAGCCACCGTTTGGGTGATGAGAACAAAGGCTTTGTGCAAGTCATGCACGGGTTTGATTTTTCGCGATCCCTGATTGGCTTGCAATGTTTGTCGGTGGCGCGTGTCGCGCTAGAGGAAACTTGGGAATACATCACCCAGCGCCAAGCCTTTGGTCAACCCCTCTCGGCATTCCAAGGGGTCACACATCCGCTGGCCCAATTCGACACCGAAGTTGAAGGCGCACGTCTTTTGTGTTTGCAAGGTTTGTGGCTCAAAGACAAGGGCTTACCTCATACCGCAGAAGCAGGTATGGCCAAGTGGTGGGGGCCTAAGCTGGCCTACGATGTGATTCACCAATGTTTGCTTTGCTACGGCCATGGTGGTTACGACCGAGGCTTGATGGAGCAACGCTTGCGGGATGTGTTGGGTTTTCAGATTGGTGACGGTACCGCGCAAATCATGAAGACCATCATTGCGCGCACACGTGCAGGACGCAAGTTTGTTCCCGCCTAAGCGCTTGGGCTAAAAATAAAAAACCTGATTCACTAGGAGACAGCTATGGAATTCGATGCCGTTTTAATTCCCGCCCGTCGTGCACACAGCATTGCCAAAGGTTATTGGCACGACCGCACCATCAATGACGATTTGGCTGCTTGCGTCGCGTCTTGTCCAGACAAAACGGCATTGACCGCTGTCCAGGCAGAGAGTGGTCAGGTGACGCGTTTTACCTACCGCGAGTTGTCCGTGATGGCTGATCGTGTGGCCATTGGGTTGACCAAACTGGGGGTGGGGCACAACGACATCGTGGCTTGCCAATTGCCCAATTGGTGGCAGTTCACCGTCACCTACTTGGCTTGCTCACGCATTGGTGCGGTGATGAACCCACTCATGCACATCTTCCGTGAGCGTGAGTTGTCGTTCATGCTCAAGCACGGCGAAGCCAAAGTGCTCATCATTGCGCAAACCTTTCGGGGGTTTGACTACGAACAGATGGTGAATGGCTTGAAACCAACCCTGCCTGATTTGAAGCATGTGGTGGTGGTCAATGGCACAGGTGCGAACAGCTTTGAAGCTTTGCTCAGCGGTCCTGAGTGGGAAAAAGAAAGCCATGCAAACACGGTGTTGACCCAACACCGTCCCGGCCCTGACGATGTGACGCAACTCATTTACACCTCGGGCACCACGGGTGAACCCAAGGGCGTGATGCACACCGCCAACACAGTGATGGCCAATATCATTCCCTATGCCGCACGTTTGCATTTGGATGCCCATGACGTGGTGTTGATGGCTTCGCCCATGGCACATCAAACTGGTTTTATGTACGGTTTGATGATGCCCATCATGCTCAAATCCAGCGTGGTGTTGCTGGATGTCTGGGAGCCTTTGCGTGCGATTGATTTGATTCGCGAGAAGAACGTCACCTTCACGATGGCATCGACCCCGTTCTTGACCGACTTGGCCAAAAACGTGGAAGAGTCTGGCAAAAAAGTGCCAACGCTTCGCACGTTCCTATGTGCGGGGGCACCTATCCCTGGGCCTTTGGTCGAACAAGCCCGCAGTGTGTTGGGCACCAAGATTGTGTCCGCATGGGGCATGACCGAAAACGGTGCTGTCACTTTGATTGAACTCAACGATCCCGATGAGCGTGCATTCACCACAGATGGACTGCCGCTGCCAGGGGTTGAGCTCAAAGTCGTCAATGACGATGGGGTTTCGTTGCCCGCAAATGAGGCTGGCAAGTTGTATGTGCGCTCATGCTCTAACTTTGGTGGGTATTTGAAACGCGCGCACCTCAACGGGACCGATGCAGAGGGATGGTTTGACACAGGTGATCTCGCCCGTTTGGATGCCGAAGGCTATGTGCGCATCACAGGGCGCAGCAAAGACGTGATCATCCGCGGTGGTGAAAATATTCCTGTGGTCGAAATCGAATCATTGCTCTACCGGCATCCGGCGATTGCGATGGCCGCTATCGTGGCCTATCCCGATGAACGTATGGGGGAGCGTGCTTGTGCTGTGGTGGTGTTAAAGCCTGGTCAAAGTTTGGATTTGCCGGGCTTGATGGAGTACCTCAAATCACAAAAAGTGGCCATGCAATACATCCCAGAAAAACTGGTGATTCGCGATGCCATGCCGTCGACGCCTTCTGGAAAAATTCAAAAATTCAAGTTGCGCGAAATTTTGCGCGATTCACCCGTTTGATGGGCTTGATCGCTCGCACCCATGAGTCGGAGGTATGTGCGTATGGCCAATGATTACTTAACTGACACATTCGGTTTGACAGGGCAAGTGGCCTTGGTCACAGGCTCGGCACGTGGCATTGGTTTGGCGATTGCCAAAGCCTTAGGCCATGCAGGCGCGCATGTGGTGATCAGCGATCTGAGTGCACAAGCGTGCGATGACGCAGCACATGCGTTGGTTCGTGAAGGTCTGCGTGCAAGCGCTGTGGTGATGGATGTCTCTGACCCTGCCTCAGTCCGCAAGGCCCAATCGGAATTGACGCAGCAGGGCATACGGGTAGACATTTTGGTGAACAACGCGGGCAATCAAAATCGCAAAGCCTTGGTCGAGATGAGCCCTGACGAGTGGCAACAATTGATGAACGTGCATGTGAACGGCGCATTCAATTGCACCCAAACGTTTCTTCCCGACATGGTGTCGCAAGGTTATGGACGCATCGTGATGATGTCATCGGTGTCAGGGCAAGCGACGATGCCCTTGATCGCTGCCTATTCAACTGCCAAAGCGGCTACGGCCTCAATGGCGCGGTCGATCGCTGTGGAATACGGGGCACATGGCATCACCGCCAATGCCATTGCGCCTGGGTTTGTGAAAACCGACTTCACCAAAGGCTTGCAACAGCGAGACGGCTTTGACGATTATCTGAAAGCCAGCGTGCCCGCAGGCCGGTGGGCGTTGCCAGAAGACATTGCGCCAGTGGTGCTGTTTTTGGCATCAGCCGCGGGTGGCTTTGTGAACGGCCAAGTGTTGGCGATTGACGGCGGTTTGTTAGCTCGAATGGGCTGAGCGTTTCGGTGTGGTGCTTTGCTTGTTGGACACACCATCGCCATGAATTTTTTTCAAATAATTGGCGCGGAAAACTTTGGGGCTGACACCTGCGTGCTTGCGAAAAAATCGGGTGAAGTACGCGTCATCATCAAAGCCCAGCTCATGCGCCAGTTGCTTGATCGAGATGCTGGTGTAGACCAGCTCTCGTTCGGCCTCTTGCAAGATGCGAGCGTTGATGAGATCCAAGCTCGACTTGCCCAGCACCTCGCGGCACAAACGGGACAGGTGACCCACCGTGACCCCAATTTCATTGGCATAGCTTTGCAAGCTGTTTTGCTTTCGAAAGTGACGGTCAATCAAGCTTCTGAACTTTTCGATTTGCTGTGTTTTTCTGGAAATGGTGTGGTGTGTTTGCGACTCAGACATGCCCGACAACTTGCTGATGCGGTTGACTTGCACCAACAGGGCCAACAGCAACGACATGCCTGCGGCCATTTGTCCAACCGCATGGGTGCGCGACTCTTGTTCGAGCGCCAAGAACAAAGGCATCAGCTGAACGATGTAACGCATCTCCGATTGCAAAGACAAGATGCGAGGCGTTCGGATGGTATCCACCAACTCGGGCATGACCGAGCTGGCCACCGATTCCAGCGTTTTTTGGGTGGCCGTGACCACTGGGCCATCGATGGTTTTAGAGAAATGAAAACCATGCACATGTCCTGCAGGAATGACCAACAAACAAGGCGCAGAAGCTCGTGTTTTGATGTGGTCAATTTGCACATCCACATGCCCAGTTTTCAAATACAAAATTTGAAAAAAAGAATCATGCCGATGTGGCTGAATGATCCAGTTGTAAATTTTCGAACGCTGCGGAATCCATTCGAAATTGAACGAGCTGCTCCAGCCTGGCGTCGCCTCGTCACCATACAAATCGTAGCTAGGGATAACCCGAGAAAGGCTCATGCACGCTCCTTCATTTGCACGAATTGTCCTGTGATTGGCGTGATTCGTCAATCACAAAACATGCGCAAATTCAAACAATGCAGAACAAGAAATACATGGAGACGCATGGCATGCATGCAACACAAGATTGGTTAAAACTTTCTGGCAAAGTTTGCGTGGTAACAGGGGCCGCAAGTGGTATCGGCGCTTCTATCAGCGAATTGTTATGTCAAGAGGGAGCACTCGTGGCCATGCTCGATCGCGACGAGGCCGCGGTTCACACAATGGCCAACAGTCTGCGTCAGCAAGGCGGTGATGTATTGCCTTTGGTGTGTGACATCAGCCAGCCAGACGAAGTGGTGTTGGCTGCACAGAAAGTCCTGTCGCATTGGCAACGGTGTGATGTGTTGGTGAACAACGCGGGTTTGTTACGCGCGGGCTCTTTGAGTGAGGTGAGTCTGCAAGATTGGCAGCATGTGTTGAATGTCAATCTCACCGGCTATTTGTTGTGCGCACGTGCCTTTGTTGAACCCATGAAAGCGGCAGGTCGCGGCAGTGTGGTGAACATTGCTTCCATTTCTGGTTTGTTCCCCCAGTCTGGCAGCGGTTCGTACAGCGCGAGCAAAGCAGGGGTGTTGCAAATGTCTAGGCAGATGGCCGTGGAGTGGGGGCCATTGGGTATTCGCAGCAATGCCATTTGTCCTGGAATGATTCGCACGGCTTTATCGGCCAAATTTTATGAAGAGCCTGGCTTTGAAGCCAAGCGTGCCGCTGTCACGGCGAGTCGCCGCGTGGGTGAGTCAAGCGACATTGCGAATGTGGCCTTGTTTTTAGCCAGTGAACGTTCTGCTTATGTGAACGGGGCTGAGTTGGTGGTCGATGGTGGCATGCAATGCATGTTGATGGATATGGTGCCTCGGCCTGGCTACAACCAATCCAATTGAGGAGTTGAACAATGTCTTTTCCAACGCAATGTGATGTGATCGTGGTGGGTTCTGGTGCGGCAGGTTTGTCGTGCGCCATCACTGCCAAAAAACGTGGCTTGCATGTGGTGGTGCTTGAAAAAGAGCCCGTGTTTGGCGGCACCACTGCTTTGTCGGGTGGGGTTTTGTGGATTCCCTTGAATCACCATGGGGTGAAGCAAAACGCCCAAGACACAGCTGACTTGGTGCACACCTACATGCAGCAAGAAACGGGTGCGTTCTACGATCAGCAGGCGGTGCAAACTTTCATCGACAACGGCGCCAAGATGGTGGATTTTTTTGAGCGTGAGACGGAAATGCAATTCATGCCAACGCTCTACCCTGACTACCACCCAAATGTTGCAGGCGGTGTGGATATTGGTCGTTCAATTTTGGCAAAACCTTATGACATTCGTGGCTTGGGCCAAGACATGAAACGGTTGAAGTTGCCTTTGAAAACGATCACGTTCATGGGCATGATGTTCAACTCTTCCAACGCAGATTTGAAGCATTTTTTCCGAGCAACAAAATCACTGACATCTTTCTTTTATGTGGCCAAACGCTTGATGAACCACATGAAAGAGTTGGTGCTCTACCAACGTGCGGTGCAAGTCACTAGTGGCAATGCGTTGGCCGCACGTTTGGCCAAATCAGCGCTTGATTTGGGCATCCCAATCCTCACGTCCACGCCAGCTCAAAAAATGCTGTTCGAGAATGAACGTGTGACAGGTGTGCAAACAGGTGGCGAGGGTGCAGGGCGCAATATTCACGCACGAATTGGCGTGGTGTTGGCTTGTGGTGGTTTTCCACACGACGTCCAACGCATTGCGCAGGCGTACCCGCATCTCAAAAGTGGTGGTGTGCACTTGTCGCCCACGCCTCAATCCAACACGGGCGATGGGGTGCGCTTGGCAGAAACGGTAGGCGCAGATGCTGACATTCGTTTCAAAGATTCTGCGGCTTGGATGCCGGTTTCAAAGGTTGATTACGGCCAAGGTGAGATAGGGGTGTTTCCGCATTTGTTAGATCGCTACAAACCCGGCGTGATTGGCGTGCTGCGAAATGGCAAACGTTTCACCAATGAATCCAACTCGTACCACGACGTGGGCGTTGACATGATTCAAGCCTGCGCAGGCCAAGCAGAAACGGCGATGTGGCTGATCTGTGACAAAACAACGTTGGGTAAATATGGGTTGGGTTTTGTCAAACCTGCACCTATGCCGATTGGGAAATTTATTCGCAATGGCTATTTGCTCAGTGGCAACACATTGGGTGAATTGGCGCAAGCAGCAGGTCTTGATGCGCAAGGGTTAGAAGAGACCGTGCGTGAATACAACCTCGGTGCTGTGCAGGGCAACGATGTGCAATTTGGTCGAGGCACAACAGCGTTCAATCGCTACTTGGCGGATCCTGAGCAACAGCCCAACCCATGCGTGGCGCCCATTTTGAAAGGCCCGTTCTATGCGGTCAAAGTGGTGATGGGGGATTTGGGCACATTTGATGGCATTCAAACCTCCGTGGTGGGGGAAGTCAAAAAACACGATGGTTCTCTGATTCGTGGTCTCTATGCCGTGGGCAATGACCGGGCCAGCATCATGGGGGGCAAATACCCTGCAGCAGGCATCACGCATGGCCCCAACATGACCTTTGGTTATGTGACGGGTCATCACTTGGCTGACATGGCAGGAGTCTGACGATGTTGCAACAACACAAGCCCTTGATTGACCATCGCATCTACACCATTGCTTTGCGCAAGATGCCTGAATTCTTAGACGTATTCAACACATTGGCCATGCCGATTCTGATGGAAACCTTGGGTCATCCCGTGGGGTTTTACACAAGCTTGGTGGGGCCACAAAACCAATTTGTGCATTTGTGGGCCTATGACGATTTGGCTGATTACGAACGCCGTTGCCGTGCGCGTGATACCCATCCCGACTTTGGCGCGTACTTAAAGGCGTCGGGCCACTTGATCACAGCGCAAGAGACGCGTCTGATCAAAGCGGTGGACATGCCCGGTCTGAAGTGAAAGTGAACACATGACACGCAACCCTTCGTTGGCGGTGATCACTGGTGCGGCAGACGGCATTGGTTGGGCCACCGCGCAGTGTTTGGCAAAGGCCGGCTGGCACGTGGCGTTGCTGGATTTGAACGGTGATTTGGCTCAACAACGTGCCAGCTGTCTGGGTGCATCTCACACAGGTTGGGCGTGCGATGTGACCGATCTGGGTGCGGTGAAGGCCTGTGTTGCGAGCATTCAGCATGCGCATGGATCGATTGATGCGTTGGTGAACAACGCGGGGATTTCGGACCAAGCCTTGCCGACACTTCAGCAAGACATCGATGCCTTTGACCGTGTGTTGTCCGTGCATTTGCGAGGCACTTTTTTGATGTCGCAACACGTGATCGCCTGCATGACGACGCAAGCGCGTGATGCGCAGGGCGTGCGCGGTGTAATTGTCAACATCGGATCAATTGCCAGTCTGGGCGGCATTCCTGGTCGAAATGCGTATTGCGCGGCCAAAGCCGGTGTGCTCGGTATGACGCGTGCCTTGGCCAGCGAGTGGGCACGTCGAGGCATTCGCGTGAATGCTGTCGCGCCTGGGTATGTGAAAACAGCCTTGGTTGAAAAATTGGCAGAGCAGGGGGCTATTGATGCTGCAGCGATTGCACGGCGCACTCCCATGGGACGGATGGCACACACCTCAGAGGTCGCCGAGGCCATTTCATTTTTGGTGTCCGCACAGGCCAGTTACATCACGGGGGCTGTGCTGCCTGTGGATGGTGGATGGATGGCTTTGGGCGCACCCGAGGCCGCTCTAGGTTCGTTAGACGTTTAGAAAAACTATCACAAGGAGACATGCAAGCATGCTGACAATCAATTTGTTCAATGGCCTTGTTTACGGCGCATTACTGATCGTGATGTGTTCGGGCTTGGCCTTGATTTATGGCTTGAGACGTGTGGTGAATTTCGCGCACGGTTCGCTCTACATGATGGGGGCTTACTTGGGCTACACCATCGCACTCAACAGCAATTTTTGGGTGGCCTTGGTGGCTGCACCCGCAGTGATGGCGCTATTTGGTGTGTTGCTTGACCGCTATGGTTTTCGCTTGCTGCAAGACCGTGACCCTTTGACGGTGGTGCTGGTGACATTTGGCTTGTTGCTGGTGATCGAAGACATGGTGCAAACCATTTGGGGCAAGAGCAACTTGTCTGTGGCCGCACCACAAGCTTTGGCATTCAGTGTTGACTTGGCCGGTACCCCCGTGCCTGCTTATCGCATTGGTGTGATTGTGGTGGGCTTGTGCGTGGCTGTGGGTTTGACCATGTGGTTGCGATTTTCCAAAGTTGGTTTGTTTGTGCGCGCTGCCAGCACCGATCCTGTGACCACCTCGATGCAAGGCGTGAATACCGATTTGCTCAGTGCCGGTGTCGTCGGTTTGGGGACCGCCTTGGCGGGTTTGGCGGGTGTGGTGGCTGCGCCGTTTTTATCCCTCTCACCGTCCATGAGCGCGGACGTGATCATTGATTCATTCGTGGTGGTGGTGATCGGGGGCTTGGGCTCATTGGCCGGTGCTTTCATCGCGGCCATGCTGTTGGGGATGGTGCAGGCGGTAGGTGCTGTGTATTTGCCTGACACGGCCGTGTTGTTGCCCTTTGTCTTCATGGTGGCTGTGTTGATCTGGAAGCCCGCTGGCTTTGCAGGCAGCCGTACCTGAGTTAGGAGTAGTTATGACTATGAATCGTTCATTGCTGGCCTCTGCACTGGCTTTGTTGTTGGGGGTGGGGGTGGTGAGTGTGGTGTCTTCTGGCACCGTGCTGTCACTTTTCACCCAAGCCATTGTGTACGCCGTGTTTGCACTTGGTATTGGTGTCTTGTTGAAACAAAACGGCATGGTCAGTTTTGGCCATGCCTTGTATTTCGGATCTGCGGGTTATTTGCTGGGCATCTTGCTGCAACTGCAAGTCGCATCCGCCGAAACCATCATTGTGTGGACGCTGCTGATCATCACCGTGGTTGGATTTGTGTTTGGCCTCATCATCGTGCGTGTGCCAGGTGTGGCATTTGGCATGTTGACGTTGGCGATTGGTCAAATGTTTTATTTGACAGCTTCACGTGCACGTGGGTTCACCGGTGGCGCTGATGGCATGAACATCGATTGGCCTTCTACCTTGTTTGGCTTTCCTGTGTCGCAAATCTTGAAACCAGGCGCGATGTTTCTCATTTGTTGGACGACCTTGGTGGTGGTGATGTTCTTGGTTGCTTGGCTATTGCGCAGCCGTTTTGGTGCCATCACCGAAGCGGTGCGTGACAACGAAGAGCGTGCGCGATTCATTGGCATTTCAACCTTGTTGCCACGTGCCTTGGTCTATGCCTTGTCTGCTTTGATCACCTCCATCTCAGGCGTGTTATCAGCACTCAACACGGGTTTTGTTTCTCCTGAAAATTTGCATTGGAGCTTGTCAGGCATGACCTTGATGATGGTCGTGGTCGGTGGTTTCAAAGTGTTGTGGGGACCTGCACTTGGCGCCGTGGTGTATTTCATTTTCAAAGACATCTTGGGCGACTATGCCAGCCATTGGATGACAATTTTTGGCGTGGTTTTGATTGCTGTGATTGTGTTTTCACCCACTGGCATTGCCGGTGCGTTGATGAGCTGGATCTCTGGTAAGCCCGCAGCAGACCAACCCACAGCGCGTGGCCACTGAGCCGTCAAGAGGAACGACCTATGACTGACTATGTATTGCAAGCCGAAGACGTGGCCATCCATTACGGCGGTGTGAAAGCTGTGGATGGTGTGGCATTGACCTTAGAAAAAGGACAAATTCGCGGCCTCATTGGTCCGAATGGTGCAGGCAAATCGACCGTGATTGACGCCATCACAGGCCGTCGCAAACTTACCCGTGGCCGGGTGGTGTTGCGTGGTGAGGATGTTTCTGAGATGGGGGTGGTTGAGCGTCGCATGCGCGGCTTGTCGCGCAGCTTTCAACGCACCAGCATTTTTGGACAAATGTTGGTGGGCAAACAAGTCGAACTGGCCTCGCACAAGATGGGGGTGCAGGATTCGTATGCCGATGCCAAAGCCGTCTTAGAAGAACTCGACTTGTGGCCGTTGGCGAATGTGGAGGCGCAAGAGCTGGGCTATGGCGAACAACGTCGCTTGGACTTGGCGCTGGCCTTGGTTGGGCGTCCATCGGTTTTGTTGTTGGATGAACCGATGGCGGGTTTGTCGGTCAAAGAGTCGCTGGACTTGGCGCAGCACTTGAAGCGATTGACATCTTCTTGGGACGTGTCCGTGTTATTGGTGGAGCACGACATGGATGTGGTGTTTGGTATTTCTGATGTTGTGACTGTGTTTGAACTGGGTCGCGTCATTTCGAGTGGTGAACCTGCCGTGGTGCGTGCAGACCCTCGTGTGCGTGAAGCCTATTTGGGGAGTGCCGCATGAGTGCGTTATTGAATTTGAACCATCTGCACGCCTACTACGGAGCAGCCCACATCTTGCACGACCTCAGCCTGCATGTGAATGCCGGTGAACGTGTCGCATTGATTGGCCGAAATGGTGTTGGAAAAACCACGGTGGTCAACACGATTTTGGGGTTGGCCACATTGCGTGAAGGCAGCGTGGCGTTAGAAGGCCAGTCATATACCAAGTTACGTGCGTACATGGCGGCTCAGCATGGCGTGGCGGTAGTGCCCCAAGGGCGCTGCATCGTGGCCAACTTGTCGGTTGAAGAAAACTTGTTGCTCGGCGCTGCCGTGGGGCGCAAGGGCCCTTGGTCTGTCAAGGAGATTTACAAGTTGTTCCCGATTCTCGAAGAACGTGCGCACACACCGGGCACGGCCTTGTCAGGCGGTCAGCAACAAATGCTGGCGGTTGGACGCGCCTTGATGGCCAACCCTTCTTTGATTTTGCTGGATGAACCCACCGAAGGTTTGGCCCCTGTGATCGTGGACCAGCTTGCCGTGATCTTCAACCAAGTGGCAGATCAAGGCACAGCTCTGCTGCTGATTGAGCAAAACATGAGCTTGGTCGTTCGCGTGGCCGAGCGCTATTTGGCCATGGCCAAAGGTGCTGTGGTGGCGCAGGGCAAAGTGGAAAACTCGCGCGCGTGTTTGCATGACCTTGAAAGTCATGTGATGGTTTGATCTTTTCGAAAACGGTGGTCGGACCGCATCCGATAAATTCAATAAGGAGACAAGAGATGTTCAAAATGAAGAAAATTCAAGCGGCTGTGGCAGGCGTTGCTTTGGTCGCCACGTTGCCACTCAGTGTGATGGCCCAAGGGAAAGAGCCGGTGAAGGTCGGGTTGGTTTCCTCCAAGTCGGGTGTGTTTGCTGAGCAAGGCGAAGAGGTGATGCGTGCGATTAAGTTCGCGATTGATGAAGCCAACGCCAAAGGCGGTGTGGATGGCCGCAAGGTGGAATTCCAAGAGGCCGATGACGAAGGCACGCCCGACGCGGGTCGTCGAGTGGCTGAGAAATTGGCACGCGATGGTTATAACTTGCTGATTGGCGCCATCCCTTCTTCTATTTCATTGGCGATTGCTCAAAACTTGGACCGTTGGGATGCCGCGTATTTTGTGGTCGCCAGCAAGTCTGACAAGATCACGGGCGACACCTGCAAACCGCGTGCCTTCCGTACCAATCATGCAGACAACATGGACATCGCCATGATCAACCAATGGGCTAAAAACTTGCCCGGCAAAACGTATGCTGTGATGGCGGCTGACTATGTGTGGGGACGTGACTCGGGCGAATCCTTCAAAAAGGCCGCCGAATCCATTGGTAAATCGGTGCCTTTGACGTTGTACGCGCCCTTGGGCACGAAAGATTTTTCCCCCTACATTGCCCAATTGAAAGCGGCCAACGTGGATGCCGTGTGGGTGGCTGAGACAGGGCGTGATGCCATTGCCTTTGTGAAGCAGGCTGAAGAATTTGGTTTGATTCCGAAAACCAAATTGGTGGGGCACTCCTTGATTTTGAACTTCATGATCAACGGCACAGGTAAAGCGCTGGAAGGTACACCTGGCACCACGGGCTACACACCGGATATCGACAACGCACGCAACAAGTCATTTGTCTCGGCTTGGCGCGCCAAATTCAACCGCTTACCCACCGACAACGAAGGCCAAGCCTACAACGGTGTGCAAGTGATGTTTGAAGGCGTCAAGCTGTCTAAGAGTGTGAAGCCTGAAGATGTGAGCAAGTCATTGCGCGGTGCGCAAATCGATTCCATTTATGGCAACGTGACCATGCGTGCGGCTGACAACCAATTGCTGTTGCCTAACTTTGTGGGACGCGCCAAAGTGGCCGACGGTGTGTTGCGCCCTGTGATCGAGCAAACATTCCCACCTTCCATCATTCCTGCACCGTCTCCTTTGTGCAAAATGTAAAAAAGTAAACCCATCGCCACCTGTTGAAAAGCAGGTGGCTTTTTTGATGGAGACATAACGATGCATGTAGTGATCACGGGTGCCACTGGTGGCATAGGGCAAGGCATTTGTGAGGGCCTGAGTCAAACCTATCCGTCCATTTATCCCGACCTGAAATTGACCGTCACCAGCTCCAAAGATGGCGAGCGGTTGCAGACCTTGGTGAATCGTTTGCGTGTTTCTGGGTTAGAGGCACAAGGTCTCAGCGGTGATGTGACGCAGCCCCACGTTTGCGAGCAACTCGTGATGGATGCCATTCGCGTGCATGGGGATATTGATGCGCTGGTTTGTGTGGCCGGTGCCTCGGGGCCCGGCAAGTTGGAAAGCCTGCCCATTGAGCAATGGGATTTGACCTTTCAACTCAATGTGCGCTCTGTGTGGTTGATGGCCAAAGCCGCATTTGAGTCATTGAAAAAAACACAAGGCAGCATCACAGCCATTGCGTCCATGTCTGGTTTGAGCCCGCATCCGGGTTATGGTGCGTATTCACCTGCAAAAGCGGCCTTGATCATGTTGTGTCGTCAACTGGCACAGGAGTGGGGTGGGCTGGGAATTCGCACGAACACTGTCTGTCCTGGGATGATTCGCACCCCGTTGACGGAAGCTGTCTACCAAGATGAACGCGTCAAGCAGCAGCGAGAAGCCTTGGTTCCGATGCAGAGAATCGGTCGGGCGGATGACATTGGTGAGGCAGTCAAGTATTTCATCAGTCCACAGGCGTCGTACGTGAATGGTCAAAACCTGGTGGTCGATGGCGGCATCAGTGACCACATGCTTTCTATGATTCCTGGTCGACCAGGCAAAGCTCCCGTCTGCGAGTGAGGTATGCCAAGGCCTACGTCTATGAGACGTGAGATGCATGCATGTAAATTTTTTGCAGCAACCGTGTCAAAGTTTTTCGCTCTGCCGCACTGAGGTGCGCCGTGCCTTTCAAGTCAGCCTCGCTGGCTGCTTTTTCTGCTTTTTTCATCAACGCTTTGCCACGTGTGCTGAGCAGCAAGCCTACGGCGCGTCGGTCGGTGGGGTGGGGTTGGCGTTCAATCAAACCACGCTTGTCTAGCTCGCGCAGCAGCACCACCATGTTGGGAGGCAAGACATTGAGCTGTTGACACAGCTGGCGCGATGTCACACCAGGCCAGTGCCCGATCACGGACAACACCGAAAAATCCACCGTGCGCAATTCAAACGACCCCACACCTCGGATGAAGTGCGACACCAATGTGTGCGCAGCACGGCTGGCGTTGTAGCCCAGCAAGGTTTCTAAGTATTCAGTGCCCCCTGTGTCGTTGGCGGCCACAGCCACCCCTTCGTGGGTTTGGCGTGGTGCAGAAACTTGGCGTGCGGTGGTGTTCATGGATCAATGCCCGAGTTGGGCTGCAATGATGCCAGAGCGCATGTCGAACTCGGGCAGCACCCACGCACGCAAGGCCGCAGCCGGTGCTTGCCAACGTGGTGTGTGGCTGCCTTCGGCTGCTTCGATGCGCGTCCAGCCCCAAGCCAACAAGGCCAAGGTGGCCATGCGCAGGTAGTCGCCGGCAATCCAGCTCAGACGCACTTGGCCATCGGGCTGTTGCGCAGCTTGCAAGCAAGTTTGGGTGCTGGCTTTGAGTTGCGCAAACAGTTGCAGGACATGGGCTTCATGGGCCTTGCTGGCTGACAAGCCGTGCGCCAACGCATCCAACATGGCATGCATCGCTGCGCCACCGTCACTCACGACTTTGCGCATGAGCAAGTCAATCGCTTGGATTTCGTTCGTGCCTTCGTAAATCATGGCAATGCGGGCATCGCGCACGTTTTGTTCAATGCCCCATTCACTCACATAGCCATGTCCCCCAAACACTTGCAAACATTCGCTGGCCCCGTGAAAGCCTTGGTCGGTGCACGATGCTTTGAGGATCGGGGTGATCAGTGCACACCAGCGTTGTGCTGCTTCACGCTGTGCAGCGTCTGGGTGGTGCTTGGCTTCGTCGAGCGCCAAGCCGGTTTCGTAAGCCAACACGCGTGAGCCATCGATCCACGCGCGTTGCGTGTTCAAAATGCGGCGCATGGCCGGGTGTTCGATGATGAGGTCCGCAGGGGTTGAGCCTTTTTCACCCACTGCGCGTGGTGCACGCATTTGGCGGCGCTCGTGCGCATAGGCATCCGCTTTTTGCCAAGCCGCATCGAGCAAGCCCACGCCTTGCAAAGCCACGTGCAAGCGTGCAGCGTTCATCATCACAAACATGGCATTCAGGCCACGGCCTACTTCACCCACCAACCACGCGCGCGCTTCGTCAAACCGCATCACACAAGTGGGGCTGCCATGGATGCCCATTTTTTCTTCAATGCGTTCGCAGTGCACCGCGCTGCGAACCCATGATTCTTTTTCACCATCGGGGTAAAACTTGGGAACGAGAAAAAGCGACAAACCTTTGGGACCCGCCGGTGCATCAGGCAAACGAGCCAACACCAGGTGCACGATGTTGTCGGTCAGGTCGTGTTCTCCCCCGCTGATGAAAATCTTGGTGCCAGAAATCAAATACGCGCCATCGGCTTGCGGCACAGCTTTGGTCGATGCAAGACCCAAGTCACTGCCTGCATGGGGTTCTGTCAAGCACATGGTGGCTAACCATTCACCAGTTCCCACTTTGCTGAGGTATTGCGCTTTGAGTTCATCGCTCGCGTGGTGCTTGATGCACTCATACGCACCGTGTAACAAACCGGGGGCCATGGTCCAACCATGATTAGCCGCAGACAGCCACTCGTACAACACGCTCTCGAGCACCGCAGGCAGGCCTTGGCCGCCATCGTCGGTGGCGGTGCACAACGAGGCCCAGCCTGATTGCCAAAATGCTTGGTACGCATCTTTGAAACCCGGTGGCATGGTGACGTGGCCGTCTTTCCATTGCGCACCCACGTGGTCGCCCACAGGGTTGAGTGGGGCAATTTGCTCAGCGATGAACTTGCCGCCTTCTTCCAAGATTTGGTTGATCAAGTCGGCATCGACTTCGCCGTAGGGGGCAAGTGCAGCAATGCGTTCAGGGGCGTGCAACACCTCGTGCAGCACAAACTGAACGTCATCCAATTTGGGTTGGTAGTGGCTACTCATGGTCAGTCCTTGCGTGCGGCGCCTAGGTAGGTGTCAATCACGCGGCTGTCTTGGGCCAACTCGGCAGCAGGGCCATGCAGGCTGACTTCACCCATTTCCAACACGTAGCCGTAATCGGCCACGGCCAGCGCCGCGCGTGCGTTTTGCTCGACCAACACAATGGTCACGCCAGTTTTACGCAGGGTTTCGATGATGGAAAAAATTTCTTTCACGATCAGCGGGGCCAAACCAAGGCTAGGTTCGTCCAGCATCAACACATCGGGATTGGACATGAGTGAGCGTCCTACAGCTAGCATTTGTCGTTCACCGCCAGAGAGCGTGCCCGACAACTGCGAGCGGCGTTCTTTCAAGCGAGGAAACAGCTCATACACATCGTCAATGCGATTGCGCCATTGGCGATTGCCCATGCGCATTTGACGAAAACCACCAAGCTCTAAATTGTCTTCCACCGTCATGGTGCCAAACAACTCGCGTTTTTCAGGCACCAAGGCAATGCCCATCATCACGCGCTCTTCGAGTGTGAAAGCGCTGATGTCTTCGCCACGGTAAAACAGTTGTCCGCGCGTGGGCAGCAAGCCCATGAGGGTGTTGAGCAGGGTGGTTTTACCTGCACCATTGGGGCCAATGACGGTGATCACTTGGCCTGCATGGGCGTGCAGGTCAATGCCATGCAGCACTTCGGCTTTGCCGTAGCCTGCATGAAGGTCTCGGATGTCGAGAAGGGGCGTTGTCATAGCCAAGTCCTTAGTGTTCGGTACCCAAGTAGGCGGCACGCACTACGGGGCTGTCCTGAATTTCTTTGGGTGTACCTTCGAGCAGCAGCGTGCCGAACTCCATCACCACCAATTTGTCGCAGACTTGCATGACCAAGTCCATGTCGTGTTCCACCAGCAAGATGCTGACACCTTCGTTTTGCAGCTGACGCAGCACATCGGCCAAGGCTTGTTTTTCTTTGTGGCGCAAACCAGCAGCGGGTTCGTCCAACAACAGAAGTGCTGGGTCGGCACACAGGGCACGTGCAATTTCCATCAAACGTTGTTGGCCCATGGCCAAGTTGCCCGCTTGCTCGTGCATGGTGTGGCCAATGCCAATGCGCTCCAGCTGTTGTTGGGCCAGTTTGAACAAGCGTTGTTCTTCGTCGCGGTTGGTGCCCAGCATGCCCGACAACACACCCGTGTCGCCACGGCTGTAGCCGCCGATGGCGACGTTTTCAAGCACGGTCATGTCGGGAATCATCTTCACGTGCTGGAAGGTGCGGGCCATGCCTTTGCGCAAGATTTCGCGTGAGGGCAAACCGCTGATGGTGTCGCCACGGAACTTCACCGCACCAGATGTCAAGGGCAACACGCCTGTGATGAGGTTGAAGGTGGTGGACTTGCCTGCGCCGTTGGGGCCAATCAAGCCCACAATTTCGCCCGCCTTGATTTGGAAGCGAATGTCATTCACCGCCACCAAACCACCAAACTGTTTGCGAATGTCTTGCACATCCAGCAGCAATTCACCACGTTGGGGCTTGTGCGTTTCGGCCAAATGGTCAGCATCCGCCCAATCCACCTCACGGTCGCGGCGTGGCATGTAGCGCGACACCAAAGACCACAAGCCATCAGGCATGTACTTGAGGACGAGCACCAGCACCACACCAAACACAATCACTTCGTAGCTGCCGCTGGTGCCAATGAGTTTGGGCAGCAACACTTGCAAGTAATCGTCCATGAGTTTGATCAGGCCGGCACCCACAATGGCACCCCAGATATAGCCTACGCCACCGACCACGGCCATGAACAAGTATTCAATGCCCATCTTCAAGCCGAAAGCGGAAGGGTTCACCGTGCGCTGAAAGTGCGCCAACAACCAACCTGCCACCGAGGCCAATAGCGCGGCCATGACGAAGGCCGTCACTTTGTAACGGAAGGTGTTGATGCCCATGGCTTCTGCCATTTGTGTGCCATTCTTCAATGAGCGAATGGCACGGCCCGCACGTGAGTCAAGCAACTGCGACATGCACAAGGCGGAGGCCAGCAAGATGAGCCATGTCAACACAAAGAAGGGACGACCTTGCCCAATGTCAAAGCTGCCGATGGACAAGCTTTTCAAACCTAGCAAACCGTCGTACTTACCCAGCGCATCCAAGTTGCCCATGAGGTAGTACAGCGACAAGCCCCATGCGATGGTGGCCAGTGGCAAGTAGTGGCCCGACATGCGCAAGGTGATCATGCCCACGACCCAGGCGCTGACAAAGGTCAAACCTAAACCAACCCAGAGGGTGAGCCAAGGTGACCAACCCAAGTTGAGCGTCAGCCATGCGGTGGTGTAGGCGCCAATGCCCACAAACGCAGCTTGGCCAAAAGAAGTCAAACCAGACACCCCGGTGAGCAAGACCAAACCCAGGCAGGTCATGGCGTACAGGCCGATGTAGTTGAGTTGAAAAATCCAATAGTCAGGCACGGGCAAGGCCGCCACCAGAGGAACCAAAGCAAACAGAATTAACCAGCGACGCATTTCAATGCTCCTCATCAGAATGGCCGCTGCTGATAGAACGCCACAGCAACACAGGCAAGATCAAAGTGAACACGATCACTTCTTTGAATGCGCTGGCCCAGAACGAGCCAAACGATTCGACAACACCCACAAACAACGCGCCAACCAAGGCCCCTGGGTAGCTGGCCAACCCTGCGACCACCGCAGCCACAAAGCCTTTGAGACCAATCAAGAAACCCGAGTCATAAAACACAGTGGTGGTCGGGCCAATCAGCAAACCTGAAATCGCACCAATGCCCGCCGCCAACAAGAATGTGAATTGGCCCGCTGCGTGCGTGGAGATGCCCATCAAACGTGCACCCGTGCGGTTGACCGCGGTGGCACGCAAGGCTTTGCCAAACAAGGTGCGTTCAAAAAATACCCACAGCACCAAAATCATGACCAACGCGGTCAAGAAGATGATGAACACTTGGCCTGTGATGTTGAGCGGGCCAAGGGTCCAGCTTTCGTTGAGGAAGCTGGGGTTACGGAAACCTTCTGCGCCGAAGAACAACAAACCCAAACCTGTCATGGCAAAGTGCACGCCCACCGACACAATGAGCAACACCAACGGTGGCGCGGACTCTAATGACTGATACGCAATGCGATAGACCAAAGGTCCAAATGTGGCCACCACAGCCACACTCAAGAGGGCTTGGACCAACATCGAAAAATTCTGGGTGGCAGACCACCAAGTGAGCAACGCAATCAACATGGGGGGGATGAACATACGCACACCGGCCTTGATGCCATTGACCACGTTGTGGTCATGGTGCCAACGGCTCCAGCATTCCATCAGACTCGCGACACCTGCCAAGATCATCAGCAACCAAACAGTGCCTGGAACTTTGCCTGCTTGCAGCATGGCCAAGGTCAACGCGCCATACGCGACAAATTCACCTTGAGGAATGAAGATGACACGGGTGACGGTAAACACCAACACGGTGGCTAAGCCCAGCAGGGCATAGACCGCGCCATTGGTAAATCCGTCCAGCGTCAAGATGCTGACGATTGAAAAATCCATGTGGTGTCTCGTTTCTCTTCTGACAACTTGTTAGAAAACGCCCAACAAGTCAGACCTGCTGGGCGTTGATGTCACTCGGTGGTGATTTAGCGTTCGACCGCGAATTGGCCATCCACCACTTTGAGCATCACACCTGTTTCCATGGTGTAACCCCAGTGGTCGTCTTTGGTCCAGTTCATCACGCCGTGTGCAAACACAGTGCGACCCATGCCTTCGATGGCATCACGAATGGCAGCGCGGAATTCAGGCGTGCCTGGCTTGGCTTTTTTCAGCGCCACAGGCAACACTTTTTCCATGGTCACTTGGAAGTCGTAAGCATGACCCGCAAACTGGTTGCGTGACTTAGGACCATTGGCGGCTTCGAATTTGTTGACGAAGTCCACAGACACTTTCTTAGAAGGGTGGCTGTCAGGCAATTGCTCAGCAATCACAGCAGGGCCAGAAACCACATACGTGCCTTCCACCGTTTTGCCACCCACGCGCATCAAGTCTTGTGTGGCTGCGGCGTGTGTTTGGTAGATCTTGCCTTTGTAGCCGCGCTCAGCCAAACCAAGTTGTGGCATAGCAGCGCCTGAACCTGAGGCCACCACCAAGACGGCGTCTGGGTTGGCCGCATTGATTTTCAAAGCTTGTGGCGTCACGCTGGTGTCGGTACGCGCGAAGCGTTCGGTTGCCACGATTTTGATGCCAGCTTTGTCCAACTGAGGTGTGATTTCTTTGAGCCATTGTTCGCCATAGGCGTCGGTGTAGCCCAAGAAGCCAATGGTTTTCACACCTTGTTTTTTCATGTGTTCAACCACAGCATGGCCCATCACGGTGTTGGACTGTGGCAAACGGAACAACCACTTGTCCTTGCCTGCGGGCACGCCCACAGGAGAACCAGCCAATTGCACCGTGCCTGCTTCTGACGCGATGTCTGTCATGGCAGCCGCCACTGCGGTGATGCATGAGCCGAAGATCACGTCGACTTTGTCTTCTGTGACAAAACGGCGGGCGTTGGCAGAGCCTTTGCCTGGATCGGTGGCGTCGTCCAGCACGATGAGGTTGACTTTTTCACCGGCAATTGTTTTGGGGAACAACTTGAGTTGGTTTTGCATGGGGATGCCCAAGCCCGAACCAGGGCCGGTCAACGCGAGGCTCACACCGATGTTGATGTCAGCCAAAGCGGCAGAACACGCCACGGTGGCGGCGAGGGTCACGAGGGTCTTCTTGAAGTTCATGGTTGTCTCCTAGTTGTGGTGAGAAAGGTTGCAGGGAAAAAATTAAGAACACAAAGCTTTGATGTCAGCTGGCACGGGGATGGCTTTGATGCGGTCAGGATCATCGGGGTGCTTGATGCAAAACGCACGCGTTTCAAAGCCTTCACACAGCACGGTGTCACCACGCATGACCACGTGTTTTTGGATCACTACTTTGTCGCGCCATTCGTGGATGCTGGTGTGAATCTGAATGCGCTCACCATAGGTGGCAGGGCGCATGAACTTGGTGTTGATCTCCAACAACGGTGTGCCAATGATGCCGGTGGTTTTGACCAACTCGCGCCATGTGGGCACACCGCACTGGACGAAGAAATTCAGTGACGAGGCATCCATCCATTTGGAATAGTTGGGAAAGAAAACGATGCCTGCGGGGTCGCAGTCACCGAACATGATTTCAACTTCGTAAACAACGGTTTTGCTCATTTTTATTTCCCGTTCAACGTGGGGCCATGCGCAGTGCACCGTCTAAGCGGATGACTTCGCCATTGAGGTGGGTGTTGCTCACGATGTGTGAGGCCAACTGTGCAAATTCTTCCGGTTTGCCTAAGCGCGATGGGAAGGGGATGCTGGCTGCCAGCGATGCCTGCACGGGTTCGGGCAGTGTTTTCATCAGCGGTGTGGCAAACAAACCCGGAGCGATGGTGCACACGCGAATGCCGTGTTGTGCCAAGTCGCGCGCCATGGGCAAGGTCATGCCCGCCACGCCCGCTTTGGAGGCGCTGTAGGCTTGTTGACCCACTTGGCCGTCAAAGGCCGCGACCGAGGCTGTCCACACCATCACACCACGCTCACCGTCTTCGAGGGGCGCGAGCTTGGCGGCGGCTGCGGCAAACAATCGGGCGGCGTTGTAGGTGCCCACCAAGTTGACATTGACGACTTTCATGAAGTCTTCCAGAGGCGCCGCGTTGCCGTCTTTGCCCACCACGCGCTTGGCCGTGCCAATGCCTGCAATTTGCATCAAGATGCGCGCAGGGCCATGTGCCGCTGCTGCGGTGGCAATGGCTTGGGCCATGCTGTCGGGGTCGGAGACGTTGCACAACACAGCCACGCCATCAATGTCCTGGGCGACACGTTGGGCGTTTTCTAAGTTGAGGTCGAGCACTGCGACCTTGGCGCCCAAACGGGCCAGTTCACGTGCGGTGGCTTCGCCGAGGCCGGAGCCACCGCCAGTGACCAATGCTGCTTGTCCTTGAATGTTCATAACGGTTTCTTTGAATGATTGTGTTGGCCGTGGCGGTTAAGCCGCGTCAGGGTTTTCGATCAACAGTGCGATGCCTTGACCGCCTCCCACGCAAGCGCTGGAGATGCCATACCGCAGACCTGAGCGCTTGAGTTCGCGTGCCAAAGTGATGGTCAAACGCACGCCTGTGCACGCGAGGGGATGGCCCAGTGCAATCGCCCCCCCGTTGACGTTGAGTTTGGCCATGTCCAAGCCGAGTTCTTTGCCCACCGCCAAAGTTTGTGCGCCTTGGGCTTCGTTGATTTCAAAGCGACCAATGTCTGACAGTTGCAAGCCGGTGCGCTCTAGCAACAAGCGAATTGCAGGGGCCGGGCCAATGCCCATGATCTCGGGTGGCACACCCACAGATGCTGCTGCCACCACGCGAGCCATGGGTTTTTTGTTGTGTGCTTTTGCGTAGGCACCTGAAGTGACCACACAAGCCGCAGCAGCATCGACCAAGGCGGCGCTGTTGCCACCTGTTTGCACACCACCTTCGTACACGGGTTTGAGTTTGGCCAACACCTCCACGGGGGAGAGGCGTGCGTGCGTGTCGGCGTTGACCTCGGTCACTTTGCCTTGCAGTTTGATGCCACGTGCTTTGTAGCCAACGAGCTCAAATTTCTCCGTGATCACGGGCACGATTTCACCTGCGTGAAACCCAGCTTCTTGTGCCGCCACGGCTTTGGCAAATGAGTCAGACGCAAATTGATCGACTTCTTCACGCGTGATGTTGTATTTCTTGGCTAAGTTCTCAGCGGTCTGGATCATGTTGATGCCAGCGGCTGGGTCTTTCAAGGCTTCCCACATGTAGTCTTTGAAGCCCACGGGTGCGCCAAGCTTGAAGCCGGTGCGGTGGTCAAACGCGGCGATGGGGTTGCGCGTCATGCTCTCGGTGCCAACCACCAAAGCGGCTTCGCAAGCGCCTGCTTCGATTTGTTCACCCGCTTGACGGAACAACTCAAAGCCCGTGCCACAAATGCGTTGCGCCATGATGGCCGGCACTTCTTGTGGCACACCAGCGTACAGACCAATGTGGCGTGGCAAGAAGAATTGGTCAAAGTCACCCGGGGCCATATTGCCGGTGATGACCGAGCCGATTTCGCTGGGGGCAATGCCTGCACGCTTCAACGCTTCGCGCGCGGCCTTGATGCCCAAGTCGGTGGGCGAAATGTGACCGAGTGCACCGCAGTAGTCCACCATGGGGGTGCGTACACCGTCGTGCATCCACACATCTTGGAAAGCATTGAAAAATCCTTTGGACGCCATGTCGTGTTCTCTTCTCTTTAAGCTTGTGGTTTGAGGATGTAGTGCAAACGGTCTTCGTGCAAGGCGGCCACGGTGTCAGCGCGGTGGTGCAGCACAGAGCGTTGGTTGATCGAGCCTTTGTCGGTGATCTCGCCTTTGTCGATGGTGGGGGGCTCACTGAGCAAGCACAGACGTGCAATGCGGTTGGCACTGCCGGTGCTGGTGGACGCCAAGTCATTCACCACTTGTTGCATGTGGGCCAACACAGCGGGGGCGGCCAACACATCGGCCATGGAGGTGGTGTCGGGCAGGCCAGAGAGTTCACGCACACGAGGGGTGGGGAACACCATGGCGCCCACTTCTTTCATGTTCAAGCCAGTCAACACCACATCTTGGATGTAAGGCGCACCTGCAGCAATGATCTTGCCGCGCAAGGGGCCCACACTCACAAACGTGCCAGTGGCGAGTTTGAAGTCTTCGGCAATGCGGCCATCAAACTTCAGGCCCAAGTGCACATCGGTTTCGTCGATCCATTTGACGGCATCGCCTGTTTTGAAAAAGCCTTCTTCGTCAAAGGCTTCAAACGTGTCCACGGGGGCGCGCCAGTAGCCGGGGGTGATGTTGGGGCCGCGGTAGCGCACCTCGGTCTTGCCATCGGTGTCCACCAGTTTGAGCTCTAGGCCCGGTGTGGGCAAACCGAGGTCACCTGCGCGCACATGGGGGTTGGTGACAAACAAACCAAAGGGGCCAGATTCCGTCATGCCAAGGCCTGAGGTCATCACAATGCGTTCGCCAATTTCACGCTCTTCGCTGTCGTACAAGCTGTCCCAAATGGGTTGGGCCAATGCCGCGCCGGCATAGAAGAACATCTTGACGCGTGACAAAAAGTTTTTGCGCAAGGCATCGTCGGTCTTCATCGCGTTGGCAATCGCTTCATAGCCCGTGGGCACGTTGAAGTACACCGTGGGGGCGATCTCACGCAAGTTGCGCAACGTCTCGCCAATCAACGCGGGGGTAGGTTTGCCGTCATCAATGTAGAGCGTGCCACCGTGGTAGACCACCATGCCAAAGTTGTGGTTGCCACCAAAGGTGTGGTTCCAAGGCAGCCAGTCCACCAGCACCAAGGGCTTCTCAGCGAGCACGGGCATGGATTGCGTCATTTGCTGCTGGTTGGCGCAGCACATGCGGTTGGTGTTGATCACCGCTTTGGGCAATTTGGTGGAACCACTGGTGAACAAAAATTTCACAATGGTGTCTGGGCCTGTGGCAGCCATGGCGTGGTCCACCGCATCGGTGGCAGGGATGGCACACAGTTGTGCAAAACTGGTGGTGGCGCGGTCAGCGCTGCCACTGGCCATGACAACCTCAACGTCTTCGCCCACCGTGGCGTTGATGGCTTTGGCATAACGCGCGTCTTGTGCAAACACCAATGCAGGTGTGATCGTTTTCAACACGTGCTTGAGCTTGTCATAGTCCACGCTGATGAGCGAGTAGGGGGGCGAGGTGGGCACAAACGGCACACCCGCCAACATGCAGCCCAAGGCCAACAAAGCATGCTCTAAGCTGTTTTCGCTCAGGATGGCCACAGGACGTTCGGCATTCAACCCGCGGTCAATCAGCCCTTGTGCAATGTTGCGGGCGGTGCTCCAAGCTTCTTGGTAGCTGATGTGGCGCCAATCGCCAAAGCTGCCATCGGCTTGCTTGACGCGACGTGCAAACAAGGTGCGCTCGGGGGCGTGTTCCGCCCAGTGACGCAGACGATCGGTCATGCGATCTGGGTAATCTTGCAACGCTTGTTCGGCTTTCAGATAGTGTGTGCCACTTGGGCCATCACGCACGTCGACGCGGGTCACGCCAAACTTCAGCGGGCGAAATTTTGCTGGGGTCATTTCTTGTCTCCTCGTTTGCTCAGTGGCAATTTTTTTGTTGAGGTTTTTTGTGCAGGGCTGCTCAGTCTTTGCTGACCTTGGGGGCCTTGCCTTCGAGGAAGGCGCGCACCCGCGCTTTGGCTTCGGGGGCCGACTGGGCGATGGATGACATCAACGACTCGGTCAAAAAGCCGTGGTCTGCAGGCTGCTCGGCAATGCGTGGCAGTGCGTGCATCAACGCGTAGTTGGTGAGTGGGGCATTGGTGGCAATGCGTTGCGCCAACTCGATCGCTTTGGCCAATGATTCGCCCGTCGGCACGAGGTATTGGGCAAAGCCCAAACGCTCGCCGTCTTGGGCGTTGTAGACGCGGCCTGTGAGCATCATGTCGGTCATGCGTGCCACACCGATCAGTTTAGGAATGCGCACGGAACCACCGCCACCCACGAAGATGCCGCGGGTGCCTTCGGGCAAGGCGTAGAACGTGCTCTCGTCAGCCACGCGGATGTGTGACGCAGACGCCAGCTCTAACCCCCCTCCCACCACGGCACCGTGCAACGCCGCGATGACGGGGGCGCGGCCGTATTGCAAAGCCTCCAAGGCCACGTGCCAACTGCGTGAATGGTGCACGCCTTCGCCTGCATCACGCTCTTTGAGTTCGGACAAATCGAGTCCGGCACAGAAGTGGTCGCCTTCGCCATGGATCACAGCCGCTTTGGCTTCGGTGGGCAAGTTTTGAAACACATCACGCAAGGCTTCAATCAACCCGTCGCTGAGCGCATTGCGTTTGGTGGGGCGGCACAGGCGAACCACGGCGACAGCGCCTTGCATTTCCAGAGAAACACCTGTGGCGCGCGCACGTTCGATCGAAGGATGGAGGGTTGTGGTCATGTCGATTCCGTTCAGTGGCTGTATAAGGTTATTTTTTATAACGTTATTGTGAAAGTGTTGGCGCCAGATAAGTCCTAGGACTTTCCCTAAATCGACACGCCATATGATCCCAGCATGAAACACGAAGACTTGATCGCCATTGACATCCACACCCACGCCGAAGTGAGCTGCTGGAACCCTTTTGACAACTACGGCGAGGAATACGACCGCGCTGCTGACAAGTTCTTTGGCAGCAACCGTCGCCCGACCATTGACGAAACCGTAGCCTATTACCGCGAGCGAAAAATTGGCTTGGTCATGTTCACGGTGGACAGTGAATCACAGCTAGGCCGCCGTCGCATCCCCAACGAAGAAATTGCCAAGGCCGCGCGCGACAACAGCGACATGATGATTGCCTTTGCCAGCATCGACCCGCACAAGGGCAAGATGGGCGCTCGCGAAGCGGAGCGGCTGATCACCGAAGAAGGCATCAAGGGCTTCAAGTTCCACCCGACGGTGCAGGGCTACCACCCTTATGACAAGGTGGCTTGGCCGATTTACGAGGTGATCAACCATTACAAGATGCCCGCCATCTTCCACACGGGGCACAGTGGCATTGGCAGCGGTATGCGTTGCGGTGGTGGCCTGCGCTTGGCCTACAGCAACCCGATGCACTTAGACGATGTGGCGATTGATTGGCCGGACATGCAAATCGTCATGGCTCACCCCAGCTTTCCCTGGCAAGACGAGGCGTTGAGCGTGGCCACGCACAAGCCCAATGTATGGATTGACCTCTCGGGTTGGAGCCCGAAGTACTTTCCGAAGCAACTCATTCAATACGCCAACACACTGCTGAAAGACCGCATTTTGTTTGGCAGTGACTATCCACTGATCACGCCTGAGCGCTGGATGAAAGACTTCGAAGTGGCAGGTTTCAAGCCCGAAGTGATGCCCGGCATTTTGAAGGGCAATGCGGTGCGTTTGCTGGGGTTGGACAAGGCGGTTTAATGCGCCAAATCCAACGCGAGCTTGCCAAATTGCTCGGCGCGTGACATCACGTCGAGGGCCTCGTGGACTTGATCCATGGGGTAGACGCGATCAATCACGGGGCGAATCTGGTGCGCTTCGCAAAACGCCAACAGGTCTTTGAACTCTTGTAAGTTGCCCAAGGTGGAACCCAAGATTTGCAGTTGACGAATAAAGATGCGCCGCAAGTCGGCTGGCGGTTGGTCACCGCTGGTGGCACCGCATGTGACCAAGCGACCACCGCGCACCAGCGACTTCATGGCGTCGCCCCACACGGCTTCCCCCACGTTTTCAATGACCAAGTCCACACCGCGTTTGCGGGTGAAGGCCATCACGCTGCTCACCACATCATCGTGGGGCGTGTGGATGCCCAACTCAGCTCCAATTTCTTTGGCGCGGTCAAGTTTGTGTGCATGGCGTGAGGTGACGATGACACGAGCCCCCATGGCATGTGCAAGTTGCAAAGCAGCCACAGACACGCCACCGCCAATGCCAAAGACCAACACCGTTTGTCCTGCTTTGAGCTGACCTTGTGTGACGACCATGCGCCATGCGGTCAGGTGTGTCACCGCCAAGGCGGCTGCTTCAAATGCGTTCAGATAGTTGGGCGCGCGCAAAACGTTGCGTGCGGGAACCACCAACTCATCGGCCCAAGCCCCATCGCGGTGTTCACCCACCAAAGCAATGCGGGTGCACAGCACGTCATCCCCTCGTTGGCAAAACTCGCATTCACCACAGCTGATGCCAGGGTGAATCACCACGGCATCGCCGACTTTCCAGCCGCTGTCGGCATCGCATTCCGCGACATGGCCAAACCCTTCGATGCCCATGGTTTGCGGCAATTGGTGGGTGATGCCCGCACCGCTGTTGCGCATGTAGAGGTCGACTTGGTTGAGTGTGCTGGCGCGCATGCGAACCCGCACTTCGCCCGCTTGCCTTTGAGGTGTGGGGCGCTCGCCCACATGCACGACTTCGTTGCCGCCGTGGCCGTCGATGTAAATGGCCTTCATCTCAGATCACACACCTAGGTAGTTGGGCAGGTCTGGGTGGTGCAGCATGTCTTGTGCATCGCCCTGCATCACCACCAAGCCTTTTTGCAGCACCAAGGCGCGGTTGCTGCGCGACAGCACTTTGTGCCAATCCCGATCCACGATGAGCACCGCCATACCGCTGGCTTTGATCTCGTCAATCACGCGCCAAATGTCAGCCACGATGAGCGGGGCCAAACCTTCGGTGGCTTCATCCAAGATGATGAGGTCGGGGTGCGTCATCAAGGCACGGCCAATCGACAGCATCTGCTGTTCGCCACCCGAGAGCTGGCCGCCCAAGTGGGTCAAGCGTTCGGCCAAGCGCGGGAAGGTGTGCAGCACGCGTTCGAGCGTCCAGTCGTTGCGGTCATCTCGGCCAGGGCGCGCTGCCATGACCAAGTTTTCACGCACACTCAGGTTGCCAAACACGCCGCGACCTTCTGGCACATAGGCCACGCCCAGGCGTGCCACTTCGTGGGGACGTGCTTTGGAAATGTCGTGACCAAACAAATGGATGTGACCATCGCGTTGGTGCACATGACCGAGCAAGCTGCGGATGAGTGTGCTCTTGCCCATGCCATTGCGGCCCAACAAACCGACGGTTTCGCCCTTGCGAATGTCCAAGCTCACCCCATGCAGCACATGGCTGCTTTCATACCACGCATGCACGTCTTGGGCTTGCAAAATGATTTCAGAACTGACAGACATCAGTGGTCTCCCAAGTAGGCGCTGCGCACATCGGGGTTGTTGCGCACCTCATCGGGTGTGCCCGAGGCAATCACGTTGCCGTTGACCATCACGGTGATGCAGTCGGCAATGCGAAACACCGCATCCATGTCATGCTCGACCAACAAAATTGCATGGTCTTGTTTGAGTTCTTGCAGCACGTTCAGCATGCGATCGGTTTCTTCTGCCCCCATGCCCGCCAAGGGCTCGTCGAGCAGCAGCACTTGTGGGGCTGTTGCTAAGCACATGGCAATTTCAAGTTGGCGTTTTTGGCCATGGCTCAAGTAGCCTGCTTGGCGGTGCAACACATCGCCCAAACCCACGCGCACGGCGGCTTCGTGGCCGATGCGTTGGGTGATGGGGTCGGTGTCAGCGCGACGCCAAAATGCCCACGCCTGTGGGTGTTGCGCTTGTGCCGAGAGGCGACAGTTTTCCAGCACGGTGAAGCTGGGGTAAATGGTGTTGCGTTGGTAGCTGCGCCCCAAGCCTGCACGCGCACGGCGCGGTTGCGGCCATTGCGACACGTCTTCGCCCAGCAACTCGACTTGGCCCGATGAAGGGGGAAATTCGCCGGAGAGCAAATTGATCAGCGTGGACTTGCCCGCACCATTGGTGCCAATGACGGCATGCACGCTGCCACGCGCTAAGTCGAGGGACACGTTGTTGACGGCCACCAAACCGCCCCAGCGACGGGTGAGGTGTTTGCCTCGCAAGAGGATGGGGGCGCTCATGCGGCTTCCTCCTCAACGATCACGGTGTGTGGGGTGCGGGTGCGACCACTCAGGCGTTCACGGAACTGCTGTGGCAACGCCACCAAGCCGTGCGGCATGAAGGCGACACAGGCGATGATGGTCATGCCCAGCCCCAAGTGCCAGTGTTTGGCATAGCTGCCAAACACGGCTTCCGATTGAAACAGCTCTTGCAGCAACGCAAATGCAAATGCGCCCATGAGTGCGCCGCGCATGTGGCCAAGGCCACCCAAAATGATCATCACCAGCACCGCACCGCTCAAGTGCCAGCTGAGCAACTCGGGGTTCACAAAGCCGTCTTTGATGGCGAACAAATACCCAGCCCAACCGGCCATCGCCCCTGACAGCGTGAATGCGGCCAGCTTGTAGGGGTAGGTGGAAAAGCCAGTGGCTTTCATGCGTTGCTCGTTCACGCGAATGCCTGCCAAGGCGCGGCCAAACGGCGAGCGCAGCAATTGCGTGAGAAACACATAGCCCACCAACAAGCTGAACCAAATGAAGCCATACAAATGCATCGGTTGGTCGAGGTCAATCCAACCGAGTGCAGGCTTGACGTACATGTAGATGCCGTCGGTGCCGCCACCCAAGGGGGTGTCGTGCACCACGTAATACGCCATTTGCGAAAACGCCAAGGTCACCATGATGAAGTACACGCCTTGCGTGCGCAGCGACAGCGCGCCGACCGCCAGCGCGTAAACGCCCGCCAACACCACGGCAGACAGTAACGACAGCAACAGCGAAGGCGCGCTGCCATCGGCGGGGGCGAGCAGCAAAGCCGCATACGCACCAATGCCAAAAAACGCAGCCTGACCAAAACACACCAAGCCTGTGCTGCCCACCAGCAATTCAAGGCTCAAAGCCAAGAGGGCGTAAATCATGATTTTCGCCACCAAGTCCACGCCATACGCGCTGGCGATGACGGGCCACAAAGCCAGCAGACCAAACACGGTCACCACAAAAGAGGAAGGATGACGCATGACTCAGTCCTTGAACAAACCGTTGGGACGCCACAAAAGTATGAGCGCCATCAACACATAAACCAACACCCCCGCGGCTTGCGGCACGAGCACATTGCCAAAGGTGTCCACAAAACCAATGAGCAACGCAGCGACCAAGGCCCCTTTGATGGAGCCAATGCCGCCAATGACCACGACCACAAAGCAAATGATGAGCACGGCATTGCCCATGTTTGGGTAGACGCTAGAGATCGGCGCAGCGATCATGCCCGCAAACACCGCCAAGGCCACGCCCATGGCAAACACAACGCGGTACAAGAAGGTGATGTCGATGCCCAAGCTTTGCACCATTTCTCGGTTGTGGGTGCCCGCACGAATCATCATGCCTAAGCGCGTGCGGGTGAACACAAACCACATGGCCACGGCCAATAACAAACACACACCGCTGATGAACAGGCGGTAGACGGGATACGTCATCACCTCGTTGAGGGGTAGGGTTCCTTTTAAAAATTCAGGCACGTTGACACCGTGCACATCGTCTCCCACCAGCAAGCTGCGCAACTCTTCAAACACCAAGATCAAGCCATAAGTCATGAGCACCTGTTGCAAGTGCTCGCGTTCGTACAGATAACTGAAAAATACCCACTCCAACACGTAACCCAAAATCACCGACAGCACCAAGCCCGCGGCCAGGGTGCTGAAGAATTCACCGCCAAACGCTGCGCCTACCACGGGTGCTAAGGCGTAGGCCATGTAGGCCCCAATCATGTAAAAACTGCCGTGAGCCAAGTTGATGACACCCATGATGCCAAAGATCAACGTCAGGCCTGATGCCACCAAAAATAACAACAACCCGTATTGGACTGCGTTGAGGCACTGAATTAAAAAAGTCGCAAAGTCCATCAAGGTTCTGCCGATAGGGTTAAGACAAGCACAAGCCCCACCGCCCCAAAGCGCGGTGGGGGTGAGGCTGAGTTACATCTTGCAGCCCAGGCCTGGGTCAGCCAAAGCCTTTGAAGCGATGCTGTCCATCACGTTCTCTTTGCCCACCACTTTGCGCAAGTAAATGTCTTGCACAGGGTTGTGGCTCTTGGAGATCGTGAAGGTGCCGCGTGGGCTGTCGATCTTGGCGGCACGCACCGCTTGCGCAAAACCTTGGATGTTTTTCACGTCACCCTTGGTGGCGTTCAAACCGATGCCCAACATTTGTCCTGCGTCATAGCCTTGCACTGCGTAAACGTCGGGTTGCAACTTGTAGGTTTTGGCATAGGCCAAGCGGAAACTTTGGTCACGTTTGTTGGGTAAGTTGTCGGCGTAGTGCAGCGTGGTCAACAAACCCTCGGCATCGGCGCCTTGGGCTTCCAAGGTGCCATCGGTCAAGAAGCCAGAGCCGTACAACGGGATGGTTTTCTTCAAGCCAGCGGCGGCGTAGTCTTTGACAAATTTCACCGCGCCACCGCCTGCAAAGAAGGTGAACACAGCGTCGGGCTTGGTGGCTGCAATTTCGGTCAGCAGGGCTTGAAACTCCACGTTGGGGAAGGGCAGGCTGAGTTCTTTCACCACGGTGCCGCCGCCTTTTTCAAAGCCATCTTTGAAGCCTTTGACCGCTTCGTCACCGGCCGCGTATTTCCAAGTGATGGTGACGATTTTTTTATGGCCTTTTTTGGCAGCCACTTCACCCATGGCGTAGCCCGGTTGCCAGTTGGTAAAGCTGGAGCGGAAGATGTTGGGGGCACACATGGGGCCGGTCACAGCCGCCGCACCGGCGTTTGGCACGATCAACAAGGTGCCTGACTCTTTGGCAGCTTTGGCCATAGCCATGGCCACACCGCTGTGCACGGTGCCTACGATGACATCGACGTTGTCGCGCTTGATGAGCTTGTTGACGTTGTCAGTGGCTTTGGATGGGTCGCTTTCATCGTCCACGCGCACGTATTCGACTTCGCGGCCTGCAATCTTGCCGCCTTGCTCCGCCACGTACAAACGAAAACCGTTGTCGATGGCCGTGCCCAAGGACGCAAACGTGCCTGTGGCGGGCAGCATGAAACCGACTTTGAGTTTGGGTTGTGCTTGTGCCCACGTGTGGGTGCTGGCCGCAAGCACAGCCAATGCCGCAGCGGAAAGTAGAACGGTTCTTTTTTGCATGGTGGTCTCCTGTTGGTTTAGAGGTGCGCAGTGGTTGAAACTTGGGTTTTGAAAAATTGCACACAAGCGTCTGTGAGCGCTTGCGGTTGATCGCGGTGGGGTGAGTGGCCGCAGCTTTCGATTTCAAGCAATTGGGTGTGCGGCACGTGGTGTTGGATGTGTCTGATTTGTGCCAAGGTGCCGTATTCGTCGTTGAGGCCCTGAATGGCGAGGACAGGGCAGGTGATGGTTGCAAGTTCGTTGTCGATGGACCAGCTGCGAAATTCGGGGGCGAGCCAAATGCGGTTCCAACCCCAAAACGCAGAGTCCACATCGCTATGGTAGCGAGCCAAACGCTGGCGCAGCTCGGTGTTTTCATAGGCCTCTTTGGCCAAAGCAATGCTTTTCACCGACACGTCTTCCACCATGATGTGTGGGGCCATCACCATGACCCCCGCTGTGGGCAAGCGGGACGCAAACAACAACGCAATCGAGCCCCCATCGCTGTGACCAAAGAGCCAAGGCGCTTCGCGCACATCCAAGGCTTGCAGCAACGCAGGCAACACCTCATGCGCTTGGCGGTGCATGAAGTTGGGGGCCCAGTGTTCGTCAGCATCACGCGGAGTGGACTGTCCATAGCCAGGGCGTGAATAAACCAAACCGCGCACGCCAAGTGCATCACACAGCTGTTGCGGGTAGTCGCGCCACATGGCCACAGAGCCCAAGCCTTCGTGCAAGAACACCACCAGTGGCGCATCGCCGAAGTGCGCATTGAGCCACTGGTGCTCAATGCGCACGGGGCGGCCTTGCCAATCGATATCGACGCAGGAACTCGCTTGGGCCATAGGGCGTATCAGCCTTGCGCTTCTTGGGCGCGCAGCTTGAAGCGCTGAATCTTGCCGGTGGCGGTTTTGGGTAACTCCGCAACAAACTCAATCACGCGTGGGTACTTGTAGGGCGCGAGCTTGTCTTTCACGAACGCTTTGAGGGTCTCTTCGCTCGCTTGCGCGCCCGGCTTGAGCACCACAAAGGCTTTGGTTTTGGTCAGGCCTTCGGCGTCAATCACCCCAATGACGGCGGCTTCAAGCACAGAAGGGTGTTGAATCAATGTGGCTTCCACTTCGAAGGGGCTGACATAGATGCCACTGACTTTGAGCATGTCGTCTGAGCGCCCACCGTAGGTGTAGGTGCCATCGGCGTTGCGAATGTATTTGTCACCGCTCTTGGTCCAACCGCCTTGGAAAGTTTCGCGGCTTTTTTCGCGGTTGCCCCAGTACATGAGTGCGGCGGACGGGCCTTTGGTGTAGAGGTCGCCCGGCTCGCCGTCGGCCACGGGTTGGCCATCGTCACCGCGCAGCGCCACTTCGTAGCCGGGAACAGGCCAGCCTGTGGTGCCGTAGCGCACATCGTGTGGCAGATTGGACAAATAGATGTGCAGCATTTCGGTGGAGCCAATGCCATCCACGATGTGGACCCCGAAATGTTGGTGAAAGCGCTCGCCCAGTTCTGCGGGAAGGGCTTCACCGGCGGACGACACCAAACGCATCGCCACTTGGTCTTTGCGGGGCAAGTTGGGGTGCGCCAACATGCCAGCAAAACCTGTGGGTGCGCCAAAGAAAACGGTCGGCTTGATGCCGCCCACACCACCCGTCATGCGTTTGAAGGTGGCATCGGGGGTTGGGCGCTCGGCCATCAAAATGGCGCAGGCACCGACGGTCATGGGGAAGGTGAGGCCGTTGCCCAAGCCGTAGGCGAAGAACAACTTGGCTGCTGAAAAGCACACATCTTTTTCTGTGAGCTTCAAGGTGTTTTGTCCATACAGCAAGGAGGACCAGTAGGGGTTGGCGTGTGAGTGCACGGTGCCTTTGGGGCGACCTGTTGAGCCTGATGAATACAACCAAAAGCCGGGATCGTCGCCCTTGGTTTGGGCGGCTTTGGCCATGGGTTGGTGGGCCTGAATGAACGACTCCAACTCCACTTCCGCAGGGTGCAGGGGTGCAGCAGGTTGGGACACGATGACTTTGGTCACCTCGTGGTCCGACTTGATCATGGCCGCTGTGAGTGTGGGCAACAAGGCGCCTGACACCAACACGGCTTGTGCCCGTGAGTGTTCCAGCATGTACGCATAGTCATCTGCCGTGAGCAAGGTGTTGACCGCAACAGGCACCAAGCCTGCATACATGGCACCTAGAAAGCTCACCGGCCAATCGTTGCAGTCGTGCATCAAGAGCAGCACGCGTTCCTCGCGCTTCAACCCCAAGCTTCGCAACCCTGCCGCCAAGCTGCGCACGCGTTGCGACAACGCACCATAGGTGAGTGTGCCGTGGTCGTCGATGAAGGCGGGGCGCTCGCCATGCCCCGCATTGCGTTCGAGCAAGAACTGCGCGAAGTTGAAATGCTCGGGGGGGGCAGCGACTGTGGTGGTGTCTGTCATGTTTGTCTCCTCGTGCCGTGTGGTCTTTTTATTAGAGTTGTCTCATTTGAGTGTTGTCAGCACAGCGGTACTGGCTTGGATGGCCGCTCTGCGGTGGTAGAAATTGAGTGCTCTCAATCCGCCCAGCTCTTCGCCGCCACCGGCGCGGCCGGGGCCGCCGTGCAGTGACTGTGGCATCACGTTGCCGTGGCCGGTGTGCATCGCGGCCACGTCGGGGGAGATGACGTGCACACGGCCATGGCTGTCGGTCAGTTCTGGCACAGCGTGCGCCAATGCAGCGGGATCAATGCCGTACACGGAAGCCACCAACGAACCTTGGCCGCGACGGATGAGTTGCAACGCGTGGCTGAGGTCATTGTTTCGATAAGGCACCAAGGTGGCCACGGGGCCAAACACTTCGGTGTCGTGAATACGATCCGCAGCATCGCTGCCTGCCGCGTCGCGTGTGCCCAAGAGCGTCGGGCCCACGCAGCAGGCGATGGCGGCATCGGCATCGACCAAGGCATGCGTGCTGCCATCGTGCAACACGGCTGTTTGGGCTTTCAAATAAGTCAAGCCATCACGCACGGCGTTGAACTGTTCACGATTCACCACAGCGCCCATGCGCACAGTCTCGTTGCGTGGGTTACCCACGGTGGTTTTGGCCAAGCGCGCGCTGATGGCTTGGGCCACGGTGTCGTACAAACTCTCGGGCACCAACACGCGGCGAATGGCTGTGCATTTTTGGCCAGACTTGACGGTCATCTCACGGGCCACTTCTTTCACCAATAAATCAATGGCTTCGCTGCCTGCAGCTTCGCTAGGCAAGAGCAAGGCAGAGTTGACGCTGTCGGCTTCGATGTTCACGCGCACTGATTTTTTGGTGACGGCTGGGTGTGAGCGAATGATGGCGGCTGTGTCGGCAGAGCCTGTGAAGGACACCACATCAAAGGGTTCGAGCTGGTCCATCAAGCCTGCGGAGCTGCCGCAAATCACAGAGATCGCCCCTGCAGGGAAGATGCCCGCATCGACCACGTCTTTGACCATGCGTTGGGTCAACCACGCCGTGGTGGTGGCGGGTTTGACGATGACTGGCACGCCCGACAAGAGTGCGGGTGCTGCTTTTTCCCACAAGCCCCACGAAGGAAAGTTGAAGGCGTTGATGAACAGCGCCACGCCCCGTGTGGGGGTGAGCACATGTTGTGATTGAAAGAGCGGGTCTTTGGCCAAGCGCGCTGGCTCGCCGTCGTGCATGAAGTGCACCTCACCCAAACTCTCGCCCATCTTGGCGTAAGTGCCCAAGGTGTAAATGCCGCCGTCCACATCCACCGCCGTGTCGTTTTTCACGGTGCCGCTGTTGGCGGTGGAGATGTCGTAATAAGCATCGCGGTTGGCTTGCAGCACTTTGGCGGCTGCGCCCAGCATGGCGGCGCGTTGCGCGTAGGTGAGGGCGCGCAAGGCAGCGCCGCCGTTGTGACGGGCGAAGGCAAATGCAGCGGCCAAGTCAAGGCCAGATGCGTCAACGCGGACCAGTTCTGTGCCCAGCACAGGGTCGTGCAAGGCCGTGCCTGCGCCTTTGCCGCTTTGCCACTGGCCGCTGACGTAGTTGGAGAGAAGTTCGCTCATGAGGGCTTTCTGATGTGTGAGAGATTTATTTGGTGAATTCAATTTCGCCGTTGGGCAAGAAATACAAAACCAAGGCGCGGCCTTGGCTCACGGTGGGGCGGTGGGCGCTGCCGGGTGGGCACACGAGCCAGCCTGCGGGCCGTCCGTCAAACTGTGCGTCGCCTTCGATGGGCATGATGAGGTCGATCTCGCCTTGGGGGTGCACATGGTGTGGGCCGGCCACGTTGTCCATGTCCACCACGTCAATGGAGAAACCGTGCAACTCTTCGGAGGGTTTGAAGATGCGGCCATAGCGCAGGCCACCCCCTTCGTATTTGCAGAGCCAACCTTGGGCCACACCTTCTTCGCAGGAGGCTTTGAGTTCGCGGTAAGTGGGCGTGTCTGTGCCTAAATGGGCATTGAGCCATTCGTCCAAGGCGCTGTTGAGCGCGCGGTCGTGAATCTGGGCGGTGACGGCCGCCAGGCGTGTTTTGAATCGGGTTTGCGCCTGTGCAATGGCATCGGCGGTGGCTTGGCTGCTTGTCATACGCTCCAACATGAATTATTATGCTTGCACGAAGACTAACATGCGTTAAATCGCACGTCTAGCAATATATTGCATGTTTTAGGGTTAGTCCTAGGATTGATTGGAAGCACACATGGCCGAGGTGGATGAACAGAAGAACCCATTCCTAGCAGCGCTGGGTGAGCGTGTGCGCGCGTTGCGTGCACGCCGCGGCCTCACGCGCAAGGCGGTGGCTGTGGCGGCCAATGTGTCTGAGCGCCACTTGGCCAGCTTGGAATATGGTGAAGGCAATGCCTCTATCTTGGTGTTGCTGCAAGTCGCGGGCGCGCTGCAATGCAGCCTGGCCGAGTTGTTGGGCGACGTGACCACCAGTTCGCCCGAGTGGTTGCTGTTGCGTGAAATGCTGAGTTCCCGCAGTGAGGCTGATTTGCGTCGCGTGCGCGAGCAGGTCTCGGTGTTGTTTGGCACCACCCAAGAAGCGGCGCGTACCAACCGCATTGCGCTGATTGGCTTGCGCGGCGCGGGCAAAACCACGCTGGGCCAGCGTTTGGCCCAAGACTTGGGCTATGCCTTCATTGAACTCAGCCGCGAGATTGAAAAATTTGCGGGCTGCAGCATCTCTGAAATCCACAACCTGTATGGCACCAATGCCTACCGCCGCTACGAGCGCCGTGCCTTGGAAGAAGCCATTCAGATCTACCCAGAAGTGATCATTGCTACGCCCGGTGGCTTGGTGTCGGACTCGGCCACGCTCAATGAAATGCTTTCGCATTGCTACACCGTGTGGTTGCAGGCCAAGCCGGAAGATCACTTGGCGCGTGTGGCTGCGCAAGGCGACATGCGCCCCATGGCAGGCAGCGCCGAAGCCATTGAAGATTTGAAGATGATTCTCGAAGGGCGCTCGGCTTTTTATGCCAAAGCCGACATGACCTTTGACACCAGTGCCCAGCCGCTGGAAGAGAGTTTTCAAATGCTGCGTGCGCGATTGCGCGCCGTCATCGACTTGCCCTTGTAAATCAAGGCCTCAGCCGCTGTTCCACTGAATGGGCGAATGGCGTTTACCCGTTCGGGTGGATTTAGGTGTTTTCCCTTGAGTGAATAAAAATGCATGTTTTGTTTCTGAGCTTGCAATATACTGCAACAAAGAGGTGTGCAACCTCTGTGATCGCAACTGCAAATCTGCCTGATTTAACTTGGAGACCCAGACATGAGCCAACCCACCACGGTCAATTACCAGATGGACCCCAGCCAATACAAACACTGGTCGGTGAAGTACGAAGGTGAAATTGCCACCTTGCAACTCAACATCAACGAAGACGGTGGCATTCGCCCTGGCTACAAGCTCAAGCTCAACAGCTATGACTTAGGCGTGGACATTGAGTTTTACGACGCCCTCAACCGCATCCGTTTTGAGCACCCCGAAGTCAAGAGCGTGGTGGTGACCAGTTTGAAAGACCGCATCTTCTGCTCAGGCGCCAACATCTTCATGTTGGGTGTGTCTACCCACGCATGGAAAGTGAACTTCTGCAAGTTCACCAACGAAACACGCAACGGCATTGAAGACAGCAGCCGTCACAGCGGTTTGAAATTTGTGGCAGCTGTGAACGGTGCTTGCGCAGGCGGCGGCTACGAGTTGGCATTGGCGTGCGATGAAATTGTGTTGGTGGATGACCGCTCTTCGTCGGTGTCATTGCCAGAGGTGCCCTTGCTCGGCGTGTTGCCAGGCACCGGGGGTTTGACCCGTGTGACCGACAAGCGCAAAGTGCGCCACGACCATGCCGATATTTTTTGCACCAGCGTGGAAGGTGTGCGTGGCCAAAAGGCTGTGGATTGGCGCTTGGTCGATGAGATCGCCAAGCCCGCGCAGTTCGCCGCTGCCGTGCATGCACGTGCCAGCCAAGCTGCTGCGCATTGCAAGCGCCCTGGCGCTGCCGCTGCCGGCCAAGGCGTGAGCTTGACGCCGCTCAAGCGTGAGATCGGTGCAGACAGCATCTCTTATGAGTACGTGCAAGTGGCGATCGACCGCGCCAAGCGCACGGCCACATTGACCGTGCATGCCCCCAAAGGCGCATTGCCTGACACCGTGGCTGCGATCCAAGCCGCAGGTGCCCATTGGTATCCGCTGCAAATGGCACGCGAGTTGGACGATGCGATTTTGAATTTGCGCACCAACGAACTCGACATCGGCACCTGGTTGCTCAAAACGGCAGGTGACGCCAAGCTGGCCTTGCAAAGCGATGCCATCTTGGCGCAGCACCATGACCACTGGTTGGTCAACGAAACCATTGGTTTGTTGCGCCGCACCTTGGCCCGCGTGGATGTGACCTCACGCTCGTTGTTTGCACTGATCGACGAAGGCTCTTGCTTTGTGGGTACCTTGGCCGAGTTGGCGTTTGCCGCTGACCGTGCCTACATGCTTGACTTGCCAGACACGCCAGAGAAAACGCCGCACATCGCTTTGAGCGAGATGAACTTTGGCTTCTTCCCCATGGTCAACCACCAATCGCGTTTGCAACGCCGCTTCTACGAAGAAGTCGGCCCACTCGAAGGCGCACGGGCTGTGGTGGGTCAAGCGCTCGATGCACAAAAAGCCTTGGCGCTGGGTTTGGTGACGGCTGCGCCTGACGACATTGACTGGGCTGACGAAATTCGTTTGGCCGTGGAAGAGCGTGCCGCCATGTCCCCCGACAGCTTGACAGGTTTGGAAGCCAACTTGCGCTTTGCGCAAAAAGAAAGCATGGAAACACGCATCTTTGGCCGCTTGTCGGCTTGGCAAAACTGGATCTTCAACCGCCCCAACGCGGTGGGCGAAAAAGGTGCTTTGAAGGTGTATGGCAAGGGCGAAAAAGCCGCGTTCGATCTCAACCGCGTTTAATTTCACAAGGAGACTCTCATGTCCGGTATTAACTACAGCGAAAAAATTCCAAACAACGTCAACCTCAGCGAAGACCGCACCCTGCAACGTGCGCTGGAACACTGGCAACCCAACTACCTGCAATGGTGGAATGACATGGGCCCAGACGGTTCGCAAGACTTTGATGTGTATCTGCGTACCGCGGTGAGCGTGGACCCACAAGGTTGGGCCCAGTTCGGCCACGTGAAGATGCCTGACTACCGTTGGGGTATTTTCTTGAACCCTGCCGAGCAAGACCGCAAGATTCACTTCGGTGACCACATGGGCGAAGCTGCATGGCAAGACGTGCCTGGCGAACACCGTGCCAACCTGCGCCGCATCATCGTGACGCAAGGCGACACCGAGCCCGCATCGGTTGAACAACAACGCCACCTTGGCTTGACTGCGCCTAGCCAATACGACTTGCGCAATCTGTTCCAAGTGAACGTGGAAGAAGGCCGCCACTTGTGGGCCATGGTGTACTTGCTGCACAAATACTTCGGCAAAGACGGCCGTGAAGAAGCGGAAGGTTTGTTGGAGCGCAACAGCGGTAACGCCGACAACCCACGCATCTTGCAAGCGTTCAACGAGAAGACGCCCGATTGGTTGAGCTTCTTCATGTTCACTTACTTCACGGACCGTGACGGCAAGTTCCAGTTGTGCGCCTTGGCCGAATCTGCCTTTGACCCATTGGCACGCACCACCAAGTTCATGCTGACCGAAGAAGCGCACCACATGTTTGTGGGTGAGTCTGGCGTGAGCCGCACCATCCAACGCACCGTGGATGTGATGAACCAACTCAAGACCGACGATGTGGGCAAGCTGCGCGCAGCCGGTGTGATTGATTTGCCCACCATCCAGCGTTACATCAACTTCCACTTCTCGGTGACCATTGACTTGTTCGGTGCTGACCAATCGTCTAACGCAGCGACCTTCTACAGCTCTGGCTTGAAGGGCC
>Ga0228700_1000286_pt1 | contig 48531 bp, 44 predicted proteins | sample McNCre317_Aug_MG_FD_178019 | JGI IMG/M metagenome (GOLD analysis project Ga0228700, IMG submission 178019) | Freshwater microbial communities from McNutts Creek, Athens, Georgia, United States - 3-17_Aug_MG | ecosystem: Environmental > Aquatic > Freshwater > Creek | place: USA: Georgia...
CGGCGCCTTCACCACCGGCACCCATGGCACCGGCATCACCCTGGGCTGCCTGGCCACGTCCATCGTGGGCCTGCGCCTGGTGCAGGCCGATGGCAGCGTGCTGGTGGTGGACGGCAGCGACCCGGACCTGCTGCACGCCGCCCAGGTCTCGGTGGGCACGCTGGGCGTGATCTCCGAGCTCACGCTGCAGGTGACCGATGCCTACCAACTGCATGAGCACCTCTGGCGTGATGACTTCGAGACCTGCATGGAGCGCCACGACGAGCTGGCGGCCACGCACCGGCACTTCGGCTTCTTCTGGTGCCCCACACCCGAGAGCCGCCACCTCTACTGCCTGGCCGATACTTCCCAAGCGCCGCGCACCACCACCAAAAAGACCGCCGATGTGTGCGAGATGAAGGTGATCGACATCACCGATGCCCCACCGCTGCAGACGCCGTTTGAGAAGATCGCGTATTCGAGCGACATCTACCCGATTGAATACATCCCCAACTTCCACGAGCTGGAATATGCCGTGCCCCTGCAGCATGGCAAGGCGGCGGTGCGCGCGGTGCGTGAGCTCATGCTCACCAAGCACCGCAATGCGCTGTTCCCGATTGAATACCGCTTCACCGCCGGCGACCCGGCCTGGATCAGCCCCTTCCACCACCAGGACAGCATCACGCTCTCGGTCTCGGGCCAGCCCGGTGTGGACTACTGGGACTATCTGCGCGATGTGGATGCCATCCTGCGCGGCTTTCGGGCGCGGCCGCACTGGGGCAAGATGCATTTCCTGGACACGGATGATGTGAGCGATCTCTATCCCCGCGCACAGGACTTTCGCGCGCTGCGCCGCCGGCTTGATCCGCGCGGACGTTTCCTCAACGACCATGTGCGCATGCTGCTGGGTTGAAACCTGCTGCAGGCCATGCGTCCAAAACTGAAAGGATGTTTGCCATGAAGACACGCCACATGCTGTTTTCCGCCCTGGGCCTGCTGGCCGCCCTGCTGGTGCAGCCGGCCCGGGCCCAGTCCGCGGCCCCGGCTGCTACGGCGGCCAGGCCGGCGGCCTGCCCGGCCATCCTGCAGCAGCAGTTCACCCGCCTGCAGGATGACAGTCCGCAGAACCTGTGCCAGTACGCCGGGCTCGCCGTGCTGGTGGTGAACACCGCCAGCTACTGCGGCTTCACCAGCCAGTACCAGGGCCTGGAGGCCCTGTACACCCAGTTCGAGAAACGCGGCCTGGTGGTGCTGGGCTTCCCGTCGAACGACTTCTCCCAGGAGCCCGGCTCTTCCAAGGAGATTGCCGACTTTTGCTACAACACCTATGGCGTGAAGTTCCCCATGTTCTCCAAATCGGTGGTGTCCGGGCCGTCCAAGAACAGCCTGTATGCCGCGCTGGAAAAGGCCACCGGCACCGCACCGAAGTGGAATTTTCACAAGTACCTGATTGACCGCAGCGGCAAGACCATTGCCAGCTTTGCCAGCAATGTCGAGCCGCAAGACCCCAGGCTGCTGGCCGCGCTGGAGCGCGCCCTGCAGCCCTAGCCCGGGACCCTGCCGTTCAGGATTCCTCTTCTTCCTCGGGGGCAGGCTCGAAGGGATGCAGATCGCCCGCCTCCAACAGCTTCTGGCGGCGCTCGGCCTCCAGGCGCAGGTTCAGGTTTTCGATCTGCATGCGCTCCAGCTCCAGGCGCGTCTTGGCTTCCTGCTCGCAGTCGCAGGCACTGCAGTGCGCCAGCTCAGCCTCATACAGCAGGCCGTCGGTGGGCAAGGAGATTTCCACACCGGGATCATGTGAGAGCCCGGCCTTGATGCCTTCCATCTCCTTTTCCACCACCGCCTGCACTTCGCGCGGCAGGGCCTGCAGGTCCAGCCACAGGCCGCCCACCAAGGCCTGCACGCCCACCACCGTGGTGGTGAGCTTGTAGACCTCAAACACCCGGCGGATGTAGTAGGTGACCGCCTTGCAGGCGTTGTCGTTGCGCAGGGTGCGCGCCATGGAGCGCAGGCTCTCGTTTTCCTCAAAGGTGCTGACCACGATGGAGCGCTCGGTCTCCACGGCCATGGAGCTGGTCTCTGCCACATGGCTGAACTGCTCGCTCACCCGGGCCACATCAAAGTAGCTGCTGCTGTGGTTGCTGCTGGAGGCCGAGGCGCCGCCGCCAATGCTGATGATGCCCAGGTTGATGCCGGCGCTGCCGCCACCGCCCACGCTGCTGCTGGCCGAGACCGAGGCACCGGCATCCGCCTTGCTGCTGGCAAAGGCGTCCTGCACGTTCTGCGTCATCTGGAAGAAGGAGGTGCGTGCGCTGAAGCGCTGGCTCACCGCCGTGGCATGGCGGTAGCGGTCGTATTCATAGATGCTGATCTGCTCCTTGGGCAGCAGCGTCAGGCTGTGCACCAGGGGCCCCTGCTTGCGCCCGCGCAGGCACAGGGCATGCTGGTACTGCACCCGGATCTGCAAACGCCCCAGGCGCAGCTTTTCGGCATTGGCGCCGACCAGCACCGTGTTGCGAAACTCCAGGAACTTGAAGCAATGTTTCCACGACAGCCAGGGTACCGGCTCGGGCCCTTCGCAGGCTTCGCTGCAGCTGCAGTCGGGCACCTGGTAGGCGGGCTGGACGTTGATGGAGTCACCCACTGAATTTCCCATACGACCTCCTTCTTGGTATATCAAGCTACTTGCACACAGCGGTCTTGCAACCGCAATTCCGAGGCAACGGGGCGTGGGCCCGGCGTCGAACCGCCAGGCCATGAAGAACCAATCTAGGCAGGAATCTGCAGGACTTCAAATCCAAGATGTGACAAATCGTCAGGACCGCAGCCACCTTGGTGGCATGGCGCAAACCGTGCAACACTATTCGCCATGAAGCTCTACACCTACTACCGAAGTTCCGCGGCCTACCGGGTGCGCATTGCGCTGCATTGCAAGGGCCTGGATTTCGAGTCCATCCCTGTGCACCTGCTGCGCGGCGGCGGGGAGCAAAAGCAGCCGGCCTACCGCGACAAACACCCTCTGGGCCTGGTGCCGGCGCTGGAATCAGATGCCGGTGTGCTGACCCAGTCCTTGGCCATCATGGAGTGGCTGGAAGAGGTCTACCCCAAGCCGCCCCTGCTGCCCGCTGATGCCGGCGCGCGCGCGCAGGTGCGCGCCCTGGCCAACACCATTGCCTGCGACATCCATCCGCTCAACAACCTGCGGGTCTTGAACTACCTCACCCAGGACCTGGCCTTGAGCGAAGCGCAAAAGAACCAGTGGTACCGGCACTGGGTACACGCGGGCCTGCTGGCGGTGGAACGCCTGCTGGAGCACAGCGCGGCACCGGGGCGCTATTGCTGGGGGGATCAGGTCACCCTGGCCGACTGCTGCCTGGTGCCCCAGGTGGCCAATGCCCAGCGCTTTGACTGCCCACTGGATGCCATGCCCCATATTCTTCGCATCAACGCCAACTGCCTGGCGCTGGAGGCCTTCCAGAAGGCCGAGCCCGCCCGCCAGCCCGACGCACCTTGAACCGGGCAATCAGGCCCCCATGCGCCTGATGTGCCCCAGCAGGAGACCGCCCATGTGCCGAAACATCCGAACGCTTTTCAACTTTGAGCCACCCGCCACCGAGCTCGAAATCCGCGATGCTTCCTTGCAGTTCGTGCGCAAGCTCAGCGGCTTCAATGTGCCGTCCCAAGCCAACGCGCAAGCCTTTGATCGTGCGGTGCAGCAGGTGGCCGATGCCGCCCGCGAGCTGATGCAGTCCCTCACCACCCACGCCGAACCCAAGAACCGCGAGGTAGAAGCGGCCAAGGCCAGAGCGGCCAGCATGGCACGTTTTGCCAAGGCGAAATAGCCCCTGCATAGCGGGCCCTGGAAGCCGGCGGGCAGGGCTGTACACCCGGCAATTTACCTTGCATAATCAATATATAACTTTGAATTTGCATGGTATGTACACCCGCGCGTGCACCCCCCGCTTGTTGCATCTTGCCCGGCAGTTTCCTGCGGTCCTTATTCTGGGGGCACGTCAGGTGGGTAAAACCACGCTGGCCCGGCAGGCCTTCACACAGCACACCTACCTGGATCTGGAAGACCCTGGCACCTACGCCCTGTTTGCCGAAGATCCCCGCTTCCAGTTGGATGCCCGCGCCAAGGAAGGCGGTCTGATCCTGGATGAAGCGCAGCGCCTGCCGGCCTTGTTTGATGCTTTGCGCGGCTGCATCGATGCAGACCGCCAGGCCATGGGGCGCTTCGTCATCCTGGGGTCGTCACAACCTGCGCTGGTGCGCCAGATTGCCGAGAGCCTGGCCGGTCGCGTGGGCATTCTGGAACTCGCACCACTGACCGTAGGAGAAACCCATTCGGGGGATTCGCCCCTGCCAGACTACCGGCAGCAGTGGCTGGCGGGCGGATTTCCCGATGCACTGGGAGCTACGCGCCGAGGTGGCGATTTTCGGGACTGGTGGGAAGCTTATCTGCGCACCTATGTAGAGCGGGATTTGCCGGTGATGGGGGTAGGCGTTGAACCTATCCAGATGCGCCGGCTCCTGACCATGCTGGCGCATGCGCAAGGCGGGCTGTCCAACCACAGCCAGATGGCCGCTGCGCTGGGCTTGTCACAGCCTACGGTGGCCCGTTATGTGGACATCTTGGAGCAGAGCTTTCTGGTGCGGCGCCTGCCTCCATACTTTCGCAATATCGGCAAACGGCTGGTCAAGGCTCCCAAGCTCTATGTGCGCGACACAGGCTTGTTGCATCACCTTCTCAACATTGATTCCCTTGCGGTACTGGAGAGCCATCCGGTGCGGGGGGCCAGTTGGGAAACTTTTGTCGTCGAAGACTTGCTGCGGCGCGAAGCCTTGGCCCACCCGCACAGCCGCGCTCACTTCTGGAGAACGTCCACAGGCGCGGAAGTGGACCTGCTGCTGGAGCGTCAGGGCAGCTTGCATGCGATTGAAATCAAGACAGCGCGGGCACGCTCACCCTATCTGGCGCGCAGCTTGCGCGCCATCATGGAAGACACTGCGGCCAGCAGCGTTACCGTCATCGACCAGGCCAGCGGCACGGAGCCCCTGGCACCGGGTGTACAGCGCAGGGGTTTTGATACGGCCATCGATTGGCTGCCGTGAAGGCGCCTTGCACAGGGTTATTCATGACTTGATTCCCGTGGCCATTTAACTTAAGGTCAGCCGACAGGGCGCCTCTGATAACCGCCGCCTTGCGAAATATATAAATACGTGCGGAGCGCCTGGGTGGCGCAGTCAGAATGCCGCGCGCTTCTACGGAGGCAGTGATGTCGGACGATGACATTCTAGATTACATATTGCAGTTTGAAGGCGGGTTTACCAACAACCCGGCCGACCACGGCGGCCCCACCAAATATGGCATTACCGCCGCCGACTACGGGCGCTATCTGCATCTGCCGGGCGTGGCCAGCGCCGCACAGGTCAGCGAGATGGCACGCGAAGAAGCGGTCGCCATCTACAAGCAGGAGTACATCGCCCTCCCGGGCTTTTCTGCGGTGAGCGACGGCACGCTCAAACTCGTCATCGTTGACAGCGGGGTGCTGTTTGGCACCGGGCGGGCTTGCCGCTGGTTGCAGCAGGCGCTCAAGGTGTCCAGCGATGGCGTCATCGGCAAGGACACGCGCGATGCGCTGGACGCCTGCCAGGACCCCCTGAAACTGGCGCGTCGGGTGCTGGCCCTGCGCCTGGGCGCCATTGCCGACATCGTGGCCAGGGACACCTCGCAAGTCGTTTTCCTGCGCGGCTGGGTTAGCCGCGCCACATCGCTGCTCGGCATGCTGTGAGGAACTTATGGCCCATATAGCGAATGAAGAAATGCAGGCCCTGGTGGATGTGGTGCGCGCCCAGTCGCCCAAGCTGGCGGGGGCCTTGAGCGGTCCCGGTGCCGGCATTGCGCTGGCGGCACTGGGGCGCAGCCTGTTGCAGGATGCACAAGCCAGTGCGCCGGAGGTGTTGGCGGCCGCCAGGGGCGAGGGTGCCCCGCAGGCCATTACCGCTGCCGAGCAGATGTGCCAGCTGCGCCTGCGCGAAAGTGGCAGTGGCCTGGCCGACCTGGCGCCCGAAGTTGCCAAGGCCTTGCTGGCGACCCAGGCCGAAGCCACCCAGCTGGGCTATGCGGATGTGAAAGACGCGCGCCAGCGCCAGCTCTCCGCGCATGACCGCATCAATGAAATACTGGCCTATGCCGTGACCGCGGGGTTTTTTGCCATTCTGGCCATCCTGATTTTCTTTGACCTCAAGCCCAACAGTGCCGTGAAAGATATTTTGTTCACGTTGCTGGGCGTGGTGGGCACGGGCTGGGCCAATGTCATCGGCTTTTATTTTGGTTCCAGTGCCAGCTCGGCGCAGAAGACCCAGGCCATGGCAGCGGCACTGGTGTCGCGACCCCCTTCCCCTTCAAATACCCATTGATGGGGTCAGCCGGCCGGTCTGAACCTGGCAAGAACCGAGCGCGCCTGCGGCCATTGCACGCCTGGGTTCGATGCCATACTGCGCTTGCGACAAATATTTATTTATTTCTGCACGGCGCAATGAAATAGGGGTGGACATGAGCGACGAAATTGAAACCATCAAACAGCAGCTTCAAGCCATGGAAGGGCGGCTGCTGGCAACCCAGACCTTTTTGACCACCATCGTCTCGGTGCTGGGCGAAGCGGCCGTCCTGGAGGAGCCGCAGCTCGCGCAGATCAAGAGCGAAACCGAAGCCCATACGCAGCTGCTCATCCATCGCCACCCCGCATTGCGGGACACCTTCCAGGCGCAAAAAGGTTTCCAGGAGCAGATGCAGGTACACACCCAGGCGCTGGACATGACCCCACGCAACACCTGGCTGGACCAGCTGGGCACCGGGTTTGGCAGATAGCAGCCTGCGGGCTGCCGCCTAAGGCCCCACGGCCAGGTCGGCCGGCCACTGCAGCCGTTGGCCGGTGCGCGCGGCAAGGGCCTCGATATCTTGCGGCGTGTCCACATCGGTGCGGTAGCGCGTATTGGGCGTGACCCAGCGGTGCACCTGCTCCGGGTGCGCTGCCTGCCACTGGCGGCAGCCAAAGAAAGATTCGCCAGCCAGGATGTCCTCGCGCACCGCGCTGCTGAACACCACCGGATTGCCTGGCTTGCCATCCACCGCGGGCTGCACCACCCCGGTACCGGTGGGGCGCTTCTTGTAGGCCCCGATCAGATCCAGGACGTCCTGCGCGGTGATCAGGGGCTGGTCGGCCAGCGCTACCAGCACCGCATCCATCCTGGCAGACAGGGCCCGCAGTCCCATGCGCTGCGATGCAATCTGGCCGTCATCGGGCTGGGGGTTGCGCACCAGCCTTACCGGAAATTCCTTGAGCGCCTTTTCAATGCGGTCTGCATAGTGGCCCAGCACCACCACCACCTCACCCATGCCTGCACCCGCGAGCGCCATCAGCTGGCGCTGGATGAGCGGCACACCGTCCAGCTCCAGCAGGCATTTGGGTCGGTGCCCCATGCGCGAGGCCGAGCCTGCGGCCAGCAGCACCGCGCTCACCGTCAGTGGGGTGTGCAGACTGGCTGCTGGGGGGGGCTTGGCATCCATGGTCGGGGCTTCAGAATCGACCCTCAGGGTGTCAGCGAAGCGGCATAGGCCGCCAGGGACAGCATGTCGTCCACGCTCAAGTTCTGCACCGGCTGCTCCATCTGGTTGGCAAAGCTGCCATGGCGGCTGCCGCTTTGCAGGTCAAACAACTGGCGCACCAGGTACAGCGGTGCGCGCCCGGCCAGCACCGGCGCAATGGCCGTGCCCTTGAGTCCCACGCCATGGCAGGCCTCGCACCGGGCCGACCGGCCCTCGGCCCCGCTGAACACCAGGCCACGGCCCCGGGCCACGCTGCCGGGTGGCACATAGGCCAGGCGCTGGCCCTGGCCGTCCTGGAGCTCGACGATGCGCTGGCCCAACGGCTCCTGCGCATCGCCAGGTGCCGCCACACGTACGCCGGCCTGCAACGCGGTATGCGGCACGGTCTCGCTTTCGACCACTTTCTGCGCGGCGCGCGCCGGCAGCGTCACGTAATAGGCGGCGGCGGCGGCCAGCTGCGCCTCGCTCAAGAGCTGCAAAGCCTGGGCCTTTTGCGCCAGGCCGGGGTGCTGGGGCAGGGCGCTCTGGCGCACACCGCTGCGCATTTCGCGCAGCTGGCGCAGCAGGTAGCTTCGGCTAAGACCCGTGAGGTTGGCACTGTCCCAGGTGCCCAGGCCATCGGCTCCGTGGCAGCCGGTACAGGCTTCTTGGGCCGCGGCGGTGGCAGCGGCCGTTGCGGGTGGGGTCGGTTCGGCTGCGCTCACCCCCGCCGATGCCGCCTCGGGATAGGCCCATGCCGGCCGGGCCGTCTGGGCGGCGCAGGGCCAGGCCAGGGGCAGGGCAATGCACAGGGCCCAGGCGCGCCGGCACCCGATTTGCACGGATGCTGCCTGGCGTCTGGCCCGCTGCTCGCCTTTGCCTGCCACTGCCATGTGCACCTCGTTGAATGTCTTTGTCGGTCTTGCTGGGTCGCTGTACCTGCGGCGGCTGCCACACGCACCCGCTCCAAATTTTGCCATGCGCATGCGGCGCGGCGCGCTAAAGTCGGCCGCTGGCGCGGACCGCTTTGCTTTGCCCGGTTGTCACGGCGCCATGGCATGGAAAAGTCGTGGATTCATCAGGTCATTCAAACAACAGAAAGGTTGGAGATGCCACCAAGGTCTTTGCACTATGCCCAGGCACTGGGCAGTGACAGCACCGACAAGCGTCTGGACATCCTGCGCCGCATCCACGCACTGGGCTCCATCTCCGAGGCGGCACGCCAGGCCGGCTTGAGCTACAAGGGCGCCTGGCAGGCCATTGACACCTTGAGCAACCTGGCTGGCCTGCCCCTGCTGGAGCGCAGCATCGGTGGGGCTGGCGGTGGTGGTGCGCAGCTCACCGCTGCCGGCGCGGCCCTGCTGGCCGCCGCTGACCAGCTGGCTGCCGCCAAGGCCGGCGTGCTGGCGCAACTGGAACGCGGCCCCGCCGCGGCCAGGCTGCCAGCCGCCCACCTGGGCGCCCTGGGCCTGCGCACCAGCATGCGCAACCAGCTGCCCTGCCAGGTGCTGGCGGTGCGTGCGCGCGGCGCGGCGCGGCTGGTGGAACTGGCCCTGGCCGACGGCAGCCCCCTGCACTCCCACATCACGGCCCAGAGCGCCGAGCTGCTGCAACTGCAGGCCGGCAAACCGGTGCTGGCGCTGTTCAAGGCCACGGCCGTCAGCGTGGCGCCAGCGGGCGACTCCGCAGGCACCGGCAAGAAGGCGGCTGCACGCCCGCAAGACGGCCGCAATGTGCTGGCCGGCACGGTGCAGCGGGCCTCGCGCGCGGCCGGCGGGGGCGAAGTCGCGCTGCAACTGCAGGGCGGCCTGCAGGTGGTGGGCTTTTGCGGCCCGGCTAGCGGTCTGCGCGTGCGCCAGCCCGCCCGTGCCACACTGGACGCCGCAGCCGTGGTGATTGCCCTGGCCTGAAAGCCCGTGCCCAAGCCCTTCCCACCGATTGACCGACCCATCCCTCTTTCCCACAAGGCCCGCCATGAACCCAGCCCTGCTTGACCTGCCCGCGCAAGAGCTTCTCTTGCAGCTCTACCGTGCCGCACTGGATGCGGCCGATCCGCTGCAGGTCATTCCGCCCCATTTGCCACCGCCACCGCGGGGCCGCACCGTGGTGGTGGGCGTGGGCAAGGCGGCTGCGGCCATGGCGCAGGCGGTGGAGCGCCACTGGAGCGGGCCGCTGGGTGGCGCGGTGGTGGTGCCCGAGGGCGCCACCCTGCCCCTGCAGAAAATCCGCGTGTTCACCGGCAGCCACCCGGTACCCGATGCCAGCAGCGTGCAAGGTGCGCAGGCCCTGCTGGCAGCGGTGGCCGGCCTGCAGGCCGATGACCTGGTGCTGGCCCTGGTCTCGGGTGGAGGCTCGGCCCTGTGCGCACTGCCGGCCGAGGGCCTGACGCTCTCCGACAAGCAAAGCATCACCCGCGCGCTGCTGCTGCGGGGCGCCTCCATTTCCGAGATCAACACGGTGCGCCGCCATCTCTCGGGCATCAAGGGCGGGCGCCTGGCCGCGGCCGCCTATCCGGCGCGCGTGGTCAGCCTCCTGATCTCGGACATCCCGGGCGACGAGCCCACCCTGATTGCCTCCGGCCCCAGCCTGCCCGACCCCAGCCGCTGCGCCGACGCGCTGGCGGTGCTGCGCCGCTATGACATCACCCACCTGCCAGCGGTCTTGCAGGCCCTGGAGGACGGGCTGTGGGAATCCATCAAGCCGGGCGACCCGCGCCTGCAAGGCCACCAGCAGGTGGTGGTGGCCAGTGCCTGGGACGGTCTGATTTCGGCATGTAACAAAGCACAAGCGCTGGGACTGCCCTGCCACATTCTTTCGGACGCCATGGAAGGCGAGGCACGCGACCTGGCCCGCGCCCATGCCGCCATGGCGCTTTGTGTGGCGCAGCGCCAGCAACCCTTTGCCGCACCGTGTGTGCTGCTCTCGGGGGGCGAGGCCACGGTCACGGTGCGGGGCAAGGGCCGGGGCGGGCGCAACACCGAGTTCGCCCTGGCCATGGCCCTGGCCCTGAAGGACCAGAAAGGCGCCGAGCGCATCCATGCCCTGTCCGCCGGCACCGATGGCCTGGACGGGCGGGCTGAGGCGGCCGGCGCCTGGGTCGGCCCGCACAGCCTGGTGCAGGGCAGCGCCACAGGGCTGTCGGCCCTGGCCTGCCTGGACCAGAACGACAGCGCCAGCTTTCTGGAAGTGGCCGGCGGCCTGGTGCACACCGGACCGACCTTTACCAACATCAATGACTTTCGGGCGGTGCTGATCCGCTGAAGCCGCTGATTTGGCCGGCTGCAGGCGCAAAAAAAGGGGCCGCAGCCCCTTTTTTTGTTTCGGTACTTAACCGTAAGGGCTTAGGAACCCTTGCCCACCGGACGGGGGTTGCTACGAACGCCTTCGATACCGTGGGAGCCTGCTTTCACGCCGGATTGAACTTTCATGGTGATTTCCTGATAAATAAAAAGAGTTTGTGGGCTTGGCGGCACGGGGCTCGCCAACACAGCCCGCCAGCACCTTGGATCGCGTTGCCAGCTTTTGACCGATGACTGAATCATAGGCAGGCCCCCCTGCCGGCACCACTTCAGAAGCGCGCGATTGCACTGCACCATAACGGCCTAGTTTTTCAGACCTTGGTCGCATGATTTCCGGATCAGAGCAAGCGCGCAGGCCGATTATTCGAAGATCACACCCTTTTTGAGCAAAAAGCAGCCATAGGGCCGGCGGTCGCCGGTGGCCACCACCGCAAAGGACTTGCGGGCGGCGGCATAGAAGGCAAAGCGTTCCAGCGAGCCCACGCCCACCTCCGGTCCGCAGTGCTGGGCGGCCAGGGCCAGCACCTCGTGCTGCACCGGCGCCAGGGTGACCGGGTCGCCCACGATCTCCATGCGCAGAATCGGCTGCGGCACAAAGCTGTCCAGCGGCAGCACCGAGAAAATGGCCTGGGCCGCCACGTTCATGGACACGCCGTCCAGGCGGATCAGGGGGCGCTGGGTGGCACTGGCAACCGCCTCGGCCGGGAAGTTGGCATCCACCAGGCACAGCTCGTCACCATGGCCCATGGCGCGCAGGGCCTCCAGCAGGCGGGGGCTGAGGATGGGGTCTATGTTTTTCAGCATGCAGGTCTCCTGTGATTCTTTTGGGCAGCCGCGATCATGGCAGCTTTGGCCGGGCGCGGGTAGCCGCCACGGTGGCCGCATAGCCGGCCCCCGGTCATGGCCATTTCCAAAAAAGAAAAACTTTTTCTAAAAATACAACACGAGAAAAGTATTTTCTCTATAATCTGCCGTCAAATTGCACCGGCTTTCTGGGCCTGTGCCGGCCCCGCACCTTTTTCTGACGGAAGCACGCAATGAGCACCTTGAATTTCCCCACTGGCCGCAGCGTTGACCTGGCCTGCCTGGGCCGCCTGGCGGTCGACCTGTATGCCGAGCAGTTTGGCTCGGCCCTGGAAGACGCGCGCAGCATGGCCAAGTACCTGGGCGGCAGCTCGGGCAATCTGGCCTTTGGCGTGGCACGCCTTGGCATGAAAAGCGCCATGATCAGCCGCGTGGGCAACGAGCAGATGGGCCGCTTTCTCACCCAGGCCCTGCAGGCCGAAGGCTGCGACACCTCGCAGGTGCAGATCGACCCCGAGCGCCTGACCGCCCTGGTGCTCTTGGGCCTCAAAGACCGCGACACCTTCCCCCTGCTGTTCGTGCGTGAGAACTGCGCCGACATGGCGATTGACGCCGCCCTGATTGACGAAGCCTTTATTGCCAAATGCCGGGCGCTGGCCATCACCGGCACCCACCTGTCCACACCCGGCACGCGCGCAGCTTCCCTGGCGGCACTCAACTACGCGGCCAAGCACGGCGTGGTGCGCGTGCTCGACATTGACTACCGCCCGGTGCTGTGGGGCCTGACCAGCCGTGGCGCCGGCGAAAACCGCTATGTGGCCGATGCCCGCGTCACCCAGCAGCTGCAGGAAATGCTGCCCCACTTTGACCTGCTGGCGGGCACCGAGGAAGAGTTCTTCATTGCCGGCGGCGTGGCCGACGACATCATCGCCAGCCTCAAGGCGGTGCGCGCCCACAGCCAGGCCACGCTGGTGGTCAAGCGCGGCGCCCTGGGCTGCTGCGTGATCGAGGGCGATATCCCCGCCCACATTGACGACGCCACCACCTACCGCGGCGAGCGCGTGGAAGTGCTCAATGTGCTGGGCGCGGGCGATGCCTTCCTCTCCGGCCTGATGGCCAGCCTGCTGCAGGGCAAGGACTGGGCAGACTCCACCGCGGTGGCCAATGCCTGTGGCGCCATCGTGGTCTCGCGCCACGCCTGCTCGGCCGCCATGCCCACACCCACCGAACTGGCGCACTGGTTCAGTGGCACACGCAACCCCAAGGTCGACGCCGACGTGCAGCTGGCCCATCTGCACCGTGTGAGCACGGCGCGCCCGCAGTGGGATGAGCTCTGCGTCATGGCCTTTGACCATCGCAGCCAGTTCTATGACCTGGCCCGCGCCGCCGGGGCCTCGGACAGCAAGATTCCCGCCCTGAAGAAGCTGCTGGTGCAGGCCGCCGCGCAAGTGGAAGAGCAGCGCCAGCTGCAGGGGCACACCGGCGTGCTGATCGACGGCGCCGACTACGGGCGCGACGCCCTGGCCAGCGCCACCGGGCGCGGCTGGTGGGTGGGCCGCCCGGTGGAGCTGCCGGGTTCGCGCCCGCTGCGCTTTGACGGCACCCGCTCCATTGGCAGCGCGCTCACCCACTGGCCCAGAGAGCAGGTGGTGAAGTGCCTGGTGCACTACCACCCCGATGACGCCTACGCCCTGCGCCTGGAGCAGGAGCAGACCGTGCTGGAGCTGTGGGAGGCCACGCGCGCCAGCGGCAACGAGCTGCTGCTGGAAATCATCCTGCCCAAGGCCATGATCGTGGCCGGCCAGGAAGATGCGGCCGTGCTGCGTGCGGTCAAGCGCTTCTACAACTTGGGCATCAAGCCCGAGTGGTGGAAGCTCGCCCCCATGGCAGCGGCCGGCTGGGCCGGCCTGCAGGCCCTGGTGGAAGAGCGCGACCCGCATTGCCGCGGTGCCGTCATCCTGGGCCTGAACCAGCCCATCGCCCACCTGGTGGACAGCTTCCGCAACGCCACCAACCCCATCGTCAAGGGCTTCATGGTGGGGCGCAGCCTGTGGATGGGCGAGAGCCACCAGTGGCTGGCCGGCGAGATCGATGACGCCACCTTTGTGCGCAAGGTGGCGGCCAACTACACGGTGTTGGTCGACGCCTGGCGCAATCGGCGCAGCATGGTGCGCGCCGTGGCCTGACAATCCGGCATTTCAACCCCAGCCCAGAAAAAGAGCACAACATGAGCACCATACGACTGACCATGGCCCAGGCCCTGGTGAAATACCTCAGCGCCCTGCGCGTGGAAATGGCCGACGGCAGCATCGAACCCTATTGCGGGGGCGTCTTCGCCATCTTCGGCCACGGCAATGTGGCCGGCCTGGGCGAGGCCCTGCATGCCGAGCGTACCCAGCTGCCCACCTACCGGGCCCACAACGAGCAGGGCATGGCGCTGGCTGCCATCGGCTATGCCAAGGCGAACCTGCGCCAGCGCATCATGGCGGTGAGCACCAGCATTGGGCCGGGCGCCACCAATATGGTCACCGCGGCGGCGGTGGCCCATGTAAACCGCATTCCGCTGCTGCTGCTGCCCGGCGACACCTTTGCCACGCGCGCGCCCGACCCGGTGCTGCAGCAGGTGGAAAGCTTCCAGCAGGGCGATGTGTCGGCCAATGACTGCTTCCGCCCGGTAACCCGTTACTTTGACCGCATCAACCGCCCCGAGCAGCTGCTGACCGCCCTGCCGCGCGCCATCCAGGTCATGACCGACCCGGCCAGCTGCGGCCCGGTCTGCCTGGCCCTGCCGCAGGACGTGCAGGCCCATGCCTTTGATTACCCGAGCAGCTTCTTCGAGCCCGAGCTGATCCGCCTGCGCCGCCCCCCGGCGGACGCCTTTGAACTCAGCCGCGCGGCCGAGCTGCTGAAGTCGGCCAAAAAGCCCCTGATCGTGGCCGGCGGCGGCGTGCTGTACAGCCATGCCTCTGACAGCCTGCGCGCATTTGCTGAAGACCATGGCATTCCGGTGGTGGAGTCGCACGGGGGAAAAAGCGCCCTGGCCTGGGACCATGCCCTGAACCTGGGCGCCATCGGCGTGGACGGCGGGCCTGCGGCCAACGCCCTGGCGCGCGAGGCCGATGTGGTGTTTGCCGTGGGCACCCGCCTGCAGGACTTCACCACCGGCTCGCACAGCCTGTTTGCCAAGGCAAAGCTGCTCAGCCTGAACGTGCAGCCCTATGACGCCGGCAAATGGAGCGGCTCTGCGCTGGTGGCCGATGCCAAGGTGGGCCTGCAGCAGCTCACCTCTGCCCTGGGTGGCTGGGCGGCTGATGCCGCCTGGACCGCGCGGGCCAAGAACGAGGCCGCTGGCTGGGTGCAGACCGTCACCGGCCTCACCACCAAGGTGGTGCCCGAGGGCACCCTGCCCTATGACGCCGAGGTGATTGGCGCGGTGCGCGATTCGCTCAACGATGCCGGCGGCAACTCCGGCCAGCACGATGTGGTGGTCTGCGCCGCCGGCACCCTGCCGGCCGAGCTGCACAAGCTCTGGCGCGCCAGCCTGCCGGGCAACTACCACATGGAATACGGCTTCTCCTGCATGGGCTACGAAGTTGCCGGCGCCCTGGGCGTGAAACTGGCACGGCCCCAGCAGGAAGTCATCGTGATGGTGGGCGACGGCTCGTACATGATGATGAATTCCGAGCTGGCCACCAGCGTCATGCTGGGCAAGAAGCTGATCGTGGTGGTGCTGGACAACCGTGGCTACGGCTGCATCCAGCGCCTGCAAAATGCCACCGGCAATGCCGCCTACAACAACATGCTGGACGACTGCATTCCTGAAGGGGGCGAGCCCAGCCGCATCGACTTCGCCATGCACGGCGCGGCCATGGGTGCCGATAGCGTGCACGTGAAAAACGTGGCCGAGCTCAAGGCCGCCATGGCCCGCGCCCGCGCTGCCACACGCAGCCAGGTGCTGGTGATCGACACCACCCACACCCGCACCACCGCCGAGGGCGGCTGCTGGTGGGAGGTGGGTGTACCCGAGGTGTCTGAGCGCAGCGGCGTCACCACCGCCCATGCCGCCATGGCCGCGGCCAAGCAGAATCAGCGCCTGTAAAACGCTTTCCTGAATCCCTTGTTATTTTTTTGAAGAGAACGCTATGACCTGGAACGTACGCATTGGCATCAACCCCCTGTCGTGGATGAACGACGACCTGCCCTCGCTGGGCGGTGAGACCCCGCTGGAAACCGCGCTGCGCGAGGGCAAGGAGATCGGCTACGAAGGCTTTGAGCTGGGCAACAAGTTTCCCAAGGACGGCCCCGGCCTGAAGGCCAAGCTCGACGAGTTCGGCCTGGCCTGCGTGTCGGGCTGGTACTCAGGCTTTCTGGCTGAGGTGGCCCCCGGCCAGAGCAATGCCGAGGCGGTGGCCGCCGAGATCGAGCGCTGCAAGGCCCACATGGGCAAGCTGCAGTACAACGGCGTGAAGGTGGTGGTCTATGGCGAGTGCGCCGGCACCGTGCAGGGCCAGATCGACACCCCCGTCTCCAAGCGCCCCACCTTCGCCAGCGAAGCGCTCTGGCAGGGCTATGCCGAGCGCCTGAATGCCTTTGGCGAGCACCTGCTGGCCCAGTACGGCATCAAGCTGGCCTACCACCACCACATGGGCGCCTACGTGGAGTCGCCCGCGGATGTGGACAAGCTCATGGCCCTGACCGACCCGGCCAAGGTCTTCCTGCTGTTTGACACCGGCCACGCCTATTTCGGCGGTGCCGCCGACCCGGTGGCCCTGCTGCAAAAGCACGTCAAGCGCGTGGTGCACGTGCACTGCAAAGATGTGCGCACCCCGGTCATCGCCCAGGCCCGCAACGACGGCTGGAGCTTCTTGAACGGCGTGATCAACGGCACCTTCACCGTGCCCGGCGACGGCAGCATCGACTACCGGGCCGCCCTCACCGTGCTGAAAAACGCCGGCTATGAAGGCTGGCTGGTGGTGGAGGCCGAGCAGGACCCGGCCGTGGCGCCCAGCTATCAGTATGCAAGCAAGGGTTACCAGACCCTGCGCGCCCTGGTCGACAGCCTGGCCTAAGGAAGCACCATGGTCAGCCCCCTGCTTGCCAAGGCCGCCAAGAGCGGCCGCGAAATCGTCGATGTCACCCCTGAGCGCGCCGGCTGGACCCATGTGGGTTTCAAGGCCCTGCGTCTGCAGGCGGGCGAGAGCGACAGCGTGGATACCGGCAGCCGCGAACTCTGTTTGGTGGTGCTCACCGGCACGGTGGATGTCACCGTTGAAGGCAAGACCTATGCAAACCTGGGCACGCGCAAGAGTGTGTTCGAAGAGGTTTCACCGGCTTCCATCTATGTGCCGCCGGGAAAAACCCTGACCGTGGGCAATGGGCCCGGTGCCACCACGGCGGCCGAGGTGGCGCTGTGCACCGCCCCCTCGGGCCCGGCCAGTTCCCCGGACGTGTTTGTCATTGATTCGGCCAGCATGCGCCGCAGTGTGCGTGGCAAGGGTACCAACACCCGCTATGTCTGTGACATCCTGCCGCACGACGACCCGCGCGCCGCCCACCTGCTGGTGGTGGAAGTGATCACCCCGGCCAGCCATTCCTCCAGCTACCCGCCCCACAAGCACGATGTGGAGCAGCCCCCGGTGGAGACACAGCTGGAGGAGGTCTACTACCACCGCCTCAACCCACCCCAGGGTTTTGCCTTTCAGCGCATCTACACCGACGACCGCAGCCTGGACGAGGCCTGCGCCGTGGAAGACCACGACGTGGTGATGGTGCCGCGTGGTTACCACCCGGTGGTGGCACCGCATGGCTACGACTCCTACTACCTCAATGTAATGGCCGGGCCGAACCGCTTCTGGGTGTTCAAGAACGACCCGGCCCACGAGTGGATGCTGGCACCTGCGGCCACCAGCCCCGCCAAGTGAGCAGCCTGCCTCTGCCCGACCGCGCGGCTCCCGCCGCCCCGCCGGACTGGGAGCTCTACCACGCCCTGCGCGAGCAGTGGACGCATGAGGACAACCTGGTCAACCACCGGCTGATGTGGCTGATCTTGTCGCAGGGCCTGCTGTTCACTGCGTATGGCACGCTCACCATCGACAAGCACCGCTGGCTGGTGATCGGCTTTCCGGCCTTTGGCATGGCGGTGGCTGCCGTGATCGGCATCAGCATTTTTGCCGCGCTGGATGCCTCGCGCGCCATTGAGCTGGCCTACCAGCAGGCCGGCCTGCAGCGCCTGTGCCAGCTGGTGCCGCAAAGCGCCAGCGGCCACCGCGGCAACTGGGCGGCCAAGGCCCTGCCCTTTGTCTTTGGCACGCTGTGGGTGCTGGCGGCAGCGGGCTATATCCAGAACTGATGCCTGCCAGTGGCGCGCCACAAATACGCCGGTGATGCTCCCCACAGAGGACACGCAGCCAGTAAACTGCGAGCCATTCGACATACTGCAGCCAGGACTGGGTAGCGAAGTGACGAGGGAGGTACCACAGTCAGATGGCATAGAGGCGCGTGCACACTTCGACGAATCCGAATCCGCTGCTGCAAGCTGAGCCGCCACCGGCGGCACCGACCCGTTCGGCCCTGCTGCTGGCCAGTGTCCCCCTGCTCTTGGGCCTGCTGCTAAGCGGCACCGGCGCCTGGTGGCAATGGCGCAACCTCGACGCCCTGGGCCAGTCGCGCTTTGAGCAAAGCGCCGAACGCATGGAGACCGAAGTCATGCGCCGGCTGCGCCAAGCCAGCGCCGGCCTCAAGGGCGCGCGCGGTGCCATGGCCGCCAACCCCGACTTCAAACGCGAGGCCTTTCGCGCCTACGCCACCTCGCGCGACCTGCCCGGCGAATTTCCCGGCGTGCACGCACTTGGCTATATTCAGCCGGTGCAGCGCAGTGCACTGGCCGCTTTTGTGGCCGCTGAACGCGCCGATGGCGCGCCCCAGTTCACCGTGCGCAGCAGCGGCAATGCGCCAGACCTTTTTGTGGTGCGCTTTGTCGAGCCCGCCAGCAGCAACCAGACGGCGCTGGGCTTTGACATGGGCCAGGAAAGCGCGCGGCGCACCGCTGTGCAGTACGCCATAGACACCGGCGAGCCCACGCTTTTGGCCGGCATCACCCTGGCACTGGAGCAACGCCGTGCACCCGGCCTGCTGTTCCTGCTGCCGGTCTACCGCAAGGGCAGCCTGGCCAACAACGTCACGCAACGCCGCAAGGACCTGCAGGGCCTGCTGTTCGTGCCGGTGGTGGCGCAGGAGCTGCTGGCCGATGTCTACGCCACCTCCGACAAGCTGGTGGATTTCGAGCTGTTTGACGGCAGCGAGGCCCGCTCCGACAAGGTGATCTTCGATGCCGATGGCAATCTGGAGACCGCCAGCCTGGCCGCGCACACCGGCGGCGCTTTGCAGGCCCGGGGCTTCACCGTGATGCACACCCTGGAAGTGGGCAGCCGGGTGCTGAGCCTGCGCTTGAGCAGCAACGCCGAATTTGCCGCCACCCAGGACCATGCCAGCGTGGCCCTGATCGCCATCGGCGGCGCGCTGTTGAGCCTGCTGATGGCCAGCACCGTCTGGCTGCTGGCGGCCGGGCGGCACCGGGCCCGCCTGCTGGCGCAGAACATGACGGCCGAGCTGGGCCGCATGGCGCAGGTGGTGCAGCACACCGCCAATGCAGTCACCATCATGGACCGCGACATGCGCATCCAGTGGGTCAACCCCGGCTTCACGCAGATCACCGGCTACACCCTGGAGGAGGCGCGCGGCCACACACCGGGTGAGCTGCTGTCTTCGGGCAAGAGCCAGCCCAGCGCGCTGGAGGCCCTGATGGACGGCGCGCGCCGGGGCGTGGCCTGCCGGGTGGAGCTGATCAACCGGGCCCGCGACGGCCGTGAGTACTGGACCACCATCGAGGTGCAACCCCTGCTGGACACCCAGGGCCAGCCGGTGGGTTTCATGGAGATCGGCTCGGACATCAGCGAGCAGAAGCAGACCCAGCTGCGCATGGAAGCCGCCATGCGCGAGGCACGCGCGCTGCTGGACACGGTGGAGACCCATGCCATCGTCTCCACCACCGACGGCGAGGGCCGCATCACCGCCGTCAATGACGCGTTTTGCCGCATCAGCGGCTACACGCGCGAGGAACTCATCGGGCAGAACCACCGCATCATCAGCTCGGGCCAGCAGGGGCAGGCCTTCTGGTACAGCCTGTGGCAATCGATTGCCGGGGGCAAGCCCTGGCGCGGCGAGATCTGCAACCAGGCACGCGACGGCTCGCTTTACTGGGTGGACAGCATGATTGCCCCCTTTGCCGGCGAGCATGGGCGCATCGAGAAATATGTCTCGATCAGCACCGACATCACCGAGCGGCGCCAGGCCGCCGAGCGGCTGCGCCAGAGCGAGGCCACCTTTGCCGCCTCGTTCCAGGATGCCGCCACCGGCATGGCCCTGCTGTCGCCACGGGGCCAGTGGCTGATGGCGAACGCCGCCATGTGCGATTTCCTGGGCTGGAGCCAGTCCGAGCTGTACGAGATGACCTTCATGGATGTGACCCATCCGGACGAGTGGGACACCGACCGCGAGCAGATGCAGCGCCTCCTGGACGGCCAGATCCCGGTCTACCAGCGCGCCAAGCGCTACCAGCACAGCGACGGCCACCTGGTCTGGGGCCTGGCCAGCGTCTCGGCGGTGCGCAACCAGCAGGAGCAGGCCGAGTTTGTGATCGTGCAGATCGTGGACATCACCGCCCGCAAGCGGGCCGAGGAGGCGCTGGGCCTTAGCAATGCGCTGATGGAGGAGTCGCAGGCGGTGGCCCGGGTGGGCGGCTGGCAGTTCGACCTGGGCAGCGGCGCCATGTTCTGGACGCGCGAGATCTACCGCATCCTGGAGACGTCGCCCGATGACGTGCACCCCACGCTGGAGATCAACCTGGAGGTGTTTGTCCCCGAGTCGCGCAGCCGGCTGGAGGCCGTGCTGCAGGAGGCCACCGAGTACGGTCAGGGCTTTGACCTGGAGCTGCAGCTGCACAGCCTGCAGGGCCGCCTGACCGACGTGCGCGTGACCGGCTCGGCCACGCTGGAGGGCACACATGTGGTGCGCCTAAGCGGCATTCTGCAAGACATCACCGAGCGCAAGCAGTATGAGCAGTCGCTCAAGGAGGCACGCGAGCGGGCCGAGCAGGCAACCCAGAGCAAGGGCCAGTTCCTGGCCAATATGAGCCACGAGATCCGCACCCCCATGAATGCCATCCTGGGCATGCTGCGCCTCTTGCACAACACCGAGCTCAACAGCCGCCAGCGCGACTACGCCGACAAGACCGAGAACGCCGCCAAGTCCCTGCTGGCCCTGATCAACGACATCCTGGACTTCTCCAAGGTCGAGGCCGGCAAGATGCAGCTCGACCCGCAGCCTTTCCGCGTCAACCGCCTGATGCGCAGCCTCTCGGTGATCCTGGCCAGCAACCTGGGCACGCAAGGCGTGGAGGTACTGTTTGACATCGACCCGCACATTCCCGATGTCTTGCTGGGCGACGCCATGCGCCTGCAGCAGGTGCTGATCAACCTGGGCGGCAACGCGGTGAAGTTCACCAAAGTCGGGCAGGTGGTGGTCTCGCTCAAGCTGCTGCACCTGGGCGAAAGCCATGCCAAGGTCGAGTTTGCGGTGCAGGACTCGGGCATCGGCATTGCGCCCGAGCACCAGCAGCACATCTTCACCGGCTTCTCGCAGGCCGAGGCCTCCACCACGCGCAAGTTCGGCGGCACCGGCTTGGGGCTGGCCATCAGCCGGCGCCTGGTCGAGCTCATGGGTGGCGAGCTGCACCTCACCAGCGTGCTGGGTGTGGGCAGCACCTTCTCCTTTGCCCTGCCGCTGGAGCGGGTGACCGACATCCCGCCCGAGCTGCAGGAAGAGCAACCGCCCCACGCCGAACTGCGCCGCGCGCTGGTGGTGGACAGCAATGCGGTGGCGCGCGCGCTGCTCTCGGGCATGGTGCAGTCCTGGGGCTGGCCCTGCGAGGCGGTGGACAGCGGCGAAGCGGCCCTGGCATTGGTGGAGCAGCGCCTGCAGGGCGCGGTCTTCCCCTTTGATGTGGTCTACCTGGACTGGCATATGGTGGGCATGGACGGCTGGGCCACGGCGGCCCGCATCCGCCAGCTGTGCGCGGCCCGGCGCACCCAGCAGCCGGTGCTGGTGATGGTCTCGGGCAACAGCCGCGAGACGCTGGAGCAGCGCACCCTGGACGAGCAGAACATGCTCAACGGCTTCCTGGTCAAGCCGGTCACCGCCTCCATGCTGCTGGAGGCGGCGCTGGAGAGCGCGGCCTCGCAGGCGCGCATCCGCCAGTCGCGCCGCAGCGCCCCCAACCAGCGCCGCCTGAACGGCATGCGCATCCTGGTGGTGGAGGACAACCTGATCAACCAGCAGGTGGCCGAGGAACTGCTCATGGCCGAGGGCGCCCTGGTGGCCCTGGCCGCCAACGGCCAGCTGGGGGTGGATGCGATTGCCGCCGCACAGGCCGCCCAGGTCCAGTTCCATGCGGTGCTGATGGACATCCAGATGCCGGTGCTAGACGGCTTTGCCGCCACCCAGCTGGTGCGCCAGCAACTGCGCCTGGCCGATCTGCCCATCATCGCCATGACCGCCAACGCCATGGCCTCGGACCGCGAGGACTGCCTGGCGGCCGGCATGAACGCCCACGTGGGCAAGCCCTTTGACCTCAAGGCCCTGGTGCAGACCCTGCTCGAAGTCAGCGGCTACCAGGCGCCTGCCAGCGCCAGCGCCAGTATGGCAACGGCCCCGGGCGATGGCGCCGCCCTGCCCACCAGCAGTCTGCTGGACGTGGCAGGTGCCCTGGCGCGCATGGGGGGCATGCGCAGCCTGTACCTGCGTGCCGGCCGTGAATTTGTGATGCGCCTGCCCGAGCAACTGCAGCTGCTGCAGACCCATGCCGCCGACCTGGCCCAGTGCGCCCTGCAGGCCCACACGCTCAAAGGTACGGCGGCCCTGCTGGGCGCGCTGGACCTCTCTGGCGTGGCCTCCCACCTCGAGAAGCAATGCCGCAGCCAGGCGGGCAGCGCCGAATTGGCCAGCACCCTGCAGCGCCTGGAGCAGGTGGCCGCCAGCAGCCGCCAGGCCCTGGAACAGGCCTTGGCGGCGTTGTCCGCGCAGGAAACCAGCGAAGCAGTCCCGGCCGCCGACAGCGCGCCGGCGGCGCCCGACGCTGGCGCACTCACACCGGCCGAGCGGCCCGCGCTGCAGGCCGCCTTGCGCCTGCTCACGCCCCAGCTGCAGGCCGCAGACCTCTCAGCCCTGGAAACCTTTGCCACCCAGCGCCCGACCCTGGAGCGCCTGCCTGCCGCCCTGCTGCTGCCGCTGGAGCAGGCCCTGCAGGAGCTGGAGCTGCAGGCCGCGCTGCAGGCCTGCCAGGAAATTGAGGCATGGCTGGTGCAATAACGGGTGCAATAGCGGAGGTAATAGCTCGTGCAATAGACAGGCAGGCCAGGCCGAGGTGCCCAAGAGGCCGCTCGCGGGCGCCAAGGCCTTGCTGCGGGCGCACTGGCTGCATCCCGCGTGCAGAAAGAAATAGCACCGCATTTGGGGCACAACCCTCCACAAATCCGGGATACTCGCGCTAAAACACCGCGCCGGGAGCCAGGCATTTATTCCATCAACCAACCGCTGGAAGAGCAATTTGTAGAGCGCCTGCCCAGCCCGCAAGGGGTGGCACTGGCCATCATGAATGCTTGTGCCCGCGAAGACGTGAGCATGGCCGAGGTGACGCGGCTGGTGCAGACCGATCCGGCACTGAGCGGGCGCCTGCTGGAGCGCGCCAATGCCGCCGCCAATGGCGGTCGCCCGGTGGTGGCCATATCGCAGGCCGTCAGCCGCATGGGCCTGCAGGCCGTCAAGCAGCTGGCCCTGTGTTTTTCCCTGGTCGACCAGTACTCCAAGGGCAAGTGCCAGGAGTTTGACTACGGCCATTTCTGGAGCCATTCCCTGCTGATGGGCGTTGCCATGCAGGAGTTTGCCGCGCTGCAAAAGCTGGGCTCCCCCGACGAACTCTTCAGCTGCGGCCTGCTGGCCCAGATCGGGCGCCTGGCGCTGGCCACCGCCTATCCGCTGGAATACGGGCGGCTGCTGGCCACCGGCACGCGCGGCAAGAAGCTGCTGCTTCTGGAGCGCGAGCTGCTGCACCTGGACCACCTCTACCTGTCCAAGGAGCTGATGACACGCTGGGGCATGCCCGCCGCCCTGGTGGAGCCGGTGCAGTGGCATGAAGAGGCCAACCTCTCACCCTTTTTGGCGCGTTCACGACCCTGGTTTTTGTGCCAGACCCTGCACCTGGCCGGGCGCCTGGGTGACTATGGCCTGGCCAAGAAGGCCGAGCAGGCGCAGCTCATCGGCCCCTTGATGGAAAGCGCCAGCTACCTGGGCATCAAGTCCGAGGCCATGGGCACCCATGTGGACAGCAGCATTGCGCAGTGGCAGAGCTGGGCCACCCGCTTCAATGTGCATGCCCAGCCCCAGCCCCTGTTTGACAGTGTGGTGGCCGACACGCTGACCGAGCAGGCTTCGGGCGAGGCGCCCTGGCTGCGCGTGCTGGTGGTGGAGGACGACCCGGTGGTGCGCCGCCTGCTGCAGAGCTGGTTGCAGGACGAGTGCCACCACACCGTGGCCGTGGCCAGCAATGGCCGCGAGGCGCTGGAAACCGCGGTCGACTTTGCCCCGCATGTGGTGATCACCGACTGGCGCATGCCAGAGATGGACGGCGTGCAGCTGTGCCAGGCCCTGCGCTCCAGCAGCTGGGGGCAGAACGTCTATGTGCTGATGCTGACCGCCGCCGAGCAGGAGAACGAGCTGGTGGTGGCCTTTGATGCCGGCGTGGACGACTTTGTCTCCAAGCCGCCCAACCTGCGCGCCCTGGGCGCACGCCTGAAGGCCGCCTGGCGCTATGTGCAGCTGCGCGAATCGGCCGAGCAGGACAGCAAGCGCCTCACCGACATGGCCGCCGAACTGGCGCTGACCAACCGGCGCCTGCAGCAGGCCGCCCTGACCGACCCGCTGACCCTGCTGGCCAACCGGCGTGCCGGCCTGCACGCGCTGGCCCAGGCCTGGAGCGCGGCCACCCGCCATGCCGACCCGCTGACCCTCCTAAGCTTTGACATCGACCACTTCAAAGCCATCAACGACGAACTCGGCCACGCCGCCGGTGACCTGGTGCTGCAGCAGGTGGCGCAGGTGCTTAGCGAGGGTTCCCGCAAGGAAGACACGGTGTGCCGCTGGGGCGGCGAGGAGTTTCTGGTGATATCGCCCAAGCTGTCCTTGAGCGAGGGCGTGATGGCCGGTGAGCGGCTGCGCAAATCCGTGGCCGCCCTGCAGCTTAGCTACGAAGGACGATCCATCGCGGTACGCGTCAGCGTGGGCGTGGCGGCCTGGCAGAGCAGCCTGACCGACCAGGATGAGCTGATCGCCCAGGTCGACCGGGCACTCTATGCCGCCAAGGCCGCAGGCCGCAATGGCCTGGCCGTGTTCAAGGACGGCGCCACCCGCACCATCAAGGTTTGAGCGCGGCGGCGGGCTCGGCGCTTGCGCCCTGCAGCAGCAGGTCGGCCAGCACCGGGTTGTGTTCCGAGGCATCGCTGCTGCCGGTCTGGGCCTGCTGCACCAGCCAGTGGGGACCCACCAGGATGTGGTCGATGCGGTAGAGATCGATCTTGCGGTTCAGCGCATGGCCGTGGCTGTAGCCCCAGCCGCGGCCGCCCAGCGCAAAGCTGTCCTGCAGGCCCAGCGACCAGAACGGCTCCAGCACCGGCGAGCCCGCAGCTGCGTTGAAATCTCCCATCACCACCAGGGCCGGCATCTGCCCGCTTTCCGCAGGGCTGCGCGCAAGGCTGCGGGCCAAGCTATGGGCCTGGTGCAGGCGCAGGCCCAGGTTGTTCTGCCATGCCTGCAAGCCGCTACGCCAGTCCCTGCGGGTGGCCAGCAGGGCGCCGCGGGGCGAGGCAAAGTGCAGGGTGATCAGCTGCACCTCCTGGCCGCCCAGGTGCATGGCACAGCGCAGAAAGGGCGCGGCGACCGCAGTGGCCTCGCTGTCGGCATCGGCATCGGCATCGGCATCGGGGTCCGCAGGGGACGCGTTGCCGCCCTGGCAGTCTTGCAGCGGGTAGCGGCTGGCCAGCACAAACTGCCGGTAGGCCACCACATGAGGCAGGCCGAACACCGGGCGGGCCGGCTGCGGGCTGCGCGCATCGTGCTCGGCCAGCCAGTGCTGGGCATCCTGCAGGGCCACGATGTCGGGCGCATAGAGCGCCACCTCGCGCTCGATGGCCTCGATGCCACCCTCACGCTGGCGCGCCTGCAAGGCCTTGATGTTGTAACTTAGCACCCGCACATGGACGCCGGCCACGCTGTCAGGTGCCTGCAGCTGCCAGTGAAAGTCCATGACCACCAGGCCCAGCAGCAACACATTGGCCAGTGCCAGCAATCGCCAGCGCCAGCCCAGCCAGAGCGAGGCCCCACAGGCGGCCAGCAGCGGCGGCAACAGCCAGTAGTAGGGCAGGAACCGGCTCAGCTCGGCCAGGCAGGGGGGCGCCAGCGGCAGCTGCTGCAGAGCCAGCAGGCCCAATAGCAAGACGCTGGCTGCCAGCACGGCCAAGCCAGCCAGGGGGCGCAGCGGATGCGGCGCAGCAGACGGGGCGGCCTTCATGGCAGGCGCGGGCCGGCAGGCACTCGCATGTCGTCCAGGTAGTCGCGTGCAATGTTCACGCTGGAAGTCACGCCCACCTGGCTTAGCTTCTGGCCCAGCCAGTGCTGCGCACTGTGGCGGCCCAGGTCGCGCAGCCGGTAGATCAGGCCGGCATCGGTCTGCGACTTGGTGGAGGCGGGGTAGGCGTCCAGCGCGGCGCCGCCATCGATGCGGTGCATCAGCACATCCTTGTAGCGCTCTGGGTCCAGCCGGCCCTCGGCCAGCAGGCGCTTGACGAAGTCGATGGCGCGCATCTCGGCTATCAGGGCGGCGTTGAAGGTGATCTCGTTGAGCCGGTCCAGGATGTCGCCCGCCGTGGTGGGCAGGGCGGGGCGGCGCAGCGGGTTGATCTGCACCAGCAGCACATCGCGGCTCTGGCAGGAATAGACCAGGGGATGGATGGCAGGGTTGCCCGAGTAGCCGCCGTCCCAGTAGTGCTCACCGCCGATTTCCACCGCCTGGAACACCGTGGGCAGACAGGCCGAGGCCATCACCGCCTTGGCGCTCAAGCGCCGCCCCGAGAAGATTTCGGCCTTGCCGTTGCTGACCTGGGTGGCCAGAACAAACACCTTGACCTCCTTGAAGGCCGCCAGGCGCTCGAAGTCGATCTGGCGCTCCAGAAAATCCTTCAGGGGATTGATGTCCAGCGGGTTGGTCTGGTAGGGCGAGAAGGCATTGGTCCAGAAGCCGGTCAGCACATCGCTCACCATCTGCCCGGGCGACTGCGCGCCGCCCAGGGCGGCCAGGCCCCCAAACAGCAGGTCAAAGGGCACGCGCTGGGCCTGCGATAGCGTGCTCTGCAGGCTGCCCATGGCGATCACCCCTTCCCAGAAAGCCGCCAGCGAGGTGCGGGCGCTGGCACGCATGGCATCAGCCGGCCGGCCCTGCGCCACGGCCAGGCCGTGCGCCATGGCCACCGCATTCATGGCACCAGCGCTGGTGCCGCTGATGCCCTCAAAGCCCAGGCGGCCGTCCTCCAGCAAGGCATCGAGCACGCCCCAGGTAAAGGCACCGTGCGAGCCCCCGCCCTGCAGGGCGAGGTTGACCGGGCCGTGGCCGGGGCGGGATGGGGGAGGCGGGACGTACATGGTGTGGTTGGCAGGTGCTCGGGAGCTGCATTATTGCGGCGCAGGCCCATGGTACAAACAGGGCTACCCGCTTGAGTGGAGATACGCATGACTTGGCAAAAAAATCTGCTGACAGGCACCTTGGCCCTGCTGCTGGGCGCCAGCGCTTTTGCACGCGATGTGCTGGTGGATGTGCGCAGCAGCCAGGAGTTTGACAGCGGCCACCTGCAGGGTGCCATCAACATTCCCCACACCGCCATCGCCACCGAGCTGGCCAAGCAGGGCGTCGGCCACGATGACCACATCGTGCTGTACTGCCAGTCGGGCCGGCGCGCCGGCCTGGCCCTGGACACGCTCAAGGCCCTGGGCTTTGGCCACGTGGAAAACGTGGGTGGCCTGGCGCAGGCGCAAAGCCGGCTGAACCTGCCCCTGCGTACCGACCGCTAGCGCCAGCGCCGCACCGGCCGGCATCACAGCCCGTCACAACAGGCTGTCAGCCTCCACATAAGGCAGCTGCAGAGACTGTGCCACCGCCGGGTGGCAGACCTGGCCGGCGGCCACGTTCAGTCCCCGCTTCAGGTGTACATCGTCGCGCAGGGCCTGCTGCCAGCCCTTGTTGGCCAGGGCCAGGGCGTGGCCTATGGTGGCGTTGTTCAGGGCCAGGGTGGAGGTGCGGGCCACGGCGCCGGGCATGTTGGCCACGCAGTAGTGCACCACGCCATCCACCACAAAAGTGGGCTCGGCATGGGTGGTGGCATGCGAGGTCTCAAAGCAGCCACCCTGGTCAATGGCCACGTCCACCAGCACCGCCCCTTTTTTCATGCGGCCCACCATGGCCCGCGTCACCAGCTTGGGGGCGGCGGCACCGGGGATGAGCACGCCGCCGATCACCAGGTCGGCATCCAGCACCGCGTCCTCCACGTTCTGCGCCTGCGAGAACAGAGTCTGGATGCGGTTGCCATAGACCAGATCGAGCTGGCGCAGGCGCTCGATGTTCTTGTCCAGCACCGTCACCCGGGCGCCCATGCCCACGGCCATCTGCAAGGCCTGGCTGCCCACCACGCCGGCGCCCAGCACCACGCAGTGGGCGGCCGGCACGCCGGGCACGCCGCCCAGCAGCACGCCCATGCCGCCCTTGGATTTCTCCAGGTGGGCGGCTCCAGCCTGCACCGCCATGCGGCCGGCCACCTCGCTCATGGGTGCCAAAAGCGGCAGGCCGCCGCCCGGCCCGGTGATGGTTTCGTAGGCAATGCAGATGGCGCCCGACTGCAGCAGGGCCGCGGTCTGTTCAGGGTCGGGCGCCAGGTGCAGATAGGTGTAGAGAATCTGGCCGGGGCGCAACATGGCGCATTCCTGAGGCTGCGGCTCCTTGACCTTGACCACCATGTCGCAGCCGGCAAACACCGCTGCGGCGCTGTCCGCCAGGCTGGCGCCTGCCGCCTGGTACTGTGCATCGGCAAGGCCTATGGCGGCACCCGCACCGGCCTGCACCAGCACGCTATGGCCGGCGGCCACCAGCTCGCGCACGCTGGCCGGGGTCAGGCCGACACGGTATTCATGGTTCTTGATCTCCTGGGGCACTCCGATACGCATGGCGGTCTCCTGGCGGGTGGTTGAAGCGCGCAGTGTGCGCGTGGCCCGCGCGACTTCCAACGCCCATGCATGGCTTTGTGGCAGCAGTAGCAGCACTAATACACTGCAGCCATGGCAAGTCCCGTGTACGACTTTCTGCTGCTGCCCGAGTTTTCCTTCATCGGCTTTGCCGCGCTGGTGGAGCCGCTGCGCATGGCCAACCGCTTCAAGCCCGGTGCCTACCACTGGCGCATGGTGTCGCTGGACGGACAGCCGGTGCAGGCCAGCAACGGCATTGCCCTGCATCCGCAGGCGCGCCTGGATGAACCCAGCGACGCCACGGTGCTGTTTGCCATTGCCAGCTTCAACCCGCTGAAGACCTACACGCCGGAACTGGGCCGGCAGCTGCAGCAGCGCCTGCGCCAGGGCCAGGCCCTGGGCGCCATCGACACCGGCTGCTTCGTGCTGGCCGAAGCCAGGCTGCTAGCCGGCGGGCCGGTGACCTTGCACTGGGAGGCGGTGGCGGCTTTTCAGGAACGCTATCCGCAGATCGCGGTGCAGGAAGACTTGCGCTACACCCTGGCGCCGCGGCTGATGAGCTCGGCCGGCGCGATGGCCAGCGTGGACATGATGCTGGAGGTGATACGCCGCGACCATGGCAACGCCCTGGCCCTGCAGGTGTCCGAGCAGCTGGTGAGCGGTTGGGTACGCGAGCGCAGCGACCACCAGCGCCTGCAGGTATCGGCCCGCTACCAGGTGCACAACGCCAAGGTGGTGCAGGCCATCGGCCGCATGGAGCAGCACCTGGAGTCGCCACTCTCGGGCCAGGAGCTGGCCGCGGCCCTGGGCATTACCCGGCGCCAGCTGGAGCGATTGTTCCAGGAGCACCTGGGCCAGAGCCCCTTGCAGCTGTACCTGAAGCTGCGCCTGGAGCGCGCCCGCCACCTGCTGCGCCAGACCAGCATGGGGGTGATCGAGATCGGCCTGGCCTGCGGCTTTGCCACCGCATCGGCCTTCTCCAGGGCCTACCGGCGCCAGTACGCGCTGGCACCCAGCGCCGACCGGCACGAATAGAACATCCCCGCCTGGTCCCGCTTCACTCCTGGCTCAGCCGCACCTCGATGCGCCGGTCGGGAATAAACCAGATGCAGGCCACCACAAAGATCAAGAGGCCGGCCGGCAGGGGCCAGCCCAGCAAGGCCAGAGGGATGGCCAGCACATAGGAGGCCAGCGAGATCTTGCCCTTGCGGTCGCGGCCCACGGCCTGCGCAATCACCGAGTTGGGACCATGGCTGCGCATGATGCGCGACTGCAGCCAGGTGTAGGCCACCGCACACAGGCACAGGTCCGCGGCATACAGCGCCATGGGCTGGGCGGCAAAGTGGTTCTCACCGACCCAGGCGGTGGTGAAGGGTATGAGCGAAAGCCAGAACAGGAGGTTCAGATTGGCCCAGAGAATGGGGCCGTTGACCTGCCGGGCGGTATGCAGCAGGTGGTGGTGGTTGGACCAGTAAATGCCCACATTGAGGTAGCTCAGCACGTAGCTTAGAAACACCGGCCACAGCGGCAGCAGGTCGGCCCACTGCTCGCCATGCGGCACCTTGAACTCCAGCACCATGATGGTGATGATGATGGCGATCACGCCATCGCTGAACGCTTCCAGCCGGCCCTTGTTCATGGGGCGCTGAAGCCGGCCTTGCGGTGGCTGCCGTCGCAATAGGGCTTGTTGCCACTCTGGCCGCAGCGGCACAGCCAGGCCTCTTGAACCATGTTGCAGGTGCGTCCGGTGCCGCTGACGATTTCCAGGTTGCCCACCAGGCGCAGCGGGCCGTTGGGCTGGGGCTGCACATCCAGCGGGCCGTTGCGCACGGCCAGGGCCTCGAATGTGGCGGTAGGCGGCTCGCCGCTGGCGACAAAGCCGGCTGCGCTGTGGCTGCCGTCGCAAAAGGGCTTGTTCTGGCTGGCTCCACAGCGGCACAGGGTGACGCGCGGATTGGCCTGGGGCTGGCCCTGGATACAAAGCGCGGCCTCCAGCGCCAGCGGCCCGTTCTCACGCACCCGCAGGGTGTTGACCACGGGCGCCTGGTTGGAATCCTGGATGCCTGCGCCCTGTGCATGGCGCAGCACGGTGATGGCACCCGAAGGACAGTTCTGGCCGATGCGGATCAGCTCGTCCACCGGCTGGGCATCCGGGTGGATCCAGGCGCCCACTACATTGGGCACGAACACATCAGGGTGCGCGAGCACGCAGTTGCGCGAATGCACGCAGCGCTGTGCATCGAAGTGGATGGTGGCTTCCTTGCCGACGACGACTTCTGTGGCCATGGGGTTCTCCTGGGTGGGGAAGGGCTGGGGAGGGGCGGGTGCAATAATGGCACGCCTCCCGAGGATGCGCACCGCGTGCAACCCTAAGACCTGCCGCCTGCATCAGCTTTCCCCCGTTCTTCTATTTCCCCCGATCCCGCCCTGCCATGACCTCCTCTGTTGCCGCCCCCCTGACCACGCACGACAGCACCCGCATTGACGACACCCGCATCAGCGCCGTGCGGCCGCTGATCACCCCCGCCCTGCTGGAGGAAAGGCTGCCGGTGACCGAGGCTGCGCAGACCCTGGTGGAAAGCAGCCGCGCGGCCATCTCGCGCGTGCTGCACGGCGCTGACGACCGCCTGCTGGTGGTGGTGGGGCCCTGCTCCATCCACGACCATGACCAGGCCATGGAGTACGCCCGCGCCCTGCAAGTGCAGGCCCAGGCCCTGCAGCAGGACCTGCTGGTGGTGATGCGGGTGTACTTCGAGAAGCCGCGCACCACCGTGGGCTGGAAGGGCTATATCAACGACCCGCACCTGGACGGCAGCTTTGCCATCAACGACGGCCTGGAGATGGCGCGGCGCCTCCTGCTGGACATCCTGGCCCTGGGCCTGCCGGTAGCCACCGAGTTCCTGGACCTCTTGAGCCCGCAGTTCATCAGCGAGCTGGTGAGCTGGGGCGCGATTGGCGCGCGCACCACCGAGAGCCAGAGCCATCGCCAGCTGGCCAGCGGCCTGTCCTGCCCGGTGGGTTTCAAGAATGGCACCGATGGCGGCATCAAGGTGGCCTGCGACGCCATCCAGGCGGCGCAGGCAGCGCATGCCTTCATGGGCATGACCAAAATGGGCCAGGTGGCCATCTTCGAGACCCGCGGCAACCAGGACTGCCATGTGATCCTGCGGGGCGGCAAGGCACCCAATTACGCCAAGTCCGATGTGGATGCGGCATGCGCCCTGCTCAAGGGTGCTGGCCTGCGCGAGCAGGTGATGATCGATGTGAGCCATGCCAACAGCAGCAAGCAGCACCAGCGCCAGATCACGGTGGCCGGCGAGGTGGCAGCGCAGATTGCGGCGGGTGATGCGCGCATCACCGGCCTGATGCTGGAAAGCCACCTGGAAGAAGGCCGCCAGGACATCGTGCCCGGCCAGCCCCTGCGCCACGGCGTGTCGGTGACCGATGCCTGCATCAGCATGGCCCAGACCGTGCCGGTGCTGGAGCAACTGGCAGCCGCGGTGCGCGCCCGCCGCGCGCGCTAACAAGCCGGCTTATTACCGGCGCCTACTTCTTCTTGTTGTAGACGTCCACGCAGACGGCGGCCAGCAGCACCAGGCCCTTGATCACCTGCTGGTAGTCGATGCCGATGCCCATGATGGACATGCCGTTGTTCATCACGCCCATGATGAAGGCGCCGATCACCGCGCCCAGCACCTTGCCCACGCCACCCGATGCGGAGGCACCGCCGATAAAGCAGGCGGCGATCACATCGAGCTCAAAACCCAGGCCGGCCTTGGGCGTGGCGGTGTTCAGGCGGGCCGCAAAAATCAGCCCAGCCAGGGCCGAGAGCACGCCCATGTTGACGAAGGTGTAGAAGCTTAAGCGGTCGGTCTTGATGCCCGAGAGGCGCGCCGCCTTCTCGTTGCCGCCCAGGGCATAGATGCGCCGGCCCAGCGTGGTGCGCGAGGTGACGAAGTCATACACCAGCATCAGAAGCAGCATGACGATCAGCACATTGGGCAGGCCCTTGTAGGAGGCCAGCAGGTAGCTGAAGGCGGCAATCATGGCGGCGAACACCAGGTTCTTGGCCATGAACAGCAGGGCCGGCTCGTTGTCCATGCCGTGCTGCACCCGTTCGGCGCGGCCGCGCACCTTGGACACCAACAGCACCAGGGCCATCAGCAGGCCGGCCACAAAGGAGGTGATGCGCAGGGCCTCGCCATGCAGCGGGTCGGGAATGAAGCCGGTGGACAGCAGCTGGAACTCGGCCGGGAAGGGGCCGACCGAAGAGCCTTCCAGCACCGCCAGGGCCAGGCCCTTGAACACCAGCATGCCGGCTAGGGTGACGATGAAGGAGGGGATCTTGTAGAAGGCCACCCAGTAGCCCTGGGCCGCACCGATCAAAGCGCCCAGCGCCAGGCAGATCAGCGTGGCCGGCACGAAGTGCATGCCCTTGTTGACCATGAGCACGGCGGCACAGGCGCCGATGAAACCGCTGACCGAGCCCACCGACAGGTCGATATGGCCGGAGACGATCACCAGCAGCATGCCCAGGGCCATCACCACGATGTAGCTGTTCTGCAGGATCAGGTTGGTCAGGTTCAGCGGCTGGAACAGGGTGCCGTTGGTCTGCACCTGGAAGAACACCATGATGGCCACCAGGGACAGCAGCAGGCCATACTCGCGCAAATTGTTCTTGATAAAACTGCCACCCGCTGCGGCCTCTGCGGCCTGGGTTTCTAGGGTCTGGCTTGCCATTTCAGTTCACTCCTGATGTCACGATGGAACGCATGATTTTTTCCTGGCTCGCCTCGGCGGCCGTGAATTCGGCCACGAAGCTGCCTTCGTTGAGTACGCAGATGCGGTCGCACATGCCCAGCAGCTCGGGCATCTCGCTGGAGATCATCAGCACGCAGCGGCCCTCGGCGGCCAGCTGCGCAATGATGGAATAGATCTCGAACTTGGCGCCCACATCGATGCCGCGCGTGGGCTCATCCAGGATGAGCACCTCGGGGTCTGAGAACAGCCACTTGCTCAAGACCACCTTCTGCTGGTTGCCGCCCGACAGGTTGACCGTGTGCGCATACACATCGGGCGAGCGGATGTTGAGCTTCTTGCGGTAGTCCTCGGCCACCTTGAACTCGCGGCCCTCGTCGATCACCGATCGTTTGGAGACGGCGCCCAGGTTGGCCAGGGTGGTGTTCCAGGCAATCGTCTCCTCCAGCACCAGGCCGTAGCCCTTGCGGTCTTCGGTGACATAGGCGATGCGGTTGGCAATGGCTTTTTCCACCGTGCCGGTGTCCACCTTCTTGCCATGCAGCAGCACCTCGCCGCTGATGTTGCGCCCGTAGGTGCGGCCGAAGATGCTCATGGCCAGCTCGGTGCGCCCGGCACCCATGAGGCCGGCAATGCCCACAATCTCGCCACGCTTCACATGCAGGTCCACGTTCTTGATGACCACCCGCTCGGGGTGCACCTCGTGGTGCACCGTCCAGTTGCGCACCTCAAACACCTTTTCGCCGATGTTCGGTGTGCGCTTGGGGTAGCGGTCGGCCATTTCGCGGCCCACCATGTGGCGTATCACCAGGTCTTCGCTGACCTTCTGCGCGCGGCAGTCCAGCGAGGCCACGGTGGCGCCATCGCGCAGCACGGTGATGCTGTCGGCCACCTTGGAAATTTCGTTGAGCTTGTGCGAGATCAGGATGCAGGTGATGCCGTGGCCCTTGAGGTCCAGCAGCAGTTCCAGCAGGGCATCGCTGTCGGTCTCGTTCAGGCTGGCGGTGGGCTCGTCCAGGATGAGGAGCTTGACCTCCTTGGACAGGGCCTTGGCAATCTCGATCAGCTGCTGCTTGCCCACGCCCAGGTTGGTGATGAGCGCATTGGGCGATTCCTTCAGACCCACCTTTTTCAGCAGGGCCTGGGTTTTCACAAAGGACGCGGTCCAGTCGATGATGCCGCGCGTGGCCTGCTCATTGCCCAGAAAGATGTTCTCGGAAATCGAGAGCAATGGCACCAGGGCGAGTTCCTGGTGGATGATGATGATGCCCTTGTGCTCGCTGTCGGCAATGCCCTTGAACTGGCAGTCGGCTCCCTGGAAGCGGATCTGCCCCTCGAACTCGCCATGCGGGTAGACGCCCGAGAGCACCTTCATCAGCGTGGACTTGCCGGCACCGTTCTCGCCCACGATGGCATGGATTTCACCGGCCTGCACCGTCAGGTTGACATTGCTGAGCGCGCGCACGCCATGGAAGGACTTCTTGATGCCGCGCATTTCAAGAATGGGTTCGCTCATGTGCTTGGCCTGTCTCTTCTGTCGTTATAAAAAAAGGGCCCTGTGCAGCTGCGCACAGGGCCCCTCACTGTAGCCCTGAAAGCAAATTACTTCAGCTGTTCTTCCTTGATGTAGCCGCTGCCGATCAGCACTTCCTTGTAGTTGGAAAGATCCACGGGCACCGGCTTGAGCAGGTAGGAGGGCACCACCTTGACCTTGTTGTTGTAGGTCTTGGTGTCGTTGATCTCGGGCTTCTTGCCAGACAGCACGGCGTCCACCAGGTTGGCCGTGACCTTTGCCAGCTCACGCGTGTCCTTGAAGATGGTGGAGTACTGCTCCTTGCGGATGATGGATTTCACCGAGGGCACCTCGGCGTCCTGGCCGGTCACATAGGGGAAGGGCTGGTTGGCCGAGCCATAGCCCACGCCCTTGAGCGAGGACAGAATGCCGATGGACAGGCCGTCATAGGGCGAGAGCACCGCATCCACACGCTTGTTGCCGTAGAAGGCGCTCAAGAGGTTGTCCATGCGGGCCTGGGCCACGGCGCCGTCCCAGCGCAGGGTGGACACCTTGTTCATGCCGGTCTGCTTGCTCTGCACCACCAGCTTGCCCTTGTCGATGTAGGGCTGCAGCACGGACATGGCGCCGTCATAGAAGAAGAAGGCGTTGTTGTCGTCGGCCGAGCCACCAAACAGCTCGATGTTGAAGGGGCCCTTGCCGGCCTTCAGGTTCAGCGCTTTTTCCAGCGACTGGGCTTGCAGCACGCCGACCTGGAAGTTGTCGAAGGTGGTGTAGTAGTCCACATTCTTGCTGCCCACGATCAGGCGGTCATAGGCCACGATCTTGATGCCCTTGTCAGCAGCCTTTTGCAGCGCGTCGGTCAGCGTGGTGCCGTCGATGGAGGCAATCACCAGGGCCTTCACACCCTTGGTGATCATGTTCTCGATCTGGGCCAGCTGGTTGGGGATATCGTCATCGGCGTACTGCAGGTCGGTCTTGTAGCCCTTGGCAGCCAGGGCCGCCACCATGCTGTTGCCATCACTCACCCAGCGGGTGGAGGTCTTGGTCGGCATGGCCACACCGACGGTGCCCTTGTCCTGGGCCTGGGCCACGGGTGCGGCCAGCGAAAAGCCCAGTGCCAGGCCGGCTACCAGCGCCTTGAGTGTGTGTCTGCGTGCGTTCATTTTGTCTCCTGTAGGTGTTGGAAATCTCTTTGGCGGATGGTCAAAGATGCTGCATGATAGGGACGGCATCGATAATCTTCCAATCGAGATTAAGGCACTTTAGATATCAAAATGTAGATTGGTGCTTACCCGCTTGGGGCTTACCCTCGGTTGCATTCAGCGCATTTCTTCCGCCGCTTGAGGCACCAGCAATCCACGCGCAGCCAGGTTGGCAAACAGGGCGCGCAGCCCGAAGCGCCAGGGCGCTACCGCCTCGCTGTGCTGCACCCGGTTCACCAGGCCGCCCAGATGCGGACTGCGGATGCTGACCGTATCGCCCAGGTGGTGGGTGAAGCCCGCACCGGGCTGGTCGCGGTCTTGCGTAGGCGCAAACAAGGTGCCCATGAAGAGCATGAAGCCGTCCGGGTACTGGTGCGCACCCATCACCTGCTCCACCAGTTCCAGCGGGTCGCGGCTGATCTGGTCCATGGAGTTGATACCGTCCATGACAAAGCCGTCCTCGCCGCGCACCTGCAGCTGCACCACCTCGCGGCGCACCTGCTCCAGGCCAAAGCTGGCATCGAACAAGCGAATGAAGGGGCCGATGGCACACGACGCGTTGTTGTCCTTGGCCTTGCCCAGCAGCAGGGCGCTGCGGCCCTCGATGTCACGCAGGTTCACATCGTTGCCCAGGGCCGCACCCTGGATCACACCGCGGCTGTTGACCGCCAGCACCACCTCGGGCTCGGGGTTGTTCCAGTGGGAGTCCGAACGGATGCCCACATCGCTGCCGGTGCCCACCGAAGACAGCACGGGCGCCTTGGTGAACACCTCGGCATCCTTGCCGATGCCCACCTCCAGGTACTGCGACCAGATGCCCTGGGCCTGCAGCGCCGCCTTGAGCTGCAGGGCCTGGGCCGAGCCCGGCTTGATGGCGCGCAGGTCGGTGCCGATCTGGGCCAGCACCTGGGTGCGTATGGCCTGGGCCCGGCTGGCGTCACCCCCGGCTTTCTCCTCGATCACCCGCTCGATCATGCTGGCGGCAAAGGTGACACCAGCGGCCTTGATCACCTGCAGGTCGCAAGGCGACAGAAAGAAGGGCTGCTGCGGATCGCGGCGGGGTTCATGGCTGTTGGCCAGCACGTCCTCCAGGCTGCCCACACGCTGGCCCGCGCAGCCGGCCACCAGCGCCGCCGGTTTTTCTGCCTCCAGCAGGCCGCTCATGGTGGCCACATGGGCGTCCAGGGCGTAGATGCCGTCGGGACGCAGCACCACCACCGAAGGACCCGCCGTGCCGCCGGGGCTTTGGGGGTTCCAGATGCGGGCGACCAGTGTGCCGGTGTACAGGTCGTCGGGAAGGCAGGGGTGTAGTGGCATGGCAGGACCTAGGTTGAAGTGCAGACCGATAATGTCTGAAACGATTATTGCCCTTGTGCCATAACGAAACAGGGATCAGTCCGCTATGACCAACTACAACCACTGGTTTATCCGCGCCCGGCTCAAGACCCGGCAGCTGCTGCTCTTGGTGGCCCTGGCCGAGGAGGGCAACATCCACCGGGCGGCCCAGGTGCTCAACATGAGCCAGCCGGCGGCCTCCAAGCTGCTGAAAGACCTGGAGGATGTGCTGGAGGTCTCGCTGTTTGAGCGCCTGCCGCGCGGCATGCGCCCCACCTGGTATGGCGAGACCATGGTGCGCCATGCCCGGGTGGCGCTGGCCTCGCTCAACCAGGCGCATGACGAACTGCAGGCGGCCAAGAGCGGGCAGTTTGGCCAGGTCAGCATAGGCGCCATCACGTCTCCTGCGCTGATGGTGCTGCCCGAGGCAGTGCAGCGGGTGAAGGCCGAGCACCCCGACCTGCGGGTGTCGCTGCAGATCGAGACCAGCGATGTGCTGATCGAAAAGCTCAACCAGAACAAGCTCGACATCCTGCTCGCCCGCCTGTTTGCCCAGCATGACAAGAGCGAGCTGCGCTACGAGCCCCTCACCGAAGAGCCCATCAGCGCCGTGGCCCGCACCGGCCACGCCCTGCTGGGTGCCAAGGGCCTGCAGCTGGCCGACGTGGTGGATGCGGGCTGGATCGTGCCGCCCGCCGGCAGCGTGCTGCGGCACCGCTTTGAGCTGATGTTCCAGGAGGTGGGTCTGCGCGCGCCGGTGAACCTGATCGAGACCGGCGCCCTGCTGTTCACCAGCAAGATGCTGCAGCAAAGCGACATGCTCAGCGTGCTGGCCACCGACGTGGCACGTTACTACGAGGCGCACGGCCTGATCGCCATCCTGCCCATGGAATTGCCCTGCCAGATGGAGGCCTTCGGCATCATCACCCGGCGCGACCGCCTGCTCTCACCAGCGGCCGAAGTCATGCTCCGGGCCATACGGGCCACCGCCCAATCGGTGTATGGGCTGGGCGGGGGGGGTGGGGGCTCTACATGAGCGGCGCCGGGCAGCCCCAAGCCGCGAGCGCCCCCTCGGGGGGCAGCGCATTACACGCAGTGAAAAGCGTGGGGGCCTAGTTCCAGCCGGCGTCCACCTTGAACTCCTGCGCGGTGCACATGGCGCCGTCGTCGGAGGCCAGAAATAGCGCCATGCGCGCCACGTCCGAAGGCCGCAGCTTGTCGGGCAGGCACTGGTTGCGCTCAATTTCCTTCTCGCCTTCCTCGTTGAGCCACAGACTGATCTGCCGCTCGGTCATGACCCAGCCGGGCGAGATGGTGTTCACCCGGATGCGGTCTTTGCCCAGGCTGCCGGCCAGGCCGCGGGTGAGGCCGTTCACGGCCGACTTGGCAATCGCATAGCAGGGGTAGGTGCTGCCCTTGGTCTGCCAGCCGGTGGAACCAAAATTGATGATGGAGCCGCCGCCCAGGCGCTGCATGCCGGGGACGATGGCCTGGATGGCAAAGAAGGCCGGACGCTGGTTGACGGCCATGCGCTCCTCCCAGTATTCGGGGGTGACCGACTCCAGCGTGTGGCGGTCATCGCGCGCCACGTTGTTGACCAGGGTGGCAAAGTCGCCCAGCGCCTCGGTGGCCTCGGCCACGGCCTTTTGCAGCGCCGCCACATCGCGCACATCGCACTGGCGGTACCAGGGTTTTGGGTGGCCGGCGGCAGCTATTTTTTGCACCAGGTCCAAGCTCGGGCCTTCGGCAAAGTCGACAAAAGCCACTTGCGCGCCCTGTTCGGCAAACGCCTCGACCATGGCCGCGCCGATACCGGTGCCGCCACCGGTGATGAAGACGCGCTGGCCTTGCAGGCTGGGGTAGCGGGCGAGTTTCGTGGATTGGGGTTGGAGAGAGGCCATACAAGTTCCTGATCTATTGCAATTTATATATGTCAAACACTGATATATTGATTTTCCTTTATCAATGTGCATTGCTAGGATGCCTGTTGTCAAGACCTGTTGCCAGGCTGCACCCAAAACACATACGAGGACGACGCCCATGGAATCCAAGAAATACCCCTTTCGCCGCAGCCAGGCCTGGTTCGGCCGCAATGACAAAGACGGCTTTGTGCACCGCAGCTGGATCAAGAACCAGGGCTATCCGCACGACGAGCTCGACGGCCGCCCGGTGATCGGCATCTGCAACACCTGGAGCGAGCTCACCCCCTGCAACGGCCACTTCCGCGAGCTGGCCGAGTTTGTGAAGCGCGGCGTGTATGAGGCCGGTGGCTTCCCGCTGGAATTTCCGGTGATGTCCCTGGGCGAGACCCAGCTGCGCCCCACCGCCATGCTGTTTCGCAACCTGGCCAGCATGGACGTGGAAGAGAGCATTCGCGGCAACCCGATTGACGGCGTGGTGCTGCTGATGGGCTGCGACAAGACCACGCCCTCGCTGCTCATGGGTGCGGCCAGCTGCGACCTGCCCACCATCGGCATCTCCGGCGGGCCCATGCTCAACGGCAAGTTCCGCGGCAAGGACATTGGCTCGGGCACCGGCGTGTGGCAGATGTCGGAGATGGTGCGCGCCGGCGAGATGACGCAGGCCGACTTCACCGCAGCCGAGTCGGACATGCACCGCTCCAAGGGCAATTGCATGACCATGGGCACGGCCAGCACCATGGCCAGCATGGTCGAGGCCCTGGGCATGAGCCTGCCCGAGAACGCCGCCATTCCGGCCGCCGACACCCGGCGCAACCGGCTGGCGCAGCTAAGCGGGCGGCGCATCGTGGAGATGGTGGAGCAGGACATCAAGATGTCCAAGATCCTCACGCGCCAGGCCTTTGAGAACGCCATCCGCACCAATGCCGCCATCGGCGGCTCCACCAATGCGGTGATCCACCTGATTGCGATTGCCGGACGCATGGGCATACCGCTCAACCTGGAAGACTGGGACAAGCTGGGCGCGCAGGTGCCCTGCCTGCTGAACCTGCAGCCTTCGGGCAAGTACCTGATGGAAGACTTCTATTACGCCGGCGGCCTGCCGGCCATTCAGCGCGAGATCCAGAAGCTGCTGCACCTGGACAGCCTCACCGTGAACGGCAAGACCCTGGGCGAGAACATTGCCAATGCGCCCTGCTACAACCGCGAGGTCATCAAGACGCCGGAAGAGCCCTTCATGAAGGACGCCGGCATCGCGGTGCTGCGCGGCAACCTGGCGCCCAATGGTGCGGTGATCAAGCCCTCGGCCGCTTCGGCCCATCTGATGCAGCACCGGGGACGTGCCGTGGTGTTCGAGAACATCGAAGACCTGCATGCGCGCATCGACAACGATGACCTGGATGTGGATGAGCACTGCGTCATGGTGCTCAAGAACTGCGGCCCGCGCGGCTACCCCGGCATGGCCGAGGTGGGCAATATGCCCCTGCCACCCAAGGTGCTGAAAAAAGGCATTACCGACATGGTGCGCATCAGCGACGGCCGTATGAGCGGCACCGCATACGGCACGGTGGTTTTGCATACCTCCCCCGAGGCCGCGGCCGGCGGCCCGCTGGCCCTGGTGCAGAACGGTGACATGATCGAGCTCGATGTGGCGGGCCGCCGCCTGCATCTGGAAGTGAGCGACGAAGAGCTGGCCGAGCGCCGCAAGCGCTGGGTGGCGCCCGAGGCGCCCAAGCGCGGCTACCAGAAACTCTATGTGGAAACCGTGCAGCAGGCCCATCTGGGTGCCGACCTGGACTTTCTGGTGGGTGGCAGCGGTGCTGGCATTCCGCGCGATTCGCACTAAAGGACTTTGGCAAATCCATGACGCAGGAACACAAGAATTTCATCGCCGGTGAATGGGTGGAGGGCAGCGCTTACACGCCCAACATCAACCCTTCCAACACCACAGATATCGAAGGCCTGTACACCCAGGCCAGCGCCGCACAGCTCGATCAGGCCGTACAGGCCGCGCGCCCGGCCTTTGCCGGCTGGTCGGTCTCGGGCATCCAGGCGCGCGCCGATGCGCTGGACAAGATCGGCACCGAGATCCTGGCGCGGCGCGAGGAGCTGGGCCGCCTGCTCTCGCGCGAGGAAGGCAAGACCCTGCCTGAGGGCATTGGCGAGGCCACACGCGCCGGCAATATCTTCAAATTCTTTGCCGGCGAATGCCTGCGCCTGACGGGCGAGACCGTGCCCTCGGTGCGACCCGGCATTGGCGTGGAGATCACACGCGAGCCGCTGGGCGTGGTGGGCATCATCACGCCCTGGAATTTCCCCATTGCCATTCCCGCCTGGAAGATTGCACCCGCCCTGGCCTATGGCAACTGCGTGGTGTTCAAGCCGGCCGACCTGGTGCCGGGCTGTGCCTGGGCGCTGGCCGAAATCATCGCGCGCGCTGGGCTTCCGGCAGGTGTCTTCAACCTGGTGATGGGGCGTGGCAGCGTGATCGGCGACCCGCTGGTCAACCACCCTGGAGTGGATGCCATCAGCTTCACCGGCTCGCAAGCGGTGGGCAACCGCATCGCCCTGCAGTGCGCAGCCAGCCTCAAGAAGTTTCAGCTGGAGATGGGCGGCAAGAACCCGCAGGTGGTGCTGGACGATGCCAACCTGGCACAAGCCGTGGAACTCTGTGTGCAGAGCGCCTTCTTCTCCACCGGCCAGCGCTGCACCGCATCGAGTCGGCTCATCGTGACCGAGGGCATTCATGCGCAGTTCATCGAGGCCATGCAGGCCCGCATGGCCCGGCTGCAGATTGGCGACGCGCTGCAGGCCGGCATCGACATTGGCCCGGTGGCATCTGGCGCACAGCTGGAGCAGGACCTGGGCTATGTGGCCATCGCCCAGAGCGAAGGCGCCACGCTGGCCGCTGGCGGCGAGCGCCTGCAACGCGCCAGCGAGGGCTTTTACATGCAGCCGGCGCTGCTGACCGAGACCACTTCGGCCATGCGCATCAACCGCGAAGAGGTGTTTGGCCCGGTGGCCAGCGTGCTGCGGGTAAAGGACTATGAGGAGGCCTTGTTCGAGGCCAACAACACGCCTTTCGGCCTGTCCGCCGGCATTGCCACCAGCAGCCTGAAATACGCCACCCACTTCAAGCGCCATGCCCAGGCCGGCATGGTGATGGTGAATCTGCCCACCGCCGGCGTGGACTACCACGTGCCTTTTGGCGGGCGCAAGGGTTCCAGCTACGGCGCGCGCGAGCAGGGCCGCTATGCCCAGGAATTTTTCACCACGGTGAAGACCGCCTACACCGGACTCTAGAAAGCAGCTTTATGGCAACCCGCATGTCACCGCGCTACCGGGGCGTGTTCCCGGTGGTGCCCACCACCTTCACCGAAACCGGCGCGCTCGACCTGGAAAGCCAGAAGCGTTGCGTCGATTTCATGATCGATGCCGGCTCCAACGGCCTGTGCATACTGGCCAATTTTTCCGAGCAGTTCGTGCTCTCGGACGCCGAGCGCGAGGTTCTGACCCGGACCATGCTGGAGCATGTGAATGGTCGCGTGCCGGTCATCGTCACCACCACCCATTTCAGCTCCAGGGTCTGCGCCGAGCGCAGTCGCCAGGCGCAGGACCTGGGGGCGGCTATGGTGATGGTGATGCCGCCCTACCACGGTGCCACCTTTCGGGTGCCGGAGCCGCAGATCCAGAGCTTCTACCAGGTAGTGTCGGATGCGCTGGACATTCCCATCATGATCCAGGACGCACCGGCCAGCGGCACGGTGCTGTCCGCACCCTTTCTGGCGCGCATGGCAGAGGAGATCGAACAGGTCTCGTATTTCAAGATTGAAACGGCGGGTGCGGCCTCCAAGCTGCGCGAGCTGATTCGCCTGGGCGGGGATGCGATTGAAGGACCCTGGGATGGCGAGGAGGCGATCACCCTGCTGCCCGACCTGGACTCCGGCGCCACCGGCGCCATGACCGGCGGGGGCTTTCCCGATGGCATTCGCAGAATCGTGGATGCCTACGCCGCCGGCCGGCGCGAGGAAGCCGTGCAGGCCTACCAAAACTGGCTGCCGCTGATCAACTACGAGAACCGCCAGTGCGGCCTGCTGGCCGCCAAGGCCTTGATGAAAGAGGGCGGCGTGATTGCCTGCGAGGCGCCCCGTCACCCCTTGCCGGGCATGCACCCGGACACCCGCGCCGGGCTGATCGAGACCGCGAAGCGCCTCGACCCCCTGGTGCTGCGCTGGGGCCGCTAAGGCTTAGACCGAGGTCCAGGCGCCATCACTGGCGCTGGAGCGAACCACCGCGTCCACAAACTGCAGGCCCATCAGGCCGTCCTGGGCATTGGGGAAATGCAGGGCCAGGGGGTCTGCGGCCACACCCGCGCGGCGCGCCGCAATGGCCTGTGCCGCATCCGAATACAGGTTGGCAAAACCCTCGTGAAAGCCCTCGGGGTGGCCGGCCACAATGCGCGAGGAGTGGGCTGACAGCGGCAGGGTACCGGGGCCGTTGGGCGTGCGCATCTGGGCCGGTGCGCCATGCGGTTTGAAGCTCAGCTGCTGGGGCACTTCCTGCTGCCATTCCAGCGTACCGTTGGCGCCACTGATGCGAATACGCAGTCCGTTTTCCACGCCGGTGGCGGCTTGGGTCACCCAGAAGCTGCCGCGCGCGCCGTTGCTCATGCGCAGCAGGGCGCCGGCATAGTCATGGGTGTTGCGGGTGGGCACCACAGTGCCTACCTCGGCTGCGACCTGGGCCACTTCCAGGCCGGTGATGAAGCGCAGCAGGTTGTGGGCATGGGTTCCGATATCGCCCATCACCAGGGAGGGGCCGCCACGCGCAGGGTCGTCCTTCCAGGGCGAGCGCGAGACGCCGGGCTGGGAGCGCCCGCCCTGCACGTACTCCACCTGCACCAGGCGGATATCGCCCAGGTCGCCAGCGGCCACCATGGCACGGGCCTGGCGCACCATGGGATAACCGGTGTAGTTGTGGGTCAGGCAGAACACGCGGCCGCTGTCTTTGACGCGCTCCACCAGGGCCTGCGCCTCGTCCAGGGTGTTGGTCATGGGCTTGTCGCAGATGACGTCCAGGCCCGCGGCCAGGGCGGCCATGGCCAGGGGGAAATGGCTGTCATTGGGCGTCATGATGGCCAGCACATCGGCGCCATCGGCACGGGCGGCCTCGGCAGCGATCAGGGCGCCGCCATCTCCATAGCAGCGTTCGGCTGGCAGGCCCAGCTCGCGGCCGGCCTGGATGGAGCGTTCGGGGTGCGAAGACAGGCAGGCCGCCACCAGCACATAGCGGTCATCCAGACGGGCCGCCTGCCGGTGCATGGCGCCAATGAAGGAGCCCGGGCCACCACCCACAACGGCCAGGCGCAGCCTGCGGCCCAACAAGGAAACAACGGGATTCAATGACATGGCAAAACCTTTCGGTACAAGGGGGAAACAGGCAACAGGGCCGCTCAATCCAGCAGGCAAAAAAAAGCCGCTCGGGAGAGCGGCAGTTTGGCAGTTTTTTACTGCGGCCGGCGCGGTGTCATGGGCCCGCGGCCTTCGATGTGGCGGAAGTTGATGCGGCCCTTGCTGAGGTCGTAGGGCGAGAGCTCCAGCGACACGCGGTCACCCGCCAGGATGCGGATGTGGTTCTTGCGCATCTTGCCGGCGGAGTAGGCGATCAGCTGGTGCCCGTTGTCCAGGGTCACGCGAAAGCGCGTGTCTGGTAGCACTTCATTGACAACACCCATCATCTCAATCAGTTCTTCTTTGGCCATGGTTAGATCCTTAAGCTCCCTATTATCGTACGTTTAGTGGCTGCGTGTCTTCTCATATACCCAATCGATGCCCTGGGCCAAGGCGTAATGGGCCGCGGCGTCATGGGTCAGAAAGTCATCGCAGAAGTGCATGACGCGGTCGGTGCTGGCGCTGCCGCGCCCGCTGGCAATCGACACCCGGGCCTCAAAACGGCCGCTGGAAAGGGCACGCGGGCAGGCCGCAATGCGGTATTTGCCCATGGTGACGGGCGCTAGCAAGGAGAAATTATTGTTATGAATCATTAAAAAGGCTGTGCAAATGCAAAAGGGGCACGTGTCGCTGGCAGGCACTGCGTGCAGAAAAAACAAAGGGAAAATACCGCGGGGCCGTGAGAGTGCTGTGCGGGGCGCTTGGAAACTGCCGAATAGAAGACCCCTCTGCCGGGAGTCAGTGCCCTGTTGCGTGGTGACAAAGGCCCTGGGGGCCCACACGCATTGACACAGTCTGTTCGCATGAAGCGACCGGCTAATGTAACACAGTTACCAAATCCTGCGGGAAAATAGACGGTTATGAAAATATGCATCCTTGAAAACGACGATCTCGCGCCCGAAGTCGCCGCCACCTACATCCGCTACGGCACCATGTTTGAGAAGCTGTTTCGCTCAGTAGGGGCCCAGGAATGGCAGTTCGATGTGTTCCATACCCCGGCCATGGAATACCCCGCATCCTTTGACGATTACGCCGCCGTGCTGCTGACCGGCAGCAAGGCCGATTCCTTTTCTGACGAACCCTGGGTGGTGGAGTTGCGCCGGCGTGTCACCGAGCTTCTGGAACAAAAGAAGAAGCTGCTGGGCATCTGCTTTGGCCACCAGCTGATCGCACTGTGCCTGGGCGCCAAGGTAGGCCGCGCGCCCCAGGGCTGGGGCGTGGGCCGCATGTCTTACGACTGGCATGCCGCAGACCTGCCGCTGGCGCCCGAGGACAAGACCATGTCACTGCTGGTGAGCCACCGCGACCAGGTGCTGGAGCTGCCCAACAATGCCGTGCTGCTGGCCAGCAATGCGCACTGCCCGGTGGCGGGTTATGCGGTGGGTGAAGAGGTTTTCTGCGTACAGGGCCACCCCGAATTTGTGCCCGACTACAGCGCCTTCCTGATGGGCAAGCGGCGGGAAATTCTGGGCGAGGAGCTCTACGGCGCCGGTGTCCAAAGCCTGCAGCAGGCCCATGACGGCATGCATGTGGCCCGCATGATGGTGGCCTTTGTCGAGGGCGCAGCGCTGGAGTAGGCGCCCCCGCGCTCATCCACCCTGGCGCAGCACCTGCGCCAGTTCTTCCGCATCAATGGAGCGGGCCGCACCAAAGCCGGCCACCTGGCGGGCGCCGGACACCGCAATGGTGACAAAGCGGAAGTCGCCCAGCTCGGTCATGTATTCCACATCGGGAAAGCGTGCTAGGTAGGCTGCCTTGGCGCTGGCCCAGGCACTGCTGCCACGGGGCTGCACCGTGGCCATGCCGTCCAGGGTGACGCGCGGCAGCGCATGCACCGGTTCTCCCGCCACTTCGGACTGCAACACCAGCAAGGAAACCCGGGGGGTGGCTTCCAGATTGCGGGCGTGCGCCGCCAGGCCGCTGACATGGATCACCAGCTGGCCGGTGCTGCCATCGATGGCAAAGGGCACCATGGACACAAAGGCGTGGCCGTCCTCGCCCAGGGTGCCCAGCGCGGCCACGCGCTGGGTCTGCAACAGAGTGCGCAGGGCACTGGTCAGTCGGGTTTCATGGCTCATGGTGCGGCAGTTATAGCGCATGCCAGCCGGCAAAAGAAAAGGCCCTAAAGCGGGTACTGCTTCAGGGCCTTTTTTTTTGCAATCACCGCCCTTGTGGGGTGGGATTGCGCAAGAGCTGGCGGGTGGGCTTTCTTGCTGTGTGCTGTGCTTGACAGAGGACTCCAGTTTAGGTCGCAGGCGACGGCAGCCGATTGCGTAGTTGCGCATAAAAACCGATTTATTGGCATACTATGCTAATAATTTGATTTTTATGGGTTTCCATATGACATTGGATCGCTATGACCGGCAAATTCTGGAAATCCTGCAGAGCGATGGCCGCATCAACAACCAGGACCTGGCCGACCGCATAGGTCTCTCCCCGTCCCCCTGCCTGCGCCGGGTAAGGGCCCTGGAGGAGTCAGGCCTGATCCTCGGCTACCGGGCACTCTTGGATGCCCGCAAACTGGGCCTCACCCTGATGGCCCTGGTGCATATTTCCATGGACCAGCACACGCCCGAGCGGTTTGCCAATTTCGAGGCCTCGGTGGCGGTCTTGCCCGAAGTGCTGGAGTGCCTGCTGATCACCGGGCAGGATGCCGATTACCAGCTCAAGGTCGCCGTGCGTGACATGGACCACTACCAGACCCTGCTGCTGGACAAGCTCACCCGCATCACCGGCGTAACCGGCGTGCATTCCAGCTTTGTGCTGCGCCGGGTGGTGGACAAGACGGCGTTGTCGCTGGGTTGAGGCGCTGCCATGTGCCTGATTGCCTGGAACTGGCAGCCCGCCAACCAAAGCCTGCTGCTGCTGGCCAACCGCGACGAGTTCTACGCGCGCCCCGCCCTGCCGCTGCATTGGTGGGCAGACGGCACCGTACTGGCCGGCCGTGACCTGCAGGGTGGTGGCACCTGGCTGGGCCTTGGCGGCAGCGGGCGGCTGGCGGCGCTGACCAACTACCGCCTGCCGGAGGTTGCTCCTGGCGACAAGCCTTCGCGCGGACACCTGGTCGCTGACTTTCTGCGGGGTGACCTGGACGCGGCCAGCTATCTGGCGTCGGTGCACAGCCGCGCCGCCAACTACCAGCCTTTCAATTTGCTGGTATTTGATGGACGCCAGTTCATGGGTCTGCAAAGCCGCCAGGGCATGCCTTTTCACGTGCCAGAGGGCATTGGTGGGGTGTCCAACGCCGACTTCAACACGCCCTGGCCCAAGCTGCAAAAGCTCAA
>Ga0228700_1000288_pt1 | contig 48128 bp, 56 predicted proteins | sample McNCre317_Aug_MG_FD_178019 | JGI IMG/M metagenome (GOLD analysis project Ga0228700, IMG submission 178019) | Freshwater microbial communities from McNutts Creek, Athens, Georgia, United States - 3-17_Aug_MG | ecosystem: Environmental > Aquatic > Freshwater > Creek | place: USA: Georgia...
CGGGGCCTTGAGCCCCCTGAAGAGTCGTTCAAGACCAGGACGTTGATAGGTCAGGTGTGGAAGCGCAGTAATGCGTTAAGCTAACTGATACTAATTGCTCGTGCGGCTTGACCCTATAACTTTGATCACACATCGAAAGGTGTGCATCGATCAAGGCTGTTATGCCAAGTTGACGCATTCAAAAAAGGTCGAAAGGCCGGGCTGAAAAGCCGAAATCTGATTCCAAGCTCTATGAATTCGTTGTCTTGATTTGATCAAGATGACAACAAGTTATGCCTGATGACCATAGCAAGTTGGTACCACTCCTTCCCATCTCGAACAGGACCGTGAAACGACTTAGCGCCGATGATAGTGCGGATTCCCGTGTGAAAGTAGGACATCGTCAGGCTTCTAACAGCCCAAAACGCCTCACCGTTCGGTGGGGCGTTTTGCTTTTTGTGCCTAATATTCATGCTCAAGTCACTCAGTGATCACGCATTAAAAAAGCCCTGCAATCTTGCGATTGCAGGGCTTTTTGTTGTGTGCAACTAATTAGTTAACTGACCCCAGAGCCAGCCCAGCGTGCTCGCGCAGTGGATGGAAGTGGATTTTGGGAAAGCGTTCTTGCGCCAGGCGCACGTCGTAGGGGCTGGTGCACAAATAGGCGAGTGTGCCTGCAGCGTCCTGTGACATGCGCTGGGGGTAGGCATTGGTGAATTCGCGCAGTTCAGCGGGCGTGTCGGCCGTGATCCAGCGGGCACCGGTGTACTGGCAGCCTTCTAATCGCACATCGCAGTCGTATTCGGCTTTGAGGCGGTGCTGCACCACTTCAAACTGCAGCTGACCGACCGCGCCCAGCAGCATGGGGCCGCCGATTTCGGGTTTGAAGACCTGGATCGCGCCTTCTTCGCCGAGTTGGTCGAGTCCGGTTTGCAGTTGCTTGGTGCGCAGCGGGTTCTTCAGGATCACGGTCATGAAAAGTTCAGGCGCAAAGAAGGGCAGGCCGGTGAATTGCAAGTTGGCGCCGTCGGTGATGGTGTCGCCCAGTTGCACGCCGCCGTGGGTGGTGAAGCCGATGATGTCGCCTGCAAAGGCCTCTTCCACGGCTTCGCGGCGCTGACTCATGAAGGTGACCACACTGGTCGGTCGCAGCTCTTTGCCGGTGCGCTGAACCTTGAGCTTCATGCCGGGTGTGTATTTGCCCGATGCCATGCGCACAAAGGCGATGCGGTCGCGGTGGTTGGCGTCCATATTGGCCTGTACCTTGAACACCACACCCGAGAACGCGCTGTCTTCGGGCTGGATCTCTTTGACCACGGCCTGTTTGTTGACCAGCAAGTTGCTGGTGCGGGGCTTGGGCGCGGGGGCCAAGTCCACCAGAGCATCCAGCACTTCCATCACACCGAAGTTGTTAACGCCGGAGCCGAAGAACACAGGGGTTTGTTTGCCCGCCAAGAAGGCTGCTTCGTCAAACGCGGGCGACGCACCGGTGGCCAGCTCCATGCTGTCCATGGCGGCAGTCCATTCTGAACCAAAGCGTTCGGCCAATTGGGCTTGCTCGGTGAGCGGGATGGTTTCAAAGTCTTGAGGCAGGCGTTCGCTGCCCGAGTCGAACACGGTCATGGCCTGCGTACGCAGGTTGATGATGCCGCCAAAGGATTTGCCCTGACCGACAGGCCAGGTCATGGGCACGCAGGGCATGCCCAGCTCGCGCTCGACTTCGTCGAGGATGTCGAGCGGGTCGCGCACTTCACGGTCCATTTTGTTCACAAAGGTGATGATGGGCGTGTCGCGCTGACGGCAAACTTCGATCAGACGGCGCGTTTGGGCTTCCACACCGTTGGCCGCATCAATCACCATCAGGGCCGAGTCCACGGCGGTGAGCACGCGGTAAGTGTCTTCGGAGAAGTCTTTGTGCCCGGGGGTGTCGAGCAGGTTGATGACGTGCTCGCGGTAGAGCATCTGCATGACCGACGAGGCTACCGAGATGCCGCGCTGCTTTTCGATTTCCATCCAGTCCGACGTCGCGTGGCGTGAGGCCTTGCGGGCCTTGACCGAGCCGGCAATCTGGATCGCACCCGAAAACAGCAAGAGCTTTTCGGTCAGCGTGGTTTTACCCGCGTCGGGGTGGGAAATGATGGCAAAAGTCCGGCGGCGCCGGGTTTCGTTGGCGTAGGTCACAAAATGTCCTGAAATTCATGCGGGCTGGAAAACGCACCCGGTGTGGCCAAGCTCAGTGTGAGTTTGGCAAAGCCTCTGATTTTAAGGCTTGGGTGCATATCCAGAACATTCTTCGTATAATCACAGACTTCCGAGGAGCGTTGCAGCGCCCCCCCTGGCTTTGATCAAAGCTGGCAGCGGGGCGTGAGGCTCGGAACCTTCACACAGCAACGACGCTCATCCACTCGACGTGCGGTGAGCCTGTTTTTCCAATTCAGTGCTTTCATCCATGCGTGTGGCTTATTCACATTGCTTTGGAGCTTTTCTCATGAATGCACGTATGCCTTCCACACTCAACGCTGATTGCGTGATCGCCGACATCGGCTTGGCCGATTGGGGTCGCAAAGAAATCAAAATCGCCGAGACCGAAATGCCGGGCCTCATGGCCATCCGTGAAGAGTTCGCCAAGGCCCAGCCTCTGAAGGGTGCACGCATCACCGGTTCGCTGCACATGACCATTCAGACGGCGGTGCTGATCGAGACCTTGCAAGCCTTGGGCGCTGAGGTGCGCTGGGCCTCTTGCAACATCTTCTCGACCCAGGACCACGCCGCCGCCGCAATTGCCGCTGCCGGCACCCCCGTGTTCGCCATCAAGGGTGAGACCTTGGCCGATTACTGGGACTACACCCACCGCATCTTTGACTTTGGTGCCGCAAACACCGAAGGCGAAGGCCCCAACATGATCCTGGACGATGGCGGCGATGCCACGCTGCTGATGCACCTGGGCAAGCGTGCAGAGACCGATGCGTCCTTGATCGCCAACCCCACTAGCGAAGAAGAGACCTGCCTGTTCAATGCCATCAAGGCCAAGCTGGCCGTGGACCCCACCTGGTACAGCCGCAAAGGTGCGCACATCATCGGCGTGACCGAAGAAACCACCACCGGTGTGTTGCGCCTGAACGAAATGGCCGCCAAGGGCAGCCTGATGTTCCGCGCCATCAACGTGAACGACTCGGTGACCAAGAGCAAGTTTGACAACCTGTACGGCTGCCGCGAATCTTTGGTCGATTCGATCAAGCGCGCCACCGACGTGATGATCGCAGGCAAAGTGGCTTGCGTGGCCGGTTACGGCGACGTGGGCAAGGGCTCGGCCCAAGCCTTGCGTGCCTTGAGCGCCCAAGTGTGGGTGACCGAGATCGATCCGATCAATGCCCTGCAAGCTGCAATGGAAGGCTACAAGGTTGTGACCATGGAATACGCCGCTGACAAGTGCGACATCTTCGTGTCGGCCACCGGCAACAAGAACGTGATCCGCTACGAGCACATGGCCGCCATGAAAGACGAAGCCATTGTTTGCAACATCGGTCACTTCGATAACGAAATCGACGTCGCTTCGCTCGAAAAGCTGCAGTGGGACGAAATCAAGCCCCAAGTCGACCATGTCATCTTCCCCGATGGCAAGAAGATCACCCTGCTGGCCAAAGGCCGTTTGGTGAATTTGGGTTGCGCCACAGGCCACCCCAGCTTCGTGATGTCGTCGTCGTTTGCCAACCAGACCATCGCCCAGATCGAGCTGTTCACCAAGCAAGACCAGTACGAAGCCGGTAAGGTCTATGTGTTGCCCAAGCACCTCGACGAAAAAGTGGCGCGTTTGCACCTGAAAAAAGTCGGCGCTCAGCTGACCGAACTGACGGACGAACAAGCCGCTTACATCGGTGTGTCCAAGAACGGCCCTTACAAAGCCAACACGTACCGCTATTGATGCGCTGAGTGGGTTGGTGCTCAGCGCCTGCGTGGTGTTGTCGTGACGCCATGTCGGGGCTCAAGCAGCCAACCTGCAAATGCTGCCCCGTAGGTCGGTGGCTTCAGCTCCGACATGCGGAGTCCACCACCATCGTCAGTTTGTTTCCCCCATCTTCACTTTATCGAAATCCACCGAATGCGCATTGATCAACTTCTCGTCGAGCGCGGCTTGGCCGTTTCTCGCTCACAGGCTCAGCGACTGATTGCCGCAGGCGTTCAGTGGCAGCAGCCCAACGGGGAGTGGCGTCAGGTCGGTAAGAACCGGGACGACGTGCCCGAAAGCGCTGCGCTGCAGTTGCTCGACGACGCAGAGTCTCGCTATGTCTCGCGTGGCGGCCTGAAGCTCGAAGGCGCATTGCGTGCCACAGGCGTTTCGGCGCAAGGCCTGCGTTGCCTGGACGTTGGGCAAAGCACCGGGGGCTTCACCGACTGCTTGCTCAAACATGGCGCGGCGCAGGTGGTGGGCATCGATGTGGGGCACGCGCAAGTGCATGACAGCATCCGCGAAGACGAGCGGGTGATCTGCATCGAAGGCGTCAATGCCCGTGAGCTGGAGCCCGGTGACGAGCGCATTCCGGACGCGCTCGAAGGTTTTGATCTGATGGTGGGGGATGTGTCTTTCATCTCGCTCACGCTGGTGCTGCCGGGCGTGGTGCATTTGCTCAAGCCGACAGGCCAGTTGTTGATGCTGGTGAAACCCCAGTTCGAGTTGCAGCCAGGCCAAGTGGGCAAGGGCGGCATCGTCAAGGACGAAAGCCTGTACCCCTTCATCGAAGACCGTTTGCGCACGGCGCTGAGCGATCTGGGCCTGAAGGTGACGGCGTGGATCGACAGCCCCATCGAAGGCGGCGATGGCAACCGTGAATTTTTTGTGCAAGCCTGTTGGCCTGACCCCGATGCCGTGATGCCAGCGCGTGAAGCCGCTCGCGTAGCGCACGAGGCCGATCTGGCCGCCAAGGCGTATGCCAAGGCCAATGACTATTGAATGGAAGGTGATGTGATGAGTGCTTTGAATTTGCCCATCAGTCTGGAATTTTTTCCGCCCAAGACGCCCGAAGGCGCAGAGAAGCTGCGCCTGGTGCGCCAGCAGCTGTATGTTTTGAAACCCGAGTTCTGTTCGGTTACCTATGGGGCGGGCGGCTCCACCCAGGAAGGCACATTTGCCACCGTGGGCGCGATCCAGAACGAAGGCGTGGCCGCGGCTTCGCACTTCTCGTGCATCGGCGCGACCAAGGCCTCGGTGCGCGAAGAGCTGGCCACCCTCAAAGCCATGGGCGTCAAGCGCCTGGTGGCTTTGCGCGGTGACTTGCCCAGCGGCTATGGTGCGGGCGGCGAGTTCCATTACGCCAGCGATCTGGTGACGTTCATCCGCGCCGAAACGGGCGACGACTTCCACATCGAAGTAGCGGCTTACCCCGAAGTCCACCCGCAAGCCAAATCGCCCGAGTCAGACTTGCAGGCCTTTGCCACCAAGGTGAAGGCCGGTGCCCACTCGGCCATCACTCAGTACTTTTACAACGCGGATGCTTATTTCCGTTTTGTGGACGACGCGCACAAGTTGGGCGTGGATGTGCCAGTGGTGCCGGGCATCATGCCGATCACCAGCTCTTCGCAACTGCTGCGTTTTTCGGACGCCTGCGGCGCTGAAATCCCGCGATGGATCCGTCTTCGCCTGCAAGGCTATGGCGACGACATCGAGTCGATCAAGGCCTTTGGCCTGGAGGTGGTGACCGATTTGTGCGAGCAACTCATCCGAGCCGGAGTGCCAGCGCTGCACTTCTACACCATGAACCAGAGCGCCGCCACGATGGGCATTCTGTCAGGGCTGCAAAGCCGGTGAAAGCGCTAACGCTGAGCTTGGCGGTGTGCTGCGCTGTCTTGCCTTTGTACCAGGCACATGCCAGCGATCTGCAGGCCGTATGGCAGCCGCCGGAAGTCGATCAACAGGCCATGACCACGGCCGACCCGGTGCTCAACGGGTGGGCGACATGGTACGGTGGTAAGCGTTGGCATGGGCGTCGCACGGCCAGTGGCGAGCGGTTTGATCGGCATGCCCTGACGGCTGCACACCTGACTTTGCCGCTGGGCACTCGGCTGCGTGTGGTCAATGTGGGCAATGGCCGTGAGGTCTGGGTTCGCATCAACGACCGTGGCCCCAAGGCGGGGCCATACATCATCGATGTGAGTGAAGCCGCCGCCGAGCGATTGGGCATGCGCCGCGCAGGTCGAGCACGCGTGGCACTGTATTTCAGTCAGGCAGATCACACGCCGTCGCCGCCCTGATGAGCAGTTGATTTGCCGCAAAGCCAGCGCAAATGGGTACAAGGCGCGATAGTCAATTTGACCAAACGCAAAAAAGCGCATGGCACATGGGCCTCCAATGACTGTGAGGCGAAAAGCTTCGCAGTTAAAGGAAAACCATGAAAAAACAATTGATCGTGATGGCAGCTCTGGCCGCTTGTGGCGTGGGGGCTGCTCAGGCGCAAGAAACCCCTTGGATGGTGCGTGCACATGCTGTGCACTTGGATATGGCCAACAAGGACAGCACAGGCTTGGGTCTGAGTGCTGACAACAAGACCATCCCTGCAGTCGATGTCAGCTATTTCTTCGCGCCCAACATTGCGACCGAGTTGATCTTGACCGTGCCCCAGAAACAGACGGTGTCCAGTAACGGCACCTCAATTGGCACGTTCAAACACTTGCCCCCTACGCTATTGCTGCAATACCACTTCACTGGCGTGAATGGGTACAAGCCTTATGTGGGCGCAGGTATCAATTACACAGACATCAGCAAAGTGAGTTTGCCCACCGGTGTGACGCTGGACAGCCACAGCTGGGGTGGTGCCTTGCAAGTGGGTGTGGACATTCCTCTGGACAAGCACTGGTCCATCAACTTTGATGTGAAAAAGGTGTACATCAAAACCGACGTTTACTCGACGGGCACCAGCATCGGAACTTTGAAGCTCGACCCCATGTTGGTGGGGGCAGGTGTTGGCTATCGCTTCTGATCGGTTCTGAGCCCAAGCAAAACGCCCTGCATTGCAGGGCGTTTTTCATGGAGATGTGAAGCGCTGATCAGCGCTCGTCGAAGCTCACCACCACGCGGCCGCTGGTGGGACGGGCTTGGCACGACAGCACGAAGCCTTGGTCGACTTCGGGTTTTTCGAGGGTGAAGTTTTTCTCCATTTCGGTGGAGCCTTCGACCACCTTGCAGCGGCAGGTGCAGCACACGCCGCCTTTACAGGAGTAGGGCAAATCCAGGCCCATGGCCAGTGCGATGTCGAGGATCTTTTCGTTCTTGTTCATCGGCATGTCATAGGGCTTGCCATCGAGCACCACGGTGAGCTGCACTTCGCCGCCGTCGCGTGTGGCTTTGTGGCCCAACACGGCCTTCGCTTTTTGCTCGGGGCTGAGCGCTTCGAGCGTGGGCGATGTGAAGCGTTCGGTGCGGATGCGGTCGGCCTTGACGCCAGCAACGAGCAATGTCTTCTCGGTTTCTTCGATCATGGCTTCAGGCCCGCAGATGAAGACTTCGTCCATGCTGCCCACGGGCAAGAAGGCGTCGATGATGGCTTGCACTTTGGCCGCGTCGATGCGGCCTTCGAGCAGCGGCACTTCTTGTGACTGGCGCGAGAGGATGTGGATCAGGGTCAGGCGCGAGGGGTAGCGGTCTTTCAGGTCTTGCAGCGCCTCGTTGAACATCACGCTGTCCATGCGGCGGTTGCCATAGACTAGGGTGAATTTCGATTCGGGCTGCTCTTCGAGCGTGGTGGCCAAGATCGACAGGATGGGCGTGATGCCCGAGCCTGCAGCGAAACCCACGCGGTGGATGGCGCGTTGCTTTTGCACGGTGAATCGGCCATCGGGCGGCATCACGCGCAGGGTGTCGCCCGCCTTGAGTTGGCTTGCCGCCCAATTGGAAAAAACGCCACCTTCGACGGGGCGGATGCCCAATTCGAGTTCGCCATTTTTCAGCTGGCTGCGGGCCGAGCTGATGGAGTAGCTGCGGCGCACATCGGCACCGTCAATGGTGGCCCGCAAAGTGAGGAACTGGCCGGGCGTAAAGTCAAAGGCCTCGCGCAGCTCGGTGGGCACGGCCAGCGTGATGGCCACGGCGCCTGCGGCTTCGGGTGTGACTTTGGCGACGGTGAGGTCATGAAAACGCAAGGCGGTCATGGCGGGCTTTCTTGAGAAGCTTCAGTAGGGTTTGAAGTAGTCGAACGGTTCCATGCAGTCCAGGCACCGGTAGAGGGCCTTGCAGGCGGTGGAGCCGAAGTGAGAGGTTTCGGTGGTGTTGGCCGAGCCGCATTGCGGGCAGTTCACAACCGCCGCTTGTGCCACCCGCGACGCGAACTGCACCACGTTGGCCGAGCCGGATGGCGAGCTAGCGCAGGCATGCGGCGGGGCAATGCCGTAGGCGCGTAATTTGTCTTTGGCCGCGTCGGTCATCCAGTCGGTGGTCCAGGCCGGGGCCAGTTGCGTGACCACCGTGGCTTGCAGGCCATCGGCGGCCAGTGCGGCTTTGACGTCGTCCTCGATCTGGCCCATCGCGGGGCAGCCGCTGTAGGTGGGGGTGATGACCACTTCCAGCCCGTTTGCGCCCTCGCGCACGTTGCGCAAGATGCCCAGCTCGCGCAGGGTGACGACCGGGATTTCCGGATCGCTCAGCTGCTCGAGCAGGGCCCAGGCGCGTTCAGCGGGGCTCAAGGTGCTCGTGGTCATGGACTTACCAGGTGGCTTGGGGGTGTGCGCGGGCCAGGCTTTGCATTTCAGCCAGCACAAAGCCCAGGTGTTCCGAATGGATGCCTTGCTTGCCGGTGGGCACAAAGCCGCCGACTGCAGGGCGCTTGAGCGTGGCCTCTTGCAGCGCGGTGTCCACAATCTGGTTCCAGTCGGCTTGCAGCGCGGCCATGTCGATGCCGGTGCCGTTGGCCAGAGCCGCCGCTTCTTGCGGGCTGGCGCTCCAGAACTCTTGTGTGTAGGGCAGCAATTGGTCGAGCGCGGCTTGGGCCTTGGCGTGTGAGGCGTCGGTGCCGTCACCCAAGCGCACCAACCAGTCGCGCGAGTGGCGCAGGTGGTAGCGCACTTCTTTGAGCGACTTCGCGGCAATGGCGGCCAGCTGTTCATCTTTGGAGCTTTGCAGCTGGTCCCACACCAGCACCATCAGGCTGCTGTAGAGGAAGTTGCGCACGATGGTCATGGCAAAGTCGCGGTCGCCCTTTGATGTGGCGGCCATCAGCGGCATGTGCGGCAATTCGCACAGCGTGTAGTTCTTGAAGTCGGGCACATCGCGGAAATACGCCAGCGTGTCTTCGGTCGCACCGTTGCCGATTTGTGCGGCTGCGTGCTGGTACAGCATGCGGGCTTGGCCGATCAAATCGAGGCTGTTGTTGGACAGCGCGATGTCTTCTTCGAGGATGGGGCCGTGGCCACACCATTCGGCGTTGCGCTGACCCAAGATCAGCGCGTTGTCGGCGAGGTGCAACAGGTATTCAGTGGGAGCATTCATGGCCGCGCTCACATGTGTCCCACTTCTTCTGGGATGCTGTAGAAGGTGGGGTGGCGGTACACCTTGTCGCTGGCGGGCTCGAAGAACTCGCCTTTGTCGTTCGGCTCGCTAGCCGAGATGGTGGCCGAGGGCACGACCCAGATGCTCACGCCTTCTTGGCGGCGGGTGTAGACGTCACGCGCCATTTGCAGGGCGTGCTGTGCGTCAGAGGCGTGCAGGCTGCCGCAGTGCTTGTGCTCCAGGCCTTGCTTGCTGCGGACAAAAACTTCCCACAGGGGCCATTCTTTCAATGCGGGTGTGCTCATGCTGCTTCCTTCATTTGGCGTGCTTGTTGTTTCTTGGCGTGGGTGAGCGCTGCTTCGCGCACCCAGGCGCCGTCGTTCCAGGCCTTGACGCGGGCGCCCAGACGCTCTTTGTTGCAGGGGCCGTTGCCGTTGACGGTGGCCCAGAACTCGTCCCAGTCGATCTGTCCGTAGTCGTGCGCTTGGCGGGCTTCGTTCCACTTCAGATCAGGGTCGGGCAAGGTCACGCCCAGCACCTTGGCTTGCGGCACGGTGGCGTCCACAAACTTTTGACGCAGGTCGTCGTTGCTGATGCGCTTGATGCCCCAGCGCATGCCTTGGGCGCTGTTGGGGCTGTCGGCGTCGGGCGGCCCGAACATGGCCAGGCACTTCCACCACCAGCGGTTCACGGCGTCTTGCACCATGGCTTTTTGCTCGGCCGTGCCTTGCATCATCACCAACAAAGCTTCGTAACCTTGGCGCTGGTGGAAACTTTCTTCTTTGCACACGCGCACCATGGCGCGGGCATAGGGGCCGTACGAGCAGCGGCACAGCGGGATCTGGTTCATGATGGCCGCGCCATCGACCAACCAGCCAACGACGCCCACATCGGCCCAGTTGAGCGTGGGGTAGTTGAAGATGGAGCTGTATTTGGCTTTGCCGGTGTGCAGGGCGTCCAGCATCTGGTCGCGGCTGGTGCCCAGGGTCTCGGCAGCGCTGTAGAGGTACAGGCCGTGACCACCTTCGTCTTGCACTTTGGCGATCAGGATGGCCTTGCGCTTCAAGCTGGGGGCGCGGCTGATCCAGTTGCCTTCGGGCAGCATGCCGACGATTTCGCTGTGGGCGTGCTGGCTGATCTGGCGCACCAGGGTCTTGCGGTAGGCCTCGGGCATCCACTCGCGCGGCTCGATGCGGCCGTCGGCGTCGATGCGCTCGTCAAATTGGGCTTGCAGCGCTTGTTCGCTGGCGCTGGCTTGCTTGGGCACGGCCACCAATGAGGCGGTTTGGCCGGTGGACTTGGCGTCGTCCTGGTCGGAAACGCTGAAGGATTGCGTGTACATGGGCTTCTCCTGCGCCGAACAGGATGGGATGATCGCGGCGCGGGTGCCAGTATATCAATTAACCGACCGATCGGTCGGTTAATTGGGGCCCAAGGGCTCAGGACTTTCCCTGAGAGCCGGCCAGCTTCAAGAAGAAGCTTCGACTTTCCAGTCCTTGCCGGAGCCGCGTGCCAGCGCCGGGCCGACCACATCCAAGGCCTTGCGGATTTGGTCTTTCAAGGTGAAGGGCGGGTTGATCACGAACATGCCGCTGGCCACCAGACCGCCTTCGTCCCCGGGGCCTCGGCCAATGGCCAAGGTGGCATTGAGCCAAGGCTTTTGCGCCTGATTGGCCAGGGTGCGCAGGCGCCGTGGAAGCTCGTGGGCCTCTGGGCGCGGGATGATCGGGTACCAGACCAAATAAGTGCCGGTCGAGAAGCGCTTGAGGTATTCCTGAATGACGTTGGCCACCTTGACGTAATCGGATTTGATTTCGTAGCTGGGATCGATCAGCACCATGGCCCGCTTGGAGCCGGTGGCCGATGCCGGTGGTGGCAGCAGCTTTTTGAGGGCTTCAAAGCCGTCTTCGCGGCTGACAGTGATGGTGCGACCCGCGTCCAATTGGGCAATGTTGGACGCCAGCGATTTGCTGTCGGTGGGGTGCAGCTCAAACAGACGCAGGCGGTCACGCGATTCGTGGCGCATCAGGCGCTGCATCAAAAAGGGCGAGCCGGGGTAAATGCGCGCTTCGCCATTGGCATTGAAGCTGGCGATTTGTTCCAGATAGTCCTCAATGGGCTCGGGAATGCTGTCGAGTTTTTCCAATGCTGCCAGCAGCTTGAACAAGCCGTCCTGAGCCTCGGCACCTTTTTGGGAGTAGTCGCCGTCCAGGCGGTACAGGCCCGCGCCGGAATGGGTGTCGATCAGGGTGATGCCTGCCTCTTTTTGCATGAGGTGGCGCAAGGTGGCCAGCAAGGTGATGTGCTTGAGCACATCCGCATGGTTGCCGGCGTGGAAGGCGTGTCGATAACTGAACATGCACCGATGGTAACCAATATCCCCGCAAGTCCTTGATTTTTCGTATAATGGCAGGCTTCGCAGCGATTTTGTGGTCCCGCGGCGAAGACGCCCAAGCCTGTCAAGGCGGGGGTAAATTCCCACCTAAGAGGCTCCCAACAGAGGAGCACCGACCGTGGAAAAGGACCCGCCAAACCTTTCTTTCAAAGAGAAAACTCATGACTACAACTTTCAGCGCCAAACCCGCTGAGGTCGTGCACGAGTGGTTTGTGATTGACGCGACCGACAAGGTCCTCGGACGAGTAGCCAGCGAAGTTGCTCTCCGTTTGCGCGGCAAACACAAGGCCATTTACACGCCTCACGTTGACACCGGTGACTTCATCGTCATCATCAACGCAGCCCAACTCAAAGTGACAGGTACCAAGAGCCTGGACAAGGTGTACTACCGTCACTCCGGCTTCCCTGGTGGCATCACTGCAACCAACTTCCGCGACATGCAAGCCAAGCACCCTGGCCGCGCACTCGAGAAGGCTGTCAAGGGCATGCTGCCCAAGGGCCCACTCGGCTACGCCATGATCAAGAAACTCAAAGTGTATGGTGGCGCTGAGCACCCACACACTGCCCAACAGCCTAAAGTGCTGGACATCTAAGGAGTCTTGAGATGATTGGTGAATGGAACAATGGCACAGGCCGTCGCAAATCCAGCGTCGCCCGCGTGTTTCTGAAAAAAGGCACTGGCAAGATCACGGTCAACGGCAAGGACATCCAAGCCTACTTCGGCCGCGAAACTTCGATCATGATCGCCAAGCAACCTTTGATGTTGACCAACAATGCCGAAACTTTCGACATTCAGATCAACGTCCACGGTGGTGGCGAATCCGGTCAAGCCGGTGCATCGCGCCACGGTATCACCCGCGCCCTGATTGACTACGACGCATCGCTCAAGCCTGTGCTGAGCCAAGCTGGTTTCGTCACTCGCGACGCCCGTGAAGTCGAACGTAAAAAGGTTGGCTTGCACTCTGCTCGCCGCCGCAAGCAATTCTCGAAGCGTTAATCCGCTGTCTTGTTTTGCAAAAGCCGCCTGGTTCGCCTGGCGGCTTTTTTGTTTTGTGCGGCTGGTTTGTTGCTGTACTTTGGGGGGAGGGTTGGGGTATGGCGGATCGGCTCGACGTCGCTTCGCGCCTGAAGTCGCCAATCCGCCATACCCCAACCCTCCGTGCTGAACAAGAGGTTCGCTGGTCAGCTTGTCTGGAACATTCGCAGAGCGGTGTGGGGTGACCTGATGGGGCGACTTCAGGCGCGAAGCGACGTCGAGCCCCGTCAGGGCACCCCACACCGCGCTACCACTGACTCGCGTAAACCTTCAGAACGCCCAGCCATCAAACCCCCATGGCCAGTAGCGTTAATCGGTGCCCTGCAGTGAAATAACCTACTACCGCGCTATACTATTCGGCATTGATCCCGGAGAAACACCATGAGCGCCGTCGCAGAAAACATCCAGACCGAAATGCCCGCACCGATTGTCTTTACGGACAGTGCCGCCGCCAAAGTGGCCGGCCTGATCGCGGAAGAAGGCAATCCGGATCTGAAACTGCGCGTGTTCGTCCAAGGTGGTGGCTGCTCGGGTTTTCAGTATGGTTTCACCTTCGATGAAATCACCAACGAAGACGACACCACCATGAGCAAGAATGGTGTGTCTTTGCTGATCGACGCCATGAGCTACCAGTACCTGCTTGGCGCAGAAATCGACTACAAGGAAGACCTGCAAGGCGCGCAGTTCGTGATCAAGAACCCCAACGCCACCACCACTTGCGGTTGCGGTTCATCCTTCTCGGTCTGAGCACCCGCCGCCAGGTGCGGCGCATTTTTCAGCGGGGGTAAATCGCCCCCAACACACGGGCGCCTCTGGCGCCCGTGACGCTTGGCAGGCTCGCAGTTTCGCGTTGCATGGTTTTGAAGGCCAGCCAGGCAAAGGCGGCCGCTTCCACTTGCAAGGGGGGTAAACCTTGCGTCTCGCTGCTGACCACATCGATGCCCGGCAAATGCGCAGACAACCGGCGCATCAAGTGCCCATTCAAGGCCCCGCCACCGCAGACGATCAGTGTTTGAGCCTGGGGGGCGTGTATGCAGACGTCCATGGCGCAAGCCAAAGCCGTGAACTCGGTCAAGGTGGCTTGCACATCTACAGCGGACAACTTGTCAAAAGCGCGCAGGTGCTGTTGCAGCCATGACGGATTGAACAGATCACGCCCGGTGCTCTTGGGTGGGACACGACTTAAGAAATCTTCGCTCCGCAAGCGGTGCAGCAAGTCGACATGAACCGTGCCTGTTGCAGCCCAGGCACCGTCGCGATCAAAGGCTTGGCCGGTGTGCTGCTGGCACCAAAAATCCATCAAGGCATTGCCGGGCCCGCAGTCCCAGCCTTGCACGGTGCCGTCGCTGTGCAAGACGCTGATGTTGGAAATGCCACCGATGTTCATGCTGGCCATGCACTGTCCCGGACGGCCAAACACACCGGCATGAAAAGCAGGCACCAGTGGGGCACCTTGCCCGCCGGCCGCCAGGTCGCGGCTGCGGAAATCGGCCACCACATCGATGCCGGACAACTCTGCCAGCAGGGCCGCGTTGATCAACTGGATCGTGTAGCCCACAGCGGTGTGATGCTCGTCGCCATCAAACTCCAAAGGCCGGTGGCGTACCGTTTGACCGTGTGCACCCAGGGCGGTGATGGCCTCTGGTGATTGGCTGCTTTGTGCCAGCAAGTCGCTGACCACCTTTGCGTAATGCCGCGCAATCGCGTTGCCAGCCAAAGCGCCCCGGTGCAATTCGTCAGGACCACTTTGGTTGAGCGCCATCAGTGCATCGCGAAAGGCCGTATCAAAAGGCGTGAAGGCATGCGCCAAGACCTGCATCTTGCCTTGGGCATCGATTTGGCAAAGTACGCCATCGACTCCATCGAGTGAGGTGCCCGACATCAGGCCGATGAAAAGACGGGAAGACATGACAGTCAAGGGCGGTGGTGGTGAAGCCCGAGATGATGCCATCAAAAAAGGGCCCGAAGGCCCTGAGGGTCACTGCTCGCTGGTGTCGCGCATCTGCGCGGCCGCTTGCAATTGGGATTGGGCATATTTCACCGAAGCGTTGAAACGGGCCATGGCCGCCGGTGAGACCGGCGTGCTTTGGGCCTGCTGGATCACGCTTTGCGGGTCCACATGCACGCCGTTCACGCGGAATTCAAAATGCAAATGGGGGCCGGTCGACCAACCTGTGGTGCCGACTGCGCCTACGGCTTGACCTTTTTGAATGGCTTGACCTTTGCGCACGTTGATGCGGCTGAGGTGGGCGTAAACAGTGCTGTGGTTGGCCCCGTGGCGCACGATCACCACATTGCCAAAGCCGCCTTGCACGCCCGCGAAATCGACCACGCCATCACCCACCGCCATGGCAGGCGTGCCAATGGGGGCGGCATAGTCCACGCCGTTGTGCTTTTGCAGGGTCTGGAAGATGGGGTGCAAACGCATGCCCATGCCACTGGTTTTGCGCGAGAAAGCCACGGGCGCTGCCAAGTAGGCGCGGCGCAGGCTCTTGCCGTCAAGGGCGTAGTAATTGCCCTTCTGGCCGTTTTCCTGGAACCAGACGGCTTGGTAAAGCTTGTTGTCGTTGTTGAACTCGGCGCTCAGGACGCGGCCTGTGCGGATGGGCTCACCATCGGCTTCGAGCACCTCATAGACCACCGAGAAACGTGCGCCTTTGCGCAATGTGCGGTGAAAGTCGATCTGGCTCGAAAAGATGTCGGTCAATTGGCTGATCACAGCGTCTGGCAGGCGGGCCTCATCGGCCGCGGCATACAGCGAGCTGGCCACCGTGCCGCCCGTCATGCGCACACTGGTGCTCAGTGCGGCAGACGTTTGGGTGGCTTGCAGGCCTTGGGCCGTGCGCTCGATCACCAGGCGTTGGAAAGCGGTGTCGGTTTCGTTGCGCAACCAACGCACGCTCAATTGGCGTAATTGCTGCTGGCCGTTGACTTCGGCAGAAACGGTGCGTCCCGAGCGTTGCAAAGCCTGCTTGGCCAGCGGGTTGCTGCGCAGGAATGCCGCCGCCTGCGTGTCCACCACACCCATGCGGCGCAACAGGCTTTCGGGTGTGTCCGATGTCCGGGTCAGGTCGGTGCGGATCAGGTTCAGATTGAGTTGATCAATGGCCTGGGCCTGGTCAGCCAGGTTGGCGACCTCAACGGGGGTGGAGATGCTGACCACAGGCTGGTCCGCGATGTCAGGGCCCAAATTGGCAATGGCGAATGCACCGCCACCGCCGGCCACCAGCACGGTGGCCAAGGTGGCGCTGATGGTCTTGGGGTGACGCAGCAGCCATTGGCGCAGCGCATGAGCGCCTTGAGCCAGTTGCGGGTGTTGACCATCAAGCCACACCAAGGCGCGATGCGCTGCCGACAGACCGCTGCTCAAGGCCATCGTGCCTCGCATCAGAAGTGGCAACAGCAGTGCGCTCAATCGGGTTTGGAATCGGTTCAGAAAAGGCATCAAGAAAGAAGATCGTTCGCACGGCAAGGCCTGAGCGCTGCAGTGCGAGAAAAGAAGGTGACAAGCGCATCCACCTAAAATGGACGCCTTGGTGAGGTGCAGAGTTTACCGCCCGAGCCCTTTTGACTCCAGAAAAAACCCTTATGAATCAAGCGCTTGTTACAAAATTCCCGATAACAGATTCAGTTCTGAATGCTTTGGAAGTCACTTTGCGCGGCTGCGAGGAATTGATTCCCAAAGAGGACTGGCTGCAAAAATTGGCCAAATCCGAAGCCACCGGGGTGCCTTTGCGCATCAAGTTGGGCTTGGACCCGACGGCGCCCGACATCCACATTGGCCACACCGTGGTGCTCAACAAGATGCGCCAGTTGCAAGACCTGGGTCATCAAGTCATCTTCCTGATCGGCGATTTCACCAGCCTGATCGGCGACCCCTCAGGGCGAAACAGCACCCGCCCGCCGCTCACACCTGAGCAGATCAAGCTCAACGCAGAGACCTATTACAAGCAAGCCAGCCTGGTGCTGGACCCGGCCAAGACCGAGATCCGCTACAACAGCGAATGGTCCTTGCCCCTGGGCTCCATGGGCATGATCCAGCTGGCCGCCAAGTACACCGTGGCCCGCATGATGGAGCGCAACGATTTCCACGACCGTTTCCATGCCGGCACACCGATTTCGGTGCACGAATTCCTGTACCCGCTGATGCAGGGTTATGACTCGGTGGCGCTCAAGAGCGATCTGGAGCTGGGCGGCACCGACCAGAAGTTCAACCTGCTGATGGGCCGTCACCTGCAGGCCGAATACGGTCAGGAGCAGCAGTGCATCTTGACCATGCCTTTGCTCGAAGGCCTGGACGGTGTGGACAAAATGTCCAAGTCCAAGAACAACTACATCGGCATCACCGAAGAGGCCAACAGCATGTTTGCCAAAGTGTTGAGCATCTCGGACACCCTGATGTGGCGCTGGTACACCCTGCTGTCCTTCAAGACGATGGCCGAGATCGAAGCGCTCAAAAAAGAGATCGAAGGCGGGCGCAACCCCAAGGACGCCAAAGTCATGCTGGCCAAGGAAATCACCGCACGCTTTCACAGCGCTGCAGCGGCCGATGCCGCGGAGCAGGACTTCATCAACCGCAGCAAGGGCGGCGTGCCCGATGACATCCCTGAAGTGTCCTTGTCGGGAGCACCGCTGGGCATTGGCGCTTTGCTCAAGTCGGCGGGTTTGGCCCCGTCCACCAGCGAAGCCAACCGCCTGATCGATGGCGGTGGTGTGCGTGTGGATTCGAGCGTGATCAGCGACAAGGGCCTCAAGCTCGAAGCGGGCACTTACGTCGTTCAGGTCGGCAAGCGCAAGTTTGCCAAAGTCACACTGGCCTGATTGATCGCCCCGCCAAGGACCTCAAGCCGCACCTGCATGAAAACAATGGACGATTGGATGACGCCCAAACGGATGCTGTGGGCATCGGTGGCGGTGGCCTTGATCACCATTGGGCTCAAGACATTGGCCTGGTGGCTGACCGATTCGGTTGGCTTGCTGTCGGATGCGATGGAGTCGCTGGTCAACTTGGCCAGCGCCATCTTTGGTTTGATGATGGTCACCGTGGCCGAAATGCCGCCCGACGAAGACCACCCCTATGGCCACCACAAGGCGGAGTATTTTTCATCCGGTTTTGAGGGCTTGCTCATCATCGTGGCGGCTCTTGGCATCGTGTGGGTCGCTGGGCATCGGATGTTGGATCCACAGCCCCTGGAGCAGGTGGGCTGGGGCTTGGCCCTGTCGGTGGGCAGCTCGGCACTCAATGGCGTGCTGGCCTGGGTGATGTTCCGCGCCGCACGCCAGCACCGCTCGCTGGCGCTGGAGGCCGATGCCCGCCATCTCGTCACCGATGTGTGGACCTCTGCAGGCGTGATCGTTGGCATCGCCTTGGTCCATGTGACCGGCTGGTTGTGGCTGGATGCGCTGGTGGCCATCGCGGTGGCGCTGAACATCCTCAAAGAAGGTGCGCACCTGGTCTGGCAGTCTTCGCAAGGCCTCATGGACGAGGCGGTGGAAGCGGACGTGCAGCAAGACATTCAGAAAGTGCTGGCGCGTTTTGTGTATGACATCGACGGTCGCGAGGTCATCCGCTTTGACCATGTGGTCACCCGCAAGGCCGGTCAACGCCGCTTTGTGGACATGCACATGCACATGCCCTCCAACTGGTCGCTCGGTCATGCGGCCGCCTTGCGTGGCCGCGTAGAGCATGCCTTGATGGACGCCGTCCCCGGTTTGCGCGCCACCATCCAGCTCTTGCCCAATGACGTGGAGGCCCACATCGATGACCCCAAGGATGTCCAGTGATCGCGGTGCTCCAACGGGTGAGTGAAGCCTGCGTGCGGGTCGAAGGCGAGGTGATTGGCCAGATCGGGGCGGGGCTTTTGGTCTTGCTGTGCGCCGAAAAGGGCGATACCGAGGCCGTGGCCGACAAAATGCTGGCCAAGATGCTCAAGCTGCGCATCTTCAGCGACGAAGCCGGCAATTATGTGGTGCCGGAATTTATGTGTTGCCAACTGTAGCCAAGCCCAGGTTTCGGTGGTCCAGTCACAGCCAGCACCACATAAATATTGACCTACAAACCTCTCATGAACGCCATGAGTGAAGGCAGTTGGTTCTGACCGTCCGGTAGATTCATGGCGGGCAATTCCACCGCAGCCAACGCCTTGACTTTCATCTCCAGATCGACCTCGGCATACACATGAGTCGTATCCAGGGAGACATGTCCCAGCCAAGCCCGGATGGTGTTGATGTCGACCCCGGCGCGAAGCAGGTGCACGGCGGTGGTATGCCGAATGTTATGCGGGCTGACCCGTTTGACTTGCAGGGATGGCACGTTGGCTTTGGCTTGGTTGCCACAGTCAGTAACGACGCGATGCACGCCAAAGCGGGTCATGGCCTCGCCTGTACGGCCCCGAAACACCGGCGTATCGGCCATGCCGCCATCGGCCAGGGTACGCAAGGCTTGGGCTGTACGCTCCCACAGCGGGCAGACCCGCGTTTTGTTGCCCTTGCCCACAATCCGCACCGATGCAGAGGTGCCCAGCTGCAGTTGGTCCACCCGCAATTTGGCAACTTCGTCCGCCCGGGCACCGCTGTTGTACATGAACAGCAGCATGGCGTGGTCCCGAAACCCCAGCCGTGTCTGCGGGTCGGGAACGGCCAGCAACGCATCCATCTCGGCCTTGTCCAGGTAGCCGATCAGTCGCTTGGCGCTCTTCTTGAACGGAATGGTCATGATCTCGGTGCACCAGCCCAGGTGTTCCGGGGCTTTGCTGCCGATGAAGCGGGCCATGGCGTGAATAGCAGCCAGCCGCTGGTTACGTGTGACGATCGAGCAATGTCGGTCTTGCTCCAGATGCGCCAGAAACGCCCGCACCACCGTCGCAGCAATGCCATGGACGGCCAGTTTGTCGACCGCGCAGCTCGCCTGCTTTGCGGCAAAGGGCAGCAGCAGAGCCAGGGTGTCCCGGTAGCTCAGCTGGGTGTTGCGGGCCAGGTTGCGTTCGGCCACGATGTGTTCAAGCAGGAACCGTCGCACCCAAGGCCCCAGCAAATCACGATTGCGCATGATCGCCTCCCTGGCCGGCGTAAGCTGCAAAACGCTGGCTTGCCTGTGCCAGCAAGTCCGGGGTCATGTGCAGGTAACGTTGCGTCGAGACCACGCCGTGGTGCCCCATGTAGGTGGAGAGCTGGGGCAAAAGCTTGTTGACATCGAGCCCTTGCTCGTACCAGCTCACCAGCCGATGCATGGCAGCGGTATGGCGCAAGTCGTGCATACGCGGTGGGCGGGTGGCACCGGGTGGTATGCCAATGCCGGCCTCACGTCGGATGTACTGAAACAGCGTCACCACATCCTGGTACCAAAGGCGATGACCGGTTCGTGAGCACAGCAGTGTCGACTCCTGCCCTTTTGCCATGGGCAAGGCAGTGCGCTTGTGTAGGTAACTCGCCACTTCGTCGCGCAGACGGGGGCCCATGGGCACCCATCGGGTCTTGTAGAACTTCGTCTCGCGAATCAGCAATGTGCTGGCCTGCAGATCGACATCGTGCAGCTGCAGGCCCATCGCCTCACTCACACGCAACGCGGCACCGTACATCAACAAGAGCAGCAGCCGATACGTGTCCCCCGTCAAAGGGCTCTTGGCATCACCTACCCTGGCAGCAGCATCCACCAGGCGCTGCACTTCCTGGGTGGTGTAGATGTAGGCGGGGTGGGCCGGTGGCAGCTTCGGTGCAACCGCAGGCAAGGGGTTGTGCCTTGCCAAGCCTCTGGAAATCGCAAAACGGTAGAGGCTGTTGAGCATGCCGTGTTTGCCCTTCCAGGTGCTGCTCAGCTCGCCTGGGCCGTGCAGAAACTGGACCAGCTGTTCGGCCGTGATGGCATCAAACTCGCCATTGTCTGTTTGCCGGGCAAGCCGATAGAGAACGCGCTCGGAGCTGCGCAGTTGCACGCCCTGGGCCCTGCGCATGGCCAGGTAAGCGGTAATGACGTCAGCGGTCTTCATTGCACCCCCCCCAAATCGAAAGCGGCCACGGCGTGCAAGGCGGTCATGTCCACCTTGGTGTAAGCCGTGGTGGCCTGTGTGCTGCTGTGCCCGAGGTGGTCGCCGATCTCCTTGAGGCTGAGTCCTTGGGCCAGCATGCGGCTGGCGCAGGCATGGCGCAAGGCATGCGGTCCCATCTTGGGACAAGCCAGACCAATGGCTCGCAGGCGGTGCTCAACGAGGCCGTAAAGGCTCTGGGGCAGCATGGCTTTGCGCGGTGCCTTGAGGGTGATGAAGACTTCAGGAGCTGCCACGGCAGGGCGAGCCTGATCGATGTACCGTGCCAGTGCTTGCGCCACGGCGGCAACGAGTGGGTAAACCTGGGGCTGGTGACGCTTGAGACGCCAGATGTGCAGCCTTTGGCCTGCCCAGTCAATCTGGTCGAGTCGCAGGGCTACGATCTCGCCCCGACGCAAACCATAAATGGCCATCAGCATGAGCATGGCCCTATCCCGGATGTCTTGTTCGCTGCTGCCGTTGGCGGTGGCCAGCACCTGTTGCACTTCGTCCCAGCTCAAGGATGCCGGAATCCCTTCGAGCGAATAGACCCTGGGCCCGAATATGGAGCCAGCCAGCGTGTCGGCACACTCGCCACGGCTGGCAGCCTGGCGCAAAAATACCCGCATCATGGCCACGATGAAGCCGACCGAGCATCGGTTCCAGCCACGAGACTGGTAAGTGCTCAGGTAAGTGTCCAGCTGCTTCGGCTGCAGTATGTCGAGGGTCAGGGCTTGTGACTGGCACCAACGCAGGAAGTGCCCCGTCCAGCGTGTCCAGCTGGCTATGGTGTTGGCGCTCAAACCGCGTTCGTGGCGCATCCAGTCGATGAAACGGGCAAGCGCCGGGTCCATGGGCGTGGTGTCGGCCCCACGCCACCAGCCCAGGAATTCAAACCAGCGCTTGGCGTCGAGCTCGATACGACGACGGTACGCAACCGCGAGCGTTGACCGCCAAATGCTATCCACCAAGCGCTGAAGCTGCACATCGTTCACCCCTTCGGGCAATGGCTCGGGCGCATAGTGTGCGAGTCTCAGCAACCGCTCGGCCAACTGCCTCAGGGTATGGCGCGCAGCCCCCGCTTCGCGAAAGCTCTGTAGAAATGCCAGCCGCTCTTGCAACAAGACTGCATTGCGGTGGCGCTGCCGCGTAAACGGCGCTGTGAATATCTCTTCGAACATGGCAGGTCTCCTGGAAGTAAGACCTGCAGCACACTGCTAAAGTTATGTGGTGTCAATTCGTCGTGCTCATGGGGCAATGACAGTGGACGACATGCTCAGCAACACATAAATTCCAGCACCACATAAGAGAAGTTATGTGGTCGACCACATAACGGCAAGATGAACCGCAGCGTGCAAGATGTTGCGGGCGGATTGTTGGTGGTGAGCCAATTCACCCTGGCGGCCGATGTGGCAGGAGGCAACCGCCCCAGCTTCACCCAAGCGGCAGCGCCCGAGGATGGCCGTCGGCTTTACGAACACTTTGTGGCGCAGGCCCGAGCCGCGCACCCGGTGGTGCAAACCGGGCGCTTTGCTGCCGACATGAAAGTGTCGCTGGTCAACGACGGTCCGATCACCATTCCGATGCGCATGACGGCTTGAGCTGAGAGGCGCTTGGGTCGATAGCGATCAACCATCGCCGAACACCGTTCAGCTACCACGACGTCAGACAGGGCTGATGTGTCTTCTTGCGGGCGCTGAACGGTGTTCGGCGACGCAAGCCGTCGATAATCCCTGCATGACTGCAACTTCTTCTGCCGCGACCGCCAAGTCGGCTCGCTTCGACCAGCTCACGCTGGCCCCTGCCACCCTTCAAAACCTCGAGCAACTGGGTTTTGCCCAGATGACCCCCATCCAGGCCGCCAGCTTGCCCGTGACTTTGGCGGGCAAAGACCTGATTGCCCAGGCCAGCACCGGCAGTGGCAAGACCGTGGCCTTTGGCCTGCCCCTGATCGAGCGCTTGCAAAGCGCCGGCTCGCCCAGTGCGCCGGTGCAGGCGGTGATCTTGTGCCCCACGCGCGAGCTGGCCGATCAGGTGACGATGGAAATCCGCCGACTGGCGCGTGCTCGCCAGAACGTGAAAGTGGTCACCTTGTGCGGCGGCGTGGCCCTGCGCGGCCAGACCGTGAGCCTGGAGCATGGCGCTGACATCGTGGTGGGCACGCCCGGCCGTATCTTGGACCACTTGGAGCGTGGCTCGCTCAGCTTGGTCGGTGTGAACACGCTGGTGCTGGACGAAGCCGACCGCATGCTGGACATGGGCTTTTTTGACGACATCGCCAAGGTGGTGCGCCAATGCGCCAAGGACCGCCAGACGCTGTTGTTCTCGGCCACCTACCCCGAAGGCATCGACAAGCTGGCCGCGCAATTCATGCGCCAGCCGCAGACCATCCAGGTTGAAGCGCAGCACAGCGAGCACAAGATCCGCCAGATCTTTTTTGAAGTGGCCGAGCACGAGCGTTTGCATGCCGTGTCGAGCATCCTGGCGCACTACCGCCCCGAGCGCACGCTGGTGTTTTGCAACACCAAGCAGCAGTGCCGCGATGTGGTGGCCGTGCTGCAAGCGCAAGGCCTGAGCGCCTTGGCCTTGTATGGTGAGCTGGAGCAACGCGAGCGCGATCAGGTGCTGGTGCAGTTTGCCAACCGCAGCTGCTCGGTGCTGGTGGCCACCGATGTGGCTTCACGCGGGCTCGATGTGCAGGGCCTGGAAGCCGTCATCAACGTGGACGTGACGCCCGACCCCGAAATCCACATCCACCGCATTGGCCGCACCGGCCGTGGCGATGCCGAAGGCTTGGCGCTGACCTTGGTCAGCATGGACGAGATGGGCTCGGTCGGCAAGATCGAGGTGCTGCAAGGCCGTGAGTCCGATTGGCAGCTTTTGTCGATCTTGACGCCCGCAGCCGGTGGCCCTTTGCGTCCGCCGATGCGCACTTTGCAGATCGTGGGTGGTCGCAAGGAGAAGATTCGCGCTGGCGATGTGATGGGGGCTTTGGCTGGTGAGTGCGGCCTGACCCGCGAGCAGGTCGGCAAGATCAACGTCAATGAGTTTTCGACCTATGTGGCCGTGCAGGCCGATCTGGCCAAGAAGGTCGAGGCGCAGCTGTCGCGCGGCAAGATCAAGGGCAAGACCGTCAAAGTGCGCTTGATCTGAAGTTTGTTTATTTTTGCGGGGGCGGTGTGTGAGGGGATGCGGCGGGTTCCTCATACCGGGGTACCGAAAATCGTCACCCGCCGCATCCCCTGACACACCTGAGTGGTCATTCGTGCAAACAGTTGGGGCTTCATGAGCGGTTTCGGTCTGCAACTTGCAAGGTTGACATGGTTTGCATGTCTCGCAAGTTTGAAAAGCGCACCATGGTCTCGTTTGGGGTGGGGCCGGGTGACGATTTTCGGTACCCCGGTATGAGGAACCCTGCCCCACCTCAAACGAGGCCTGCCCCAGCCGAGGCCGCAAAAAGTCACCGATAGGGGTTGCGTAAACCCAACTCCGCCAGGATGGCAATTTCGTAGGCCTCCATTTCCTCGGCATCGGCCTCGCTCGTCTCGTGGTCCCAGCCCTGTGCGTGCAAAGTACCGTGCACCAGCAAATGCGCATAGTGCGCCGCCAGCGTCTTGCCTTGCTCCTTGGCTTCACGCGCCACCACCGGGGCGCACAGCACCAAGTCGGCCATCACCGTGGGCTCTTGCGCGTAGTCGAAGGTCAGCACATTGGTCGCGTAGTCTTTTTTGCGGTAACTCTTGTTGAGCTCGCGGCCTTCCTCTTCGCCCACGATGCGCACGGTGATCTCGGCATCGTCGGCCAAGGCATGGCGAATCGCGCGGGTCACCGCGTGGCGGGGCAGGGCGGCGCGGTGTCGGGCTTTGTGGGGGAAGTCGCCAAATTGCAGCGAGAGTTGGAGTTGTTGCAGGGCCATGGGTGCTTATCGGGTTTCTGTCGGGTGTTCAATCGTCGGTGGGCAAAGGCTTGCGGCGGGTGCTGATGCCGGCACGCATGACGGCGCTGCCTTGTGCGTCGTATGCGTCCACAATGCGGGCCACCAGCGGGTGGCGCACCACATCGGCGCTGGAAAAGCGTGTGAAGGCGATGCCCTTGACGCGCTTCAAAACCCGCTCGGCATCGATCAGGCCGCTCAGTTGCCCCTTGGGCAGGTCGATCTGGCTCACATCGCCCGTGACCACGGCCTTGGCACCAAAGCCGATGCGGGTCAGAAACATCTTCATCTGCTCGGTCGTGGTGTTTTGCGCTTCGTCCAGAATCACAAAAGCGTTGTTCAGCGTGCGTCCGCGCATGAAGGCCAGTGGCGCGATCTCGATGGCGTTGCGCTCAAAGGCTTTTTGCACCTTGTCGTAACCCATCAGGTCGTACAGCGCGTCGTAAAGCGGCCTCAAATACGGGTCCACCTTTTGCGACAGGTCACCCGGCAAAAAGCCCAAGCGCTCGCCCGCTTCCACGGCCGGGCGGGTCAGCACAATGCGCTGCACGCTGCTGCGCTCCAGCGCGTCCACCGCGCAGGCCACGGCCAGATAGGTCTTGCCCGTGCCCGCAGGCCCGATGCCAAAGGTGATGTCGTGGGTAGCGATGTTTTCCAGGTAGGCCGCTTGCACCGGCGTGCGGGCCTTCAGGTCGGCGCGGCGGGTTTGCAGCGCGGGCAGGTCGGCTTCTTCACCGGAGATGTCGCCCACCAGCATGAGCTGCACCATATCGGGTGAAATGGGGCGGTCGGCCCGCTCATAGATCGCTTGCAAAATCTCCATCGCCTGCATGGCCACCGCTTTGGGGCCGTCCACCTTGAACTGCTCGTGGCGGTGCGCGATGCTCACTTGCAGCCCCGCTTCGATGGTGCGCAAGTGCGCGTCCATCGGGCCGCACAGGTGCGACAGCCGGGTATTGTTGTGCGGGGTGAAGGTGTGTCTGACGATCAAGTTGATAATCCTAGGTGAGCGCGTGGCCGGGTCATCGACCACCGCGCATTTTCTCCCATGATAGGCATTTGAAGGCACCCCTCTCCATGATTGGCAAACTGACCGGCATCCTGAGCGACAAGAACCCACCTGAGGTGATCGTGGACTGCCATGGCGTGGGCTACGAAGTGAATGTGCCCATGAGCACCTTCTACAACTTGCCCGCCACCGGCGAAAAAGTCAGTCTGGTCACGCACTTTGTGGTGCGCGAAGACGCGCAGATCCTCTATGGCTTTGCCACCTTGGGTGAGCGCGAGGCGTTTCGCCAGCTCATCAAAATCTCGGGCGTCGGCCCGCGCACCGCTTTGAGCGTGCTCTCAGGCATGAGTGTGGCCGACTTGGCCCAAGCCATCACCAGCCAGGAGGCCGGTCGCCTGGTCAAAGTGCCAGGCATCGGCAAGAAAACCGCCGAGCGCCTGTTACTCGAACTCAAAGGCAAATTGGGTGGCGACATCGGCGGGCTGTTTGCCGTCAACACCAGCGACGCGCAAAGCGACATCCAGCAAGCCCTGATGGCCCTGGGCTACAGCGACAAGGAAGCCTCGGCCGCGCTCAAGAGCCTGCCGGCCGATGTGGGCGTGAGCGAGGGCATCAAACTGGCGCTCAAGGCCTTGAACAAATAAGCGAGCGACCCCATGAGCATCCGCACCGACGATTTCGCCCCGCAGCCCGAACCCCGGGTCATTTCGGCGGCCCCTGTGTCCCATCAAGAGGAAGCGATTGAACGCGCCCTGCGGCCCAAGCTGCTGGACGAGTACGTGGGCCAGGTCAAGGTGCGCGAGCAGCTGGAGATTTTCATCAGCGCCGCCAAGATGCGCGAAGAGCCGCTGGACCATGTGCTGCTGTTTGGCCCCCCCGGTTTGGGCAAGACCACGCTCAGCCACATCATCGCCGCCGAGCTGGGTGTGAACCTGCGTCAGACCAGCGGCCCGGTGCTCGAAAAGCCCAAAGATTTGGCCGCCTTGTTGACCAATTTGGAGCGCAACGATGTGCTCTTCATTGACGAGATCCACCGCCTCTCGCCGGTGGTTGAAGAAATTTTGTACCCCGCGCTGGAGGACTACCAGATCGACATCATGATCGGCGAAGGCCCAGCGGCCCGCAGCATCAAGCTCGATTTGCAGCCATTCACCCTGGTGGGTGCGACCACCCGCGCGGGCATGCTCACCAACCCTTTGCGTGACCGCTTTGGCATCGTCTCGCGCCTGGAGTTTTACACGCCCGAAGAACTCTCGCGCATCGTCACGCGCAGCGCCGGGCTGCTCAAAGCACCGATCGACCCCGAAGGCTCGTTCGAGATCGCCCGCCGTTCACGCGGCACGCCGCGCATTGCCAACCGCTTGCTGCGCCGTGTGCGCGACTATGCCGATGTCAAAGGCGATGGCACCATCCATAAAGCCATCGCGCAAAAAGCGCTGGTCATGCTGGACGTGGACCCTGAAGGTTTTGATTTGATGGACCGCAAACTGCTCGAAGCCGTCATCCACCGCTTTGACGGCGGCCCGGTGGGCCTGGACAACATCGCCGCCAGCATCGGCGAGGAGCGCGACACCATCGAGGATGTGATCGAGCCGTACCTGATTCAGCAGGGCTATTTGCAACGCACCCCACGCGGGCGCATGGCCACTCTGGCGGCCTTCAAGCATCTGGGCGTGACGCCGCCCAAGTCATTCGGTCAGTGATGCACTCCTCACCTGAAGCTCCGACCTACAAATCCTGAATGCTCAGGCGGTTGTTTCGTCTTGGCCCAGCGCATCCAGGTGCGAAGTGTCGCCCCAGCCCACCAGTGACAAGCCCTGCGGTGTCCACAGCAATCGGTTGACGGCGGTGTTGGTCAGTTGCCAGGTGCGGGGCGCTTGCAGGTCCAGGCGGGTGGCGGCGCGGTAGAGGATGTCCATTACCCCGCCATGCGCGACCATCACGATTTGCTGGCCGGGGTGGCGTGCAGCCAACTCGTCCACCGTTTTCAAAATCCGTTCGCGCAGCATCAGCAAAGACTCACCGCCACCGGGCGGCACCCATTCGGGTGTGCGTTTGCGCCAGTGCAGGGCGTGCTCGGGCAGTTCGGCTTCGATCTCGGCAAAGGTGCGGCCTTGAAACGCGCCAAAGTGCCGCTCGCGCAAACCGGTGTGAGCGGTGACCGACTGGCCCATGGCCTGGGCAATCGCGCTGGCCGTGGTGTGGGCGCGTGACAGGTCGCTGGCGTACACCGCATGGACCGCATCGCGCTGTGCCAGGGCCAGGCCCAAATGCTGCGCTTGGCGCAGGCCGACGTCGTTGAGTGGAATGTCCAGATGCCCCTGGATGCGGGTGTCCACGTTCCAGGCGGTTTCTCCGTGGCGAATGGCCAGAATGCGGGTGGCGTCCATGCGGCTCAGCGAGGGATTTCGATGTTCACGCGGCGTGGGCCAGCGGGCGGATTGGGGAAGTTGGCCAAGGCCGCCTGGAACAGCGTGGCGAAAACTTGCGCACTGTCGCTCCAGATGCCGTCGTGCGTGGCGCGTGTTTCATAGACCACCTGGCCTGAACGCAGGTCACGCATGATCAGGCTGACTTCACGGCGGTACTGTGTGGGCGGCGGAAAGCGCATGCCCATGCCCAAGCCGACGTTGGGGCCGTAACCCCGGCCCACGGAAATGCTGCCGTAATAGGGCGACCACGCGCCTGGTGGCAGTGGGCGTCCCCAAGGGTCGGCCAGGTACTGGGTGCCGGCAAAGTTCACCTGCACGCTGATTTGTGCGTTCACATCGTCGCGCACCAAGCCCACCGCCGTCATGGCGGCTTGGGCCTGTTGCTCGGCCAGTCCGGCTTCGGGGTTGTTGGCCTGGGATGGCAGTCGTTCAAAGCGGTATTTGGCCCCTTGCAGGCTCATGCCTGCGGGAGCGGCGGCGACCGACACCACATCGCTGTCGATCAGCCGCACCGTGGCGCAGCCCGACAGCAGGCCTGTGGCCAAAACAATGCTCAACACCCATGAACGCATGACCGTCTCCCCTGCCTTGTGGCTTAAATCGAAATCACCTGGATCCCCGGCAAAGCGGCTTCCTTGAATTCTTCTTCGTCAAAAGCCTTGTCGCCGTCTTCGGATTCGATGCCGGTGATCTGCAGGTCTTTGAAACCATGCAGCTTGGCGTCCATCAAATGCGAAGGCACCACATTTTGCAGGGCGGCAAACATGTTTTCAATGCGGCCGGGGTGCTTTTTCTGCCATTCGCGCAGCATGTTGCCCACCTGCAGGCGCTGCAGGTTTTCCTGGCTGCCACACAGGGTGCAGGGGATGATGGGGAACTGTCGGTGCTCTGCCCAACGGATCAGGTCGGTTTCGGCCACATAGGCCAATGGGCGGATCACCATGAACTCGCCGTTGTCGCTGACCAGTTTGGGCGGCATGCCCTTGAGCTTGCCGCCAAAGAACATGTTCAAGAAGAAGGTCTGCAGCATGTCGTCGCGGTGGTGGCCGAGGGCCAGCTTGTTGCATTTGAGCTCACGCGCCACGCGGTACAAAATGCCCCGGCGCAGGCGTGAGCACAGGCTGCACATGGTCTTGCCTTCGGGGATCTTGTCCTTCACGATCGAATACGTGTCTTGCGTCTCGATGTGAAATTCCACGCCCAGCTCTTTGAGGTAAGCCGGCAGGATGTGGTCAGGAAAACCGGGCTGCTTTTGGTCCAGGTTGACCGCGACCAGCTCAAAGTCCACCGGGGCGCGGGCCTTCATTTTGAGCAGGATGTCGAGCATGCCGTAGCTGTCTTTGCCGCCGGACATGCAGACCATGATGCGGTCGCCCGCTTCGATCAGGTTGAAGTCGGAAATCGCTTGGCCCATTTGGCGGCACAGTCGCTTTTCCAGCTTGTGGGTTTCGCGCTCGATCTTGGCGGCTTTGGCGGCGTCGGCCGCTTCTGGGTCGACCCAGGTGTTTTCAGTTGCTGTGTTCATGTTCACCACTGTCCGGTTTCCATGCGAATGGCCACTTCGCAGTCTTCAAAAATTTCAAGTTTGGCAATCTTGACGCGCACGCCCAACACGCCGGGCAATTGCATCAGGCGGTTCGAGAGTTTGCCGATGAGCGTTTCCAGTAGGTTGATGTGCTCGGCCGTGCATTCATCGATGATGATCTTGCGCACCTTGCGGTAGTCCAGGACCGCATTGATGTCGTCGTCGCTGGGCAGCAGGGGCTGCGTGCCCAGGTTCAGTTCGGCATCGACCTGGATCGGTTGCGGGTCGGTTTTTTCGTGTTCGAGGATGCCCAGGTTCGCGTCAAAGCGCAAACCGGTCAGCTCCAGGGTTTGGTGTCCTGCGGGTGTTTTCATGGCGCGGGTTTGGTCTGGAAAATTTCAACCCCGACGGCTTCGCAGTCCGGGTACACGTCGGGTTTGCAGCTCGACAGGCGCACCGCCTGCACCTGCGGGTGCGCGATCAGCTCGCGCATCAGGTCATCGCACAAAGTCTCTTGCAGCACGATGTGGCCCTGGGCCACGCGGCGGGCAATCACCTCGCGGATGAAGTCGTAGTCCAGCACTTCCGACAGGTCGTCGTGCTGCGGGGTGGAGATGCTGTAGGGCACAAACAGTTCCACGTTAAAGACGATGCGCTGGGGGGCGAGCTTTTCATGTTCGTGCGCGCCGATGCGTACATCCACAATGTGGTTGCGCAGAAACAGGCGGCGGCAGTTCAGCGCCAAGTCGGTCATGAGCTCGTTCATGCAGCGTCTTTCGGTTCGGCCAAAAACATCACATCCCGCTCCAGTGGCACCAAGTGCTGGCCGTTGTCCACGCAGAGGGTGGTGCCAGTGATGCAAGGGTTCTGTGCCAAAAACAGGCAGGTGGCAGCCACCTGCGCCGGGTCAATCGGCTCGCGCAAGAGGTTCACGCGGCTGGCGCGGTCAAAGTTGTCTTGCGTTTGCGGACCGCTCAAAAACATCAAGCCCGGCGCCACGCCGCACACGCGCAAAGGGGCCAGGGCTTGAGCCTGCAGGGCCACCGAGCGTTCGAGCGCCAGTTTGGAGACGGTGTACGAAAAATAGTCCGGGTTCAGGTTGAACACCTTCTGGTCCAGGATGTGGATCACGCTGCGCTGGCCGGGTGTGGCCTCGGGGGCGCTTTGCTTTGCCATCAGTGAGGCCAGCGACAGCGGGGCGATCAGATTGACTTCCAGTTGCTGTCGGGTGCCGTTCAAGTCCATCGCGGCCCCGGTGTCGGGCTCGAACAGCGAAGCGTTGTTCACTAGGCAATCCAGCGGCCCGGAGGTCTGGGTGATGTGGTCCACCATGCGCTGCACCTCGGAGCTTTGTGCCAGGTCGGCTTGTACCAATTCCACTTGCGCGCCCGCAGCGCTCAGTTCGGCTTGCAGTGCGCGGGCCATGTCGGCAGAGCGTTGGTAATGGCACCACACGCGCCAGCCCGCCGCCGCAAATTGGCGGACGATCTCTGCGCCCAGGCGTTGAGCGCCTCCGGTGACCAGAACTTGTTTCATGAATGATGTGCGTCGAAGCGGTGGATTTGTCACCCCGGACGTGGGTCCAGGGTCCATGCGTGCTCAAACCTGGATGCCGGATCAAGTCCGGCATGACAGTTTGCCAAGCAAGCTCTGAATTATCGGTGAAGCGGCGGGATCGGGGCGTTGTGCGCGTCCAAGACCCCGTGTGGCTTGGGCGACAATCGCAGGGTGACGACGCCCAACACCTCTCCTTCTGAATTGACCCAACGCATCCACCAGGCCATCGCGCAAGCGGGCGGCTGGATTGGTTTTGACCGCTTCATGGCCATGGCCCTCTACGAGCCGGGTCTGGGTTACTACGCCAACGCCTTGCAAAAGTTCGGGGCCATGCCCTCCTCGGGCAGCGACTTTGTGACTGCGCCCGGTTTGTCGCCCTTGTTTGGCCACACCTTGGCCGTGCAGGTGCGCCAAGCCCTGCAGGTCACCGGCACAGCGCAAGTCTGGGAGTTCGGCGCAGGCACCGGGGCCCTGGCCTTGCAGCTGCTGGACAGCCTGGGCGATGCGGTGGAGTGCTACACCATCATCGATCTGTCGGGCACTTTGCGTGCTCGCCAAGCCGAGACCTTGGCAGCCCACGCCCACAAAGTGCGCTGGCTGGATGCCTGGCCCGAGGCCATCGAGGGCGTCGTGGTCGGCAACGAGGTGCTGGACGCCATGCCGGCGCAGCTCTTGCAACGCACAGGCGGCGTCTGGCATGAGCGCGGCGTGGTCAGTGCAGGCGATGCTTTTGCCTGGCAAGACCGCCCCACCGATTTGCGCCCACCGATGGATATCGAGGGTGAGCACGATTACCTGACCGAAATCCACCCGCAAGGCGAAGCCTTCATCGCCAGTCTGGCCGAACGGCTCCAAGCGGGCCGGGGTGGCGCGGCGTTTTTTCTGGACTACGGTTTCCCCGAGGTCGAATACTTTCACCCTCAGCGCCACATGGGCACCGTCATGTGCCACCAGCTGCACCAGGCCGATGCCGACCCTTTGGTGGCGGTGGGCCAAAAAGACATCACCGCCCACGTCAACTTCACCGGCGTGGCGCTGGCCGCTCAAAACGCCGGGCTCGACGTGTTGGGCTACACCAGCCAGGCTTGGTTCCTGCTCAACCTGGGCTTGGGCGAGCGCATGGCCGAGGCCTCTCTGGCCGAACGCAGCCAGGCCCAGCGCTTGGTCAACGAGCACGAGATGGGCGAGCTGTTCAAAGTGATCGGCTTGGCCACCTCGGGCGACTGGTCTGCGCAAGGCTTTGAGCGGGGCGACCGCTCGCACCGGCTGTAAGCATGCTGCGCTGGCTCATCGTCGTTTTTCTGGCCCTGATCATCTTCAGTGGCCTGCACCCCTGGTTGCAAAAGCTCGGTTTTGGCCGACTGCCCGGCGACTTCCGTTTTCGCCTGTTTGGGCGTGAATGGTTCATCCCGATCACCAGCACCTTGCTCTTGAGCATGCTGGCCAGCGTGATCGCCAAGTGGCTGTGAGTGGGCGCACACAAGCGTAGCAAGCCCGAACGTGTTACAGTGCGGCACGCCATTGGCGACTTATGCCCATCTAGCTCTTCGCGAGCCGATAGCGCATCCCGGCAGAGGGATGCCAGTCTTGTCCTCCACTGTGCACATCGCCCGCCATGCTTTCAAAGCTGGGCCCAGACGATTTTTTGCTTCCTTTTGATGCACCTCTGCACGGTGCGCTGTGGTCCACCCCGCGTGGATTTATCGGAGGCGTTTTTGGCAGCAGGACATGCCAAAACCCCAACCCGCGAGACCGCCCCAAAGAGGCAGTAAAAGCGGGTCGACCTCCATTAGATAAAATCCATGTCGATTCACCATTGTTTTCACAAGTCCATTTCGATGGGCAAGTACCGAATCCAACCTTGCTCCCGGGCGCTGCCCAATGGGGCTTTTGGCGCGCAAGTGTCCGTGGCCAGTGGCCGTGGAAGCGCCAGCACCGACCGCGTGATGCGGTTTGTGCCCGAATTTGCAACGCCTGCCGCTGCCAGCCAGTACGCCCTCGATGAAGGCGTCCTTTGGGTGCAACGTCAGACGTCCAACCCCATTTTGTTTTGAGAGAGAACCACTCATGGCTAAAGAAGAACTGATTGAATTGATGGGCGTGGTCAACGAAGTGTTGCCCGACACACGTTTTCGCGTGACCCTGGACAACGGCCACCAGCTGATCGCCTACTCCGCAGGCAAGATGCGCAAGAACCACATCCGCATCCTGGCCGGTGACCGCGTGACCCTGGAACTGTCGCCTTATGACCTGAGCAAAGGCCGCATCAGCTTCCGTCACCTGGCCGGTCGCCCCCCCATGACCCCACGCACCCCCCGCTGAGGGTGCCGGACGGCTTGGTGCCGTCCCTTCGCGCGGGCTCTTGAAGCGCAGGCCATGACCCCCAAGTGTTCTTGAACACAGGAGTTTTTTCATGAGCGCATCTGCCGAGTCCTTGCACATTGTTTGTCCGCATTGCCACACCACCAACCGGGTGCGTGTGGCCGACATGCGCAGCAGCCCCGACTGCGGGCAATGCCATAAAACCTTGTTTGATGGCCACCCGCTGACGCTGGACTCCGACTCGTTTGACCGTCACATCGGGCGCAACCAAGTGCCGGTGCTGGTGGACTTTTGGGCTCCTTGGTGCGGCCCCTGCCGCATGATGGCCCCGGCTTTCGAACAAGCCGCACAGTTGCTGGAGCCGCAAGTGCGCCTGGCCAAACTCAACACCGAAGAAGCCCAGGGCATCGCCGCCCGTTTCAACATCCGCAGCATCCCCACGCTGGCGCTGTTTGTCGGCGGCCAAGAAGTCGCTCGCCAGGCCGGTGCCTTCCGCTCAGCGGCGGACATCGCGGACTGGACGCGTTCGCACCTTTGAGGTCCGATCTACGGAGACAGGTTTCGGATGGCCTGTACCCGCGCTTGGGTGATACGTTCGCCGATCTGTGGGCCTTTGAGCCCCGCCTTTGCGGCGGCTTGTGCAATGGGCGCAGTCTCCACCGACAAGGCCGCTTGTTGCGCTTTGAGCAAGCGCTCAGCCTGCGGGTAAGCCGCATCGGCAAAGCCCAAGCGTCCACGCGCATCGCACTCACAGGCTTGCAGCACCCGCGCAAAGCGCTCGGCTTGGCGGATGGCGTCGCAGCGTTCCAGCAGGCGCATCACGGCCTCGGCGTTCAGGTCGGCGCTGCGGTGGATGTTGCCGTGCTCACGCGCCACCACCTCGGCCAGTTCTTTGCAGTCACTCGGCACGCGCAGGCGATCGCACACTTTTTGCAAAAGCTTCACGCTGCGGCCTTCGTGGCCAATGTGGCGGGGCAGCACGTCGGCGGGCGTCGTGCCTTTGCCCAGGTCGTGCATCAGGCAGGCCACGCGCACGGACAGTGGTGCGTTCAGTTGTGCGGCCATGTCCATCACCAGCATCATGTGTACGCCCGTGTCCACCTCAGGGTGGTATTCGGCGCGTTGAGGCACGCCCCAAAGGCGGTCCAGCTCGGGCAGCAGCACTTTGAGTGCTCCGCAGGCTCGCAACACCTCGAACATGCGCGAGGGCTTGTCACTCATCAGTCCTTTGGCCAGCTCTTGCCAGACGCGCTCCGGCACCAGGTGGTCCACTTCGCCGTCTTCCACCATCTGGCGCATCAACGCCAGGGTCTCATCGGCCACGCTGAAATCGGCAAACCGCGCAGCGAAACGCGCCACGCGCAGGATGCGCACCGGGTCTTCGGCAAACCCCTCGGTCACATGGCGAAGCACCTTGTTCTTCAAATCAGCCTGACCGTCATACGGGTCCACGATCTGTCCGGTCCAAGCGCCGGGTGCGGCATGGGCCAAAGCTTCGGGCACGGCCATGGCGTTCACGGTGAGGTCGCGCCGGGCCAGGTCTTCTTCCAGTGTTACGCTCGGTTCGGCCTGAACCGCAAAGCCTTTGTAGCCCCGCGCGGTTTTGCGCTCGGTGCGGGCCAGGGCATATTCCTCGCGGGTCTGTGGGTGCAAAAACACCGGGAAGTCTTTGCCCACGGGCACATAGCCCTGCGCAGTCATGGCCTCGGGCGTGCTGCCCACCACCACCCAGTCGCGGTCGTTGACGCTTTGGCCCATCAAGGCATCGCGCACTGCACCGCCGACGACAAACACTGGCATGGCTACTGCTTCGCTCAGCGAGCCACCCGGAAGGGCTCTTCAAAGTGGATGAAATCCTGCTCGGCCAATGCGTCATCGATCCAAGCCTTCACGCCGGGCAAGGCGCACACCCGGTCCATGTAGGCTGCCACATCCGCAGGCACGGGCAGGGCATAGGTTTTCAGACGCATCACCACCGGCGCAAAGAAGGCGTCCGCGATGGTGAAGTCGCCAAACAACATCGGGCCACGATGCTCTTGCAGCAAGCCGCTCCACAGGCTGCAGATGCGTTCCAAGTCGCCGCGCACGGCGGGCTTGTCGCGCAGGGCCACCGCTCCCACATCGGGCAGGTGCGCCTCGATGTTCATGGGGCAGGCACTGCGCAGGCCCATGAAGCCACTGTGCATTTCGGCGCAAATGCTGCGGGCCCGCGCACGGGCGCTGCGCTCTTGCGGCCACAGGCGGTGCTCAGGAAACTGCTCGGCCACATATTCTGCGATGGCCAGGGTGTCCCACACGGCCAGACCATCGTGCACCAGCACGGGCACTTTGCCCACGGGGTTGATGTCCTGGATCGTGCGTTTGAACCGGGAGTCGGCAGCGAAGCTGTCGAAGTTCACCATCACTTCTTCAAACGCGATCCCGGCTTGCCGCAGCAAGACCCAGGGCCGCATGGACCACGATGAATAGTTTTTATTGCCGATGTAAAGCTGGATCATTTTTTCTCTCCCTGTGTTGTGGGTCTTAAGGCGTCATGGCAAATCGGTGTTGACTTCCACCAAGGCGCTGTTGCGTGGCCCCACTTGGCCCAGCCGGGTCTTGAGCGATTGCGGTTGACGCGTCAGGATGGCAGCGTAGTTGGTGGTGTTCGAGAGCACCTTCTTCACGTAATCGCGCGTTTCCTGAAAAGGCACGTTCTCGGCCCAGATGGCCGCTTCGAGCACAGGACCGTTGCGCCAGTTGCGCGGACGGCCAGGGCCCGCGTTGTAGGCGGCAGCCGCCATGGCCATGGAGCCTTCAAAGTCGTCCAGCACCAGCTTGAGGTAGCCCGTGCCGATGGCGACATTGACTTCCTTGTCGGTGATCTGGTCGGGCGTGAAGCTGCTCATGCCGATTTTTTTGGCGGTCCACTTGGCAGTGGCGGGCATCACCTGCATCAGGCCCGAGGCACCCACGCCCGAGCGGGCGTCCATGATGAAGCGGCTTTCCTGGCGGATCAGGCCGTACACATAGGCCGGGTCGAGTTTGACCTCGCCTGCCCGACGCACCACGATGTCGCGCAGCGGCATCGGAAAGCGTTGCTCGAAATCAATCACCTCCTTGGTGCGCTCGCTGGTGTTGATGCAGCGGTCCCACACTTGGCGCTGGCAAGCCAGATCGGCGGCGGCCAACAGCTCGCGGTCGTTCATGCCGCCGGGGGTGTGCAAATTGGTGCTGTAGTTCCACTCGCGGTTGCCCTCGGCACGCAGGCCGATGCTGATCGCGTGCAAGGCCCGCTGCAGGCCGGGGTTGGTCTGGGCCTGGGCCTTTTCGGGCGCAGTCAAAGCCGCTGGCCGCTCGGGCACGGTGATGCTTTGGCCCAGTTCTTCCAGCGCCAGTTGTTCGTAAAAACCCCGCACGCTGGCGATGCTGCGCAGCAGGCTTTGGGCTTCTTGCTTTTGCGCCGTATCGTTGCCCGCTGTGGCCAGCAGGGCGCGGGCACGCCAATACATCCACGTGGGGTCTTTGCGGGCTTCGGGCGACATGGCTTGCGTGGCGCTGAGCACCTGCTTCCATTGGCCCATGCGCAAGGCGGCACGCACTTTCCAGCCCAACAGGTCGTCGTTCAGGTCACTGTCCTTGCGCACATTGGCAAAGTACGCGCTGGCGTTGTCCTGCAATTTTTGGGCGGCCTGTTTGCCAATCGCGGCCCAAGTCCAGTTGCGCTCTTCGGCGCTCAGCTGAATCTCCCAGCGGTGGTCCAGCAAGTTGGCCGCTTTGTCCGGGTCGCTCGCGGCCAGACGGATCAGGGCCAGCACCGCCAGCTCTTTGCGGTTGCGCGTGATGGCGATGATGCGTTTGTCCAGGTACTTGGCCGGGTCGGCGTGGATCAAGGCCACTTGTTCGGACAGGCGCGGTGCCTCGATGTCCACCGCCGCCTTGGCGGGTGCTGGGCGGTTGGCGTCCATGGCGATGCGGGCTTTGCGCCACAAATCGACACCGTTGATCTGCTTGCCTGAATGCAAATGCTCGGCCACATAGGTGCAGCCGTCATCGGCTTCGCGCAGCGAATACCAAAGCCGCTTGGCCTCGTCGGCCACATTGGCTTTGCTGTTGATGGCTTCGGTCGCCAGCGCGTAGCAACGCACCTCGCGGTCGTCGCGCATGCGGTAGTTGGGGTATTCGGCGGTGAACGTCGCCCAGTCGCGGCGCTTGCCCAGCTGCAGCAGCCAGTCGGTGCGCAGGCGGTCTTCGTAATAGCTGCCGGCGTAGGTGTTCAAAAAGTTGCGAATCTCCGACTCCGATGCGGTGTCCAGGCGCGGGCGCAATTCCCAGTACGCGGCCAAAGGCTCCAGCACATGGCCACGGGCTTGCGGCAGCAGGGCGCTCAGGCGGGTCTTGTCGTTTTTGCGGAAGGCCTGGGCCATCTCCAGCAGGGTGTCGTCGCCCTTGTTTTGCGCTTGTGCAGGAAAACAGGCCAGGCCCGTCGCGGCCAAGACGCCAACCAGTGTCAGAATCTGTGTCAGTTGCTTGAATGGATGCATGGGTTGATTATGGACAAAGCGGACGCCAAGAAAGCCTTGCGAAAGGCCCTGATCGAAGAAAGACTGAACCTGCCCGACCGGCTGGACCGGGCCGAGGCTTTGCAGCGCGTCATGCGCATCTGGCTGTTCGATCGGCCCGACACCGTGATCGGTGCCTACTGGCCCATCAAGGGCGAGTTTGACCCCTTGCCCGTGCTGCACCGCTGGAAAGAAGACGGCGAGCTGCACGGCGAGCCCCAGCGCCGCCGTATCGGCCTGCCGGTGGTCAACAAGCAGCACAAAACCTTGACCTTCCACACTTGGTACCCCGGCTGCCCGATGGAAGAAGACGCCTACGGCATCCCCAAACCCAAAGACACCGAAGTCATCGTGCCGACCTTGCTGTTTGTGCCCTGCGTGGGCTACGGCATTGGCGGCTACCGCCTGGGCTATGGCGGCGGCTTTTATGACCGCACCCTGGCCACTTTGCAGCCCAAGCCCTTCACCGTGGGCCTGGGCTTCACCCAAGGCTATGTGGACGATCTGGAACCCGAAGACCACGACGAACCGCTGGACGCCATCCTGAACGACAACGGTGTCGTCTGGCCCGTTTGACACGCTGAACCATGGCCCGCCCCAAATCCGCCACCCACGACATCAAACGCGACGCGATCCTGGACATCGCGGCGCAGTGCTTTGCGCAAAGCAGCTACCCTGCGGCCAGCATGAACGAGATCGCCGCCGCCTGTGGCACCTCCAAGGCGCGGCTGTACCACTACTACGAGAGCAAAGAAGCGATCCTGTTTGACCTGTTGGACCGCCACACCCAGCGCCTGCTGGGCCTGATCGCTCAGACCGAAGCCACCGCCCAGCGCAAAAACCTGGATGACCGCGCCGCCCTGCACGAGCTGGTGCGGGCCTTTTTGCAGGAGTACGAAACCTCCGCCACCCGGCACGCGGCCTTGCTCAACGACACGCAGTTTTTGAGCGATGTGGCCGATGCCGCCTTGGGCGTTTCGCCCATCTCGCCCCGCGAGCTGATCCTCAACCGCCAGCGCGACATCGTCGCCGCCATGACCCGCTTCCTCAAACGTGCCTACCCCGAGCGCTTGACCCCGACCAACCAGACGGCCCTCACCATGATGCTGCTGGGCATGATCAACTGGACCTTCACCTGGCTGCGCCCGGGCGGGCCCATGAGCTACGCCCAATTTGCCGAAGAGGTGGTGGGTATGCTGGAAAAGGGATTGGGCTGAGAATTTACCAATCCGTAACGCATTTCGTTTAGGTAAAATTCAGCCATTCATTGACCGGAGAAATTTCCATGTCCAACGCACCCGCCAAAGCCTTCGCCAGCCAAGCAGACCTGAGCGAAAAAAAGATCACCTTCGAGCAACTCAGCGAGCACTGCTGGGCCTACACCGCCGAGGGTGACCCCAACTCGGGCGTGATCATCGGTGACCGCTTCATCATGGTGAGCGACGCCACGGCCACTCCTGCCATGGCGCAAGACCTGATCAAGAAGATCCGCACCGTCAGCGACCTGCCCATCAAATACGTGCTGCTGACCCACTACCACGCGGTGCGCGTGCTGGGCGCTTACGCTTACGCCGCTGAAGGCGCGACCGAAATCATCGCCAGCGAGGGCACGCTCGACCTGATCAAAGAGCGCGGCGCCCAAGACATGAAGAGCGAGATGGAGCGCTTCCCCCGCCTGTTCCGTGGCGCGGACAGCATCCCGGGCCTGACCTGGCCCACCATGGTGGTCGGCGGCGGCAACCCCACCCAAGGCGAAGTGCCCGGCAAGCTCAGCATCAACCTGGGCGGCGTGGTGGTGCAGATCTGGCACCCGGGCCCTGGCCACACCCGTGGCGACACGATTGCCTGGGTGGAAGAAGAAAAAGTGCTGTTCTCGGGCGATCTGGTCGAGTACGAAGCCGGTGTGTACACGGGTGATGCCCAGCTCGAAGAGTGGCCCGCCACGCTCGAAGCCCTGCGTGACTTGAAGGCCGAGTTCATCGTGCCCGGACGCGGCGAAGCCATGAAGGGCAATGCCAACGTGAACAAGGCGCTCGACTACACCCAGCGTTGGGTCACGACCTTGTTCCAGGCCGGCAAAGAAGCAGTGGCCGGCAAGATGGACCTCAAGGCCGCCATGGCCCACACCCGCAAGAGCATGGACCCCGTCTTTGGTCATGTGTTCATTTACGAGCACTGCCTGCCCTTTGATGTGACACGTGCCTATGACGAAGCCAGCGGCATCAAGAACCCCCGCATCTGGACGGCTGAGCGCGACATGGAGATGTGGAAAGCGCTGCAAAGCTGACCTGAGCAGCGTTCTTGTCGCTGCGGACATCGTCGGACCTGAAGGTCCGACCTACAGACTTGCCGTAGGGCGGCGGCTTCAGCCCCGACATTTCCGCAGACTGGCGCACTTCAAGGCTTGATCAAATCCCTCAGGTCCTGCTCATACGCCCGCAACCTGCGGGCTGCGCGTTGGCGTTGTTCGGGGCTGGCGCTGTTGTGCAGTTGGGCCAAGTTCTCGCAGCCTTGCTGCACCATCTTTTGCATCACGGCCTTGCCTGTGGCATCAGGCGGCTGTAGCCACCGCTCCCACACGCCCCACAAATCCGCTTCCACTTTGGGCAGGGCCGATGCGTTGCTTTGCGAGGCCTTTTGCAGCGCCGCCATCAAATCCTGATGCCTGCGCAAACGGTCCCGCTGCCCCCACTCGGGCGACCAGGCCGACTGCTGCAGTTGCGCCTTGACCATGGCTGTTTGCGCTGCCGACAAGGGGCCATAAAAGTCGCTGTAGCGCTCGATGGTTTTGTCCAGCCGCCGCTCCAGGCGCTCGCTGGCGCTGCCTTGCACCCACTCTTTGTCCCAGTCCTTGTTTTTGCCGATCCAGTACTGGTTCAAGTGGCTCAGTTGCTCGGGCCCCAGCATCAGCGCCACGGGGGCGGCCAGGCGCACGGTTTGGAGCATCGTGCGGTCCATGGCTTTGTCGATGTCTTCCCATGCATTGCAAATCTGCTGCGCTTGCAAAGGCTCTGCACTTTGCGTGGCCAGGCGTTGCAGCAGATCGGCATAAACAGGTAACTCTTCACGCTTGTGCCAGCGCTGCAACTGCGTCAAAGCGTCCTTGGCGTGCACGCTCTGCGCATCGTTGAACGACACGGCGCTGTCCAGCCACCAATATGACAAATTGGGCAACTGCTGGTAGCCCAGCTTGACGGCGCTGCAGCCTTGCAGCCACAGCACCACTGCCAACAAAAACCATCGCCTCATAACCGCTCCCTGATGAACACGTTCGCCGCCATTGTCTGCGCAAGGCGCATACCCGTGGGGCATGTGGGGGTGCGCTGGCGCACGCAGGCCTGGGGCACGCACCGTGAGTGGCGATAATCGATGCATTCCGAGAGCGGACAGACAGAGAAAGATGGACATGACCCGTGTTGAAACCAAGCCCGTAGATGTTGTTGTGATGGCCGCCGGCAAAGGCACCCGCATGAAAAGCCGTGTGCCCAAGGTCTTGCAACGCCTGGCCGGTGTGCCGCTGGTGCAGCACGTGCTGAACACCGCCGCCCAACTGCAAGCCCGCTCGGCCGTGGTCATCACCGGTCACGGGGCCGATCAGGTCGAGCCCTTGCTGCTGGCCCCCGGGCAAGTATTGGCGGTGCAATGTGTGCGCCAAGAACCCCAGCTGGGCACCGGCCACGCCGTGCAGCAAGCCGTGCCCGCGCTGGCCGATGACGGCATCGTTGTCATCTTGTCGGGCGATGTGCCCCTGACCCAAGCCGACACCCTGCAGGCCCTGATTGCGCAATGCGGCGGCGACAAACTGGCCCTGCTCACCATCGACTTTGCCGACCCGACGGGCTACGGTCGCATCGTCCGCCAAGGCGACGCCGTGCAAGCCATCGTCGAGCAAAAGGACGCCAGCGAAGCGCAGCGCCAAATCAAAGAGGTCTACAGCGGCATCATGGCCGTGCCCGCCCGCTTGCTTAAAACCTGGCTGGCCCGGTTGGACAACCAGAACGCCCAAGGCGAGTACTACCTGACCGATGTGGTCAAGTTCGCCGTGGCCGATGGCGTGCCCGTGGTGGCCCACAAAATCACCGATGCCCTGCAAGTGGCCGGCATCAACAGCCCTGTGCAACTGGCCGAGCTGGAGCGTGCCCACCAACTGCGCCAGGCCCACCGTTTAATGGAGCAAGGCGTGCGCCTCAAAGACCCCGCCCGCTTTGATCTGCGCGGCCAGCTCACCTGCGCTCAAGACGTCGAGATCGACGTCAACTGCGTGTTTGAAGGCACTGTTGCTTTGGGCGAAGGCGTGAAGATCGGAGCCAATTGCGTGATCGCCAATTGCACCATCGAAGCCGGTGCGGTGATCCACCCCTTCACCCACATCGACGGCGAAAAGCTTGGCGTGTCGGTGGGCGAGGGCGCCTTGATCGGCCCCTTTGCCCGCCTGCGTCCCGGCGCACAACTGGGGGCTGAAGTCCACATCGGCAACTTTGTGGAAGTGAAAAATTCGACGATGGCCCAAGGCGCCAAAGCCAACCATCTGGCTTATCTGGGCGACGCCACCGTGGGCGAGCGGGTGAACTACGGCGCGGGCAGCATCACCGCCAATTACGACGGGGCCAACAAACACCGCACCGTGATCGAAGCCGACGTGCACATCGGCAGCAACTGCGTGCTGGTGGCCCCGGTGACGATTGGTGCCGGCGGCACTGTGGGCGGCGGCTCGACCATCACCAAGAGCACCGAGCCCGGTGCCCTGAGCGTAGCGCGAGGCAAGCAGGTCAGCATCGCCAACTGGGCGCGGCCACAGAAAAAGCCGAAGGCTTGACGTATCCTGTGCCGACATCAGACCGGAGACCCTCATGAGCCGCATCGTTGACCCTGAGAAGAAAAAAGCCCTGCGCACCCGACTGGCCCGTGTCGAGGGGCAGTTGCGCGGTTTGCAGCGGCTGATCGACGACGATGCCGACTGTGAAAAAATCGCGCAGCAAATGGCGGCGGCCCGCAAGGCGCTCGACAAGTCTTTTTTTGCCATGGTCGGTTGCATGATCGAGCAAGGCGACCAGCGGGCCGAGCACATCGCCCAAATGCTGACCAAATTTGCTTGAACTCTTTTCGGAGTCCTTCACCATGACCGCTGACACCGTGATCCCCGCCCAAGGCTATGCTGGCGATGTGAGCCCCCAATTGGCCTGGGCCTGGGTGCAGGCGGGCGAGGCCGAGCTGGTCGATGTGCGCACCGATGCCGAGCGTACCTGGGTTGGCTTTGTGCCCGGCGCACACGCCTTGGCCTGGAAACAATGGCCCGGCATGGCCATGAACCCCGGATTTGACAGCGGCATTCAGGCGCTGGGCGGGGGCGGTAAAAAGCTGGTTTTGCTGTGTCGCAGCGGCGTGCGGTCCATTGCCGCCGCGCAACGCGCCACCGAGCTGGGCGTGCAAGCCTTCAACATCCTCGAAGGCTTTGAAGGCGACCCCGATGCCCAAGCCCACCGCGGCCAGCTGGGCGGCTGGCGCAAGCGCGGCCTGCCGTGGCAGCAAAGCTGATTTAAACCCGGTGCGCTACCGTCGTCATCACCTTGGCGGCGGATTGCATCAGGGCTTTGACGGGGCCGGGCAGCTCCACCGCGCCGGCTTTTTGCGCCATCTGTGCGTGGGCGATTTCATCGGCTTTCATCTGCGCCACGATGGCCCGTGAGGTGCTGTCCGCTGCGGGCAGGCGGTCCATGTGGCTTTGCAGGTGGGCTTCCACCTGGCGCTCGGTCTCGACCACAAAGCTCAAACTCACCTTGTCGCCCCCCAGCTTGCCCGCTGCATAGCCAATGGCAAAAGCCCCCGCATACCAAAGCGGGTTCAAAAGCGACGGGCGGTCGTTCAGATCATCCAGCCGTTGCTTCGTCCAGGCCAGGTGATCGGTCTCCTCGCGGCTGGCCTCGGCCAGCTTGGCGCGCAGGGCCGGGTCTTGGCAGGCGAGGGCCTGGCCTGTGTACAGCGCTTGGGCGCAGACCTCGCCCACATGGTTGACCCGCATCAGGGCAGCGGCTTCACGGCGCTCGGCGTCTGACATGACCAGCTCGGCCGTGGCCGCTTGTGGTGTGGGACGGCTGGCGCGGGGTTCGGCCCACAAGGTGCGCAAGGCGCTGTCGGCGGCAAGGATCAAGGCATTGAGGCTCATGCAGCGAGTTTACTCATGACTTACCCGAATAAGGCCCCTGAAAAACCGAAGAAAACACCGGATTTTGGTGCTGAAACAGGCAAAAACCATCACCTGTTGCATTCAACAAGTCGTCGAAGTTGTTGTATTTATTAGAAAACCTGTCAAAAAACAGTCACAAACAAAGGGTTGACCCTAGCCTGTGTTGCATGAATGCAACGAAAAGACCTTTTCTTTTCTAAAATTCTTGGAAAAGCCGATTTGCTCTGGTGCAATAGCCTCAACCTTCTTGATTGGGGGTTGGCTCAGAAGTGCGTTCGGTGCCAAGCACCAGCTAAATCCTCTGGACCCTTGTTTAACCTTGGAGAAACTTGCAATGAAAAAATCTCTGATCGCTCTGGCTGCTCTGGCCGCTACTGGTGCTTTCGCTCAATCTTCCGTCACTTTGTATGGCGCCATGGACGCTGGCTACCAAGCCATCGACTACAAAGGCAACAAAGTTAACGGCATCAACGGCAACGGTTCCACCACTTCTTCTTTCAACGTTGCTGGTCTGTACGACTTGGGCGGCGGTTTGAAAGCCGACTTCCGCGTGGAAAACGACTGGAACACCGTGGGCAACAACGCCAACACCGGCGCTAAAAAAGCATCTGACGGCACATTGGCCAACGGTGCTTCTTGGGGCAACGGCGAAATCCGCACTGGCTTGGCTGGTGGCTTCGGTAAGGTCCAATTCGGTGCCATCAACAACAACTCCCTGATTGCTAACTTGACCGGCCAGCCTTTCGGCACCGCCGTGGGTTCTGCACACGGTTCGGTGGTTCGTTCCAACTCTGCTGGTAACGCAGTTCGTAACGACAACTCGTTCCAGTACAACAGCCCTGTGTTCAACGGCTTCAGCGCTTCTTACCTGCAATCCAACGCACAAAACAAAGCCAACAGCGCTAACTTCTCTAGCAGCTTGGGCGCTTACCTGCAAAACGGCGCAAAAGAATTTTCTGTTGCTTACAACGGCAACGGCTTGGACGCTCGTTTTACCAACTTGAAAGAAGATAAGAGCCCTAGCAACGCTGGTGCTTCCACCAAGAACTCTACTTTGAACACCCTGGGTGCCAACTATGCATTCGGCGATGCCAAAGTGTTCCTGTGGAACCAAACCAACAAGTCTGAAGACGGTACTTTGAACACATCTGGCACAACAGTGTCCGCAACTTACACCATGGGCGCTACTGTCCTGATGGCTCAAGCAGGTTCTGTGAAGAACAATGTGACAAACATGTCTTCTAAGCTGACTTCTTTGGGCGCTGACTACAACCTGAGCAAGACAGTTGCTTTGTATGGCCGCTACGAGTCCATCAAAGACGAAGGTGGCGTTATTGCCGCTGCTGCAACCATCGACGGTACAGGTACAACCCGTAGCCGCACCGCTCTGGGCCTGCGCGTTATGTACTAATCCCTTGCTGTCGTAAGACAGTTTGAGATTCAGAAATCAAAAACCCACTGTGGCAACACGGTGGGTTTTTTCATTACAGAATTCAGTGGTGTGACAATGTTGTTTTGATTTTTCCTTTGGAAGGCAACTCATGATGGACCGTCGACGATTTCTACAGGGTGCCGCATTGGTCGCTGTGCCTGTGCCCGCTGTCTGGGCGCAGAGCTTTCCCAGCAAGCCGATGAAGATCATCGTCCCCTTTGGCGCCGGTGGCGTGGCCGATTTGACGGCACGTGCAGTGGCTCAAAAGTTGTCCGAGAACTTGGGGCAGCCGGTGCTCATCGACAACCGCCCCAGCGCCGGTGGCATTGTGGCGGGCGAGCTGGTGGCCAAGGCCGAGCCTGATGGTCACACCTTGCTGCTCATGTCCAACGGCACGGCCGTGAGCGCGGGCTTGTTCAAATCCTTGCCGTTCAATCCGCGCACCGACTTTGCGCCCGTGTCGTTGCTGGGCTTGTTCGACATGGCGGTGGTGGTGCCCGAGAACTCGCCTTTTAAAACCTTGTCCGAGCTGATCAGCTTTGGTCGCGCCAACCCGGGCAAATTGAACATTGGCACCATCAACATCGGCAGCACCCAGCACCTGGCGGCCGAGTTGCTGCGCACCCAGGCCAACTGGATTGCCCAAGTGATCCCCTACAACGGCACACCCGCCGTGATCAACGCCTTGCGTGGCGGGCAGGTGGATGCGGCCGTCGAAATTCTGGGCCCCATGAAGCCACAGATCAATGCCAAAGCGGTTCGCTTGCTGGGCGTGATGGGCGAAAGCCGCCCCAAAGACATGCCGCAAATTGCCACGGTGCGTGAGTTGCAGGGACTGAGCAATTTCAATGTGTCGTCTTGGAACGCTTTGGCGGCGCCTGTCAAAACACCCAAGGCGGTGGTGGATCGATTGAGTCAGGAGCTGGCCAAAATTCTTGTGCAACCGGACATGGTGCAACGACTGGCCGGATTCAATGTGCAGGCCAAGGCCAGCACCCCGGCGCAGCTGGCCCAGCTGCTGGACAGCGACATCAAACGGTGGAGTGATGTGATCGTCAAGGCGGGGATTGCGCCGCAGTAAATTGGTTGATTTGTATTGGCCATGAAAAAACCCACCGTGTTGTCACGGTGGGTTTTTGATTTCTGAATCTCAAACTGTCTTACGACAGCGTGGAATTAGAAAGCGACTTTGATACCAACAGCAGTGGTTTTCTGAGTTGCACCACCAGCGGCAGCAACAGCAGCAACACCGTTAAGAGTAGCAGCGGAAGACACGTTCAAACCAGAAATTTGCTCATAACGAGCGTAAACGCTGGTCAATTTGCTCAGGTTGTAGTTCACACCGAGGCCCAACAGTTTCTGGGTAGGAGTGTAATCACCAGCAGCAACGGCTGATGCAGCAGCAGCGCCAGAAGTTGTTGCGTGAGGATAGGCTTGATCAACAGTCAGATTGCTCTTGCGTTCCAGATAGTTGGCCAACAGATCGAATTGACCAATCACGTACTTACCAGCCAAGTTCCAAGACTTGCTGTCTTCTTTTGCAGTTGCGGCCAACAGACCATCCAAACCGTCTGTTTTGGTTGTGGTGTAGCCAGCATACAACGTCGCAGCACCCATGGTGTAGTTAGCACCAGCGATGGTCCACTTTGTAGAGGCGTTAGCAGCCAAAACGTTAGCAGCAGCAGTACCCAATGTGGCAAAAGTGCCTGCAGCTTGCACTGCACCAGCAGAAGCTTTTGTGCTGTTGAAAACAGCGTTCAAAGGACCATTGCTGTAGTTGGCAGTCAAGCCCAACACGCCATTGTCGTTCGATGTGTAAGTGCCGCTGTTTGCGTTCTTACCGGAATATTCAATTTGTGCATTGAAGCCAGAGAAAGTAGGTGTGGTGTACACAGCTGCTTTTTCGTGACGAATAATACGGCCACCAGACGATGGAGCACCCACGTATTGGTTAATACCGGATGCACCAGCAGTACCCAGACGACCGAAACCAGAGCTAAAACCGCCACCCAGTGCTGTGCCGAAAGGTTGAATCGTCACACCGGCGATCAGTGCTGGGGAGTTAGGTGTACCGGCCTTGATGTCACCAAAGGCACCAGACAGGTTCACATAAGCTTCGCTGTTGACAGCAGAGGCGCCTGTGTAGACCTGGCCGTTCGAAGTGGGACTGTCTGAATTTCTGTGTGTGAGGCGGGGATACTTGCCCACGGTAATGGACAAGTGGGTTTCATCTTAATTGAATTGCTTGGTAAATCGATCGTCGTAGAGTATCGCAAACTGGTTCATGGC
>Ga0228700_1000289_pt1 | contig 47732 bp, 46 predicted proteins | sample McNCre317_Aug_MG_FD_178019 | JGI IMG/M metagenome (GOLD analysis project Ga0228700, IMG submission 178019) | Freshwater microbial communities from McNutts Creek, Athens, Georgia, United States - 3-17_Aug_MG | ecosystem: Environmental > Aquatic > Freshwater > Creek | place: USA: Georgia...
TTGCCATTGAAGTTTGGTGCCACATTGACGGGCGGAATGGACTGGATGTTTGGCTGGACGCCGGCAGCGCCAACGGCAGGGCCGGCACCGGCAACGTCACCGTTGCCAGGAACCTGGACACCAGGCGCAGGGACGGCTCCAATGCCGTTGGCGCCAGGAATCGTGTTGCCTTGAGGTGGTAACTGCTGTGCATCGGCGGCGTCGAGAAGCTTGTGATTAGGGTCAACAAGACCCAGAATCTGCGCCATGACCGGCATTGCTGGGCCGGCAACCGTGAATGCACCAACGGCGAGGATTCCCGCCGAGACAGCCACGCGACCCGCTCGCGACATGGTCTTCCAAGTAAGGGCGCGATCTTCGATGTATGGAGTCTGCTCTTGCTGACGTTCGTCGATGTTCATTTGAAACCCCTTTCGCAATCGATTGGTCAACCTCGTTGCGTTATCAGAATGCCCATGTTGGCTGGCAAAAGGCTGTGAAAAGGCCGCCAATTTACTTTCAAGGCAGTTATCCACAGGATTGGCCTAGCACGGGTATTGTCGGGCAACCAGTTCATAATCTGAAGCATGCACCGAGCAAAAGCGAATGTCTATGTAGACGGCTTCAACCTGTATAAGCGGAGCCTGTCGGGTCGCGCAGGCGTCAAATGGCTCGACCTACTGGCCCTAGCGCAGCTGGCCTTGCCCGAGTTTGATATTCAAAAGGTTTACTATTTCACAGCCCGCCTAAAACCCGGCGCGACTTTCGATGCCAGGGCTCCTCAACGGCAACAGGTTTACCTTCGAGCTCTAGCGACACGTGCGTTCACGATTGAAATCATCTATGGCAACTTCCGTGTCGACGCCCGCAACCTAGTGGCCTTGCCGAAAGTCGAGCACGCATCTGGAACGGCCTGGCTGACGACCAAGGTGCTCAAAACCGAAGAAAAAGGCACCGATGTAAACCTAGCTGGACGCCTCGTGGCTGACCTGCTAACGAGCGCCTGCGAAATAGGCGTAGTCGTCACCAACGACTCTGACCAAGTTGGCCCAATCAAAATGCTCACCGAAGAGTTCGAATGCCGTGTGGGACTGCTATTCCCATTTCATGAAGGAACAAAAGCGAACCGAGAATTGCGGTCCACAAACGTTGAATTTGCCCGCACAATCACCCTCGAACAGCTACAAGCGAGTCAGTTCGACCAGATGCTTAAAGACGCCCATGGAGAAATACACGTTCCACCTGAGTGGGTGTGAGTTTAAATACCGAAGGCCCCGATAACGGGGCCTTCTAACTGGTAGCCGAAGCATCCAGGGGTGTAACTAAATAGTAGATTGCGACTGAAGTGATATCAATCACATTTTCACTGGGGTGGAAAAACGCGAGCGAGCACGGCCCACGTCCAGTCGATCACGGCCTGGTCGCGCATCGGCTCGCCATTGGCATCTTTCGGAGCAGGCAACATGAGCGTCTCAGCCGAAGCCAGATAGCGCATGCCCGGAAAGAGGTGCGAGATGCGCACCTGGTCGGATTCGAGCAACCGCACCGGCTGGAACTTGGCCTGCATGCCCAGAATGTTGACATCCTTTAGACCCAGTCGATTGGCCTGCTGACGCAACTCGGTGACCGCGATCAGGTTACGCACGGCGGCCGGAGGTTCGCCATAGCGATCGGCAAGTTCGGCGAGAATCGCATCTAGTTGAGCGCGATTGCCAAGCTCACCCGATGCGGCCGAGAGCTTGTGATAGGCCTCGAGACGCAGACGCTCGCTATCGACATAGGTGTTAGGAATGTGGGCGTCGACCGGCAGCTCGAGCTTGAGTTCGGCCGGGCTCTCGACCTTTTCGCCCTTGAAGTCGGCGACGGCCTCGCCGATCATGCGCAGGTAAAGGTCGAACCCAACACCCGCGATGTGCCCCGACTGCTCGCCGCCGAGCAGGTTGCCGGCGCCACGAATCTCGAGGTCTTTCATTGCCACCTGCATGCCCGAACCAAGGTCGTTGTTTTGCGCGATGGTCGCCAAACGGTCGTGAGCCGTCTCGGTCAGCGGCTTGTCGGGTGAATAGAAGAAGTATGCGTATGCGCGCTCGCGACTGCGCCCAACGCGTCCGCGAATCTGGTGCAACTGGCTGAGGCCAAAGTTTTCGGCTCGGTCGACAATCAGGGTGTTTGCGTTCGGAATGTCGATGCCGGTCTCGATGATCGTGGTGCTCACCAGCACATCGAACTTCTTCTGCCAGAAGTCGACGACCACTTGCTCGAGTTCGTGCTCGCCCATCTGCCCGTGTGCCACGGCGATGCGCGCCTCGGGCACCAGTTCGGCCAGCTCTTTGGCCACCTTGTCGATGCTCTGCACGCGGTTGTGCACAAAGAACACCTGACCCTCGCGAATTAGTTCGCGTCGAATTGCCGCCGCAACCTGCTTCTCGCTGTAGGCACCGATGTAGGTCAGGATCGGGTGGCGTTCCTCGGGCGGAGTTGCCAGGGTCGACATCTCGCGGATGCCGGTGATCGCCATCTCGAGCGTGCGCGGAATAGGCGTTGCCGACATCGCCAACACGTCGACGTTGTGCTTTAGGTCTTTGAGTTTTTCTTTGTGCTCGACGCCGAAGCGCTGCTCTTCGTCGATGATGATGAGCCCGAGGTTCTTGAATCGCACGCTCGCGCCAAAGATTCGGTGCGTTCCGATCACGATGTCGACGCTGCCGTCGGCCAGCCCCTTGATGATCTCTTTCGATTCCTTTTCGGTCTGGAATCGACTCAACTGACGCACGTTCACCGGGAACCCGGCATAGCGCGAAACGAATGTCTCAAAGTGTTGGCGGGCCAAGAGCGTGGTTGGCACGAGGAGCGCGACCTGTTTGCCGTCTTGGATCGCCTTGAACGCGGCGCGCACGGCAACCTCGGTCTTGCCATAGCCAACGTCACCCGCGAGCAGGCGATCCATCGGCACCTCGCGCTCCATGTCGCGTTTGACCTCTTCGATCGTGGTCAACTGATCCGGCGTCTCGACATACGCAAACGCCTCTTCGAGTTCGCGTTGCCAGGCTGTGTCTGGCCCAAACGCATGGCCCTTCGACTTAACTCGGGTGCTGTAGAGCTTGACCAGGTCGATTGCAATCTTGCGGATGGCCTTGCGCGCATTGCCCTTGACCTTGGCCCACTCGGTGCCGCCCATCTTGCTGAGCACCGGCGCCTCGCCGCCAACGTAACGCGTGAGCATGTCGAGCTGGTCGGTTGGCACATAGAGGGTGTCGCCCGGGTAGCCGCGCTTGCTCGGTGCGTATTCGATCAAAAGGTATTCGCGATCGTGCTTTTGACTGCCGACTCCGGCGGCTCGCGTGACGAGTTCTTTGAAGCGACCGATGCCGTGCACCTCGTGAACCACATAGTCGCCCGACCTGAGGTTCAACGGGTCGACCGCCTGCCCGCGCTTGGCGGCAAGGCGACGGCGTTCGGGATTCACATAGGCCTGATTGCGACCAAAGAATTCGATTTCGGTCAGCACAATCAACTCGGCCTCGGGCGCGGCAAAACCCTTGCGCAGGGTGGCCTGAATCGTCAGCACACTCTTGGCCGGCCACTTGCGCTTGTTGTGGTCGCCAGGCAGTTGATCGATCAACTCGGCGGTCAGGCCCTGAGCGCGCAGCATCTCGGTAATGCGTTCGATGGTTCCGTGGCCTTCGGCTGTGATCAGCACGCGCTGCTTGTTGGCCAATTGATCGCGAATCCAATCGACGATGCTGGTTTCGCGCTGGCCGTCGGCACCCACGAACGTGGGAATCTCAAACAGACCGAGGTCGATTAGGCCGTCGTCGTCGGCACCAAACTGACTGACTGTGATTAGCTGCCGCCCGCCGAGCGAATCCTTGAACTGACTGATGTCCATGAATCCACCGGCGCTAAGGTCGATCGGCGCCTGGGCTCCCTCGGTTGCCGCATCCCAGGCGGCGTGCAAAAACTCCTCGTTGGTTTCGACGAGGCTGGCGGCGCGAGCAGCCGATTTCTCGGGTGCGATGAGCACGACGGCGGCATCGGTTGGCAGGGTTGCCGTGATCGGCTCGAGTGCGTCGACCAGCACGGGCGCCAGCGACTCCATGCCCTCGACCGGCATGCCCTCGGCGATCTTGGCTAGCATGGTGCTGATATTCGGAAACTCGTGTTGCATCTGACGAGCCTTGTTGGCCACGCTCGGCGTAATCAGCAGTTCGCGAGCCGGATAAATGGTGATTGCGGCGATTCGGCCGTTGTCATCTGCGCCCGCCGCAGTTGCCGATTCGCCCGTGATTGTGCGCTGATCTGAGACACCGAACAGACGAATCTCTTCGAGTTCGTCGCCAAAGAATTCGAGGCGCATTGCGTGCTCGGCGGTAGTCGGAAAAACGTCGAGGATTCCGCCGCGCACCGCGAATTCGCCGCGCTTGGTGACCATGTCGACGCGCTCATAGGCAAAATCGATTAGCTTGAGCGGCAGCTCAAACAGCGAATAGTCGCGGCCCTGCTCGAGGATTACCGGTTCGCGCTCCCCCAAACCGGCGACCACCGGCTGCAGCGCCGCTCGAATCGAGGCCAACACAAACACTGGGTGATCGAGCGATGCGCCTGCGGCCGCAAGCTCGTGCAAACGACGCAGGGCACGCACGCGCTTGCCCACCGTCTCGGGGCTTGGGCTCAGGCGCTCGTGCGGCAGGGTCTCCCAACTCGGAAACTCGATTACCTCGGCGCTCGGTTCGAGTGCGCGAAGGTTGGCCGCCAGGTCTTCGGCCTCGCGGCCGGTCGCGGTTACGACCAGGCTCACCGGGGTTTGACCATGACCAAAGCGCAGGTCGCTAACGGCGCTCGCTACGGTCGCGTGAGCACCGAGTGGCGCAATCAGGTCGAGGCGCTTCGATGCGATTTGCGACTGCAATTTGGCGAACTTGTAGCCCTCGATAGTGAGGTCGACCAGGCCGTGAAGAGGATTCGGGTGCGCGAACGGGCGTGCGTGGGCCTCAGAGTTTTTCGCGCTCATGGGGTCAAGTTTACGTTGACTCGCCATCTTGGGATGTGGGTGTCGAACGCTCTGCATCACGATTGAAATTCGACGATTTATTGCTTCATTTCTGCCGATTGGCCAGAAAATTCGACGACTTTTGGCTTGAAGGCGTCGGAGGTCTTGATCGGGGAAAGTTGCGCTTTTTTGACCAGTTTTACAGCCCAAATATCGCGATATTTACTGCCCAATTAGCGAATTTGAAGCGAAAAAACGACAGATTTTCGACTAGATGCAGATTGTCACGCAGACACGTTGAACTTCTGCTGCGCCGCAAGCGCCCCAGAAGTCACAATCGCCTCAACCGCATCCGCAGCGATTTCGAGCGTCACCGGAAGCGACTTGCGTTCGGTCGCCGAGAAGTCTTTGAGCACAAAATCGGCAACCTCTTGACGGCCCGGCGGGCGACCAATGCCAATGCGCACGCGGACAAAGTCTTGAGTGCCAAGAGCCGCGATGATGTCGCGCAGACCATTGTGACCCGCGTGACCCCCGCCAACCTTGACCCGCACGTCGTCGGCGGGAATATCGAGTTCATCGTGTAACACGATCACGTGCGCGGCATCGACACCATAAAACTTGGCCAGACCAGAAACAGGGCCACCGGATGTGTTCATGTATGACCCCGGCTTGGCCAGAATCACCTTCGGCCCGCCGAAGCCGAGCCGGGCCTCGACAACCGAGGCGTTCGCCTTGTGGACCTTGAACGATCCACCGACGCGATCGGCCAAAACGGCAAGAGCCATTTGACCGACGTTGTGACGGTTGCCTGAATAGCCGGGCCCGGGATTACCGAGCCCGACTACCAGCCAAACGTCATTGCTCATAGAGCGTTGGAGCGCAGATTTCGCGAGGGCGAGCCCTCAGTCGAAATTACTGAGCAGCCAGCTCCTCCGAGTGAGCAGCCTTCGACTCGAGGATCGAGACGATGAGCTCGTCTGCAGCGAGGTCCATCTTGACACCGGCAGGCAGAACGACGTCTGCAGCGGTGAAGTGGGTGCCAGCTGCTGGCTTGTTGATGTTGACAACAACAAACTCAGGGATTGCGTGCGAAGGAGCCTCAACCTTGACGGTCTTGTGCTCGAGGTCAACGATGGTGCCCGAAAGAACTTCGCCAACAACGTGAACAGGAACCTCGAGGTGCAGCTTCTCGCCCATGACAACGACAACGAGGTCGATGTGCTCGATGACCTGGGTCACTGGGTCCTTGGTTGCGCTCTTGACAACAACCAGGTTCGACTTGCCAGCGATGTCGATGTCAAGGAACGCGTTCTTGTGACGCAGAACCAGAGCGATCTCGTGTGCTGGAAGGGTGATGTGCTGTGGGTCGGTGCCGTGACCATAGATTACGGCAGGGGTCTTGCCTGCGGCACGGGCCTTGCGGGCTGAGCCCTTGCCGAAAGTGGTGCGAACTTCACCGGCAATCTTGATTGCGTCGCTCATTGCGATGCTCCTTTTCTGTCAGATTTCTAATCAACTCAAGCGTTTTACGCGAGGATTACTGGCAAAGAGCTTCGCCGAATCACCCCGTCGATCACGGCCTCAACTCGCTTTCGCGAACTTCAGCCCTCGCCGTTGTTACTCGGGCAAGTTTACAGGGCGGATGCGCCCGCGGGCAAGCTGTCAGGCGCGGCGAACGGCCTTGCGCACGAGCACGGCAGCCACCAGCACCGCACTGCTGACAACGAATGCCGGGCCAGGAACGCACAGCGCCAGGGCGAGGCAGAGCACGATTCCAGAGATGGGCGCAAACCGCGCGAGCAGATTGCGAACCGCCTCGATCTCGGCGCCGCGCATGAAGCAAACGCTCAGGTGGGCAACGGCATAGTAAAACAGCACGCTAAACGAGCTAAAGCCGATTGCCCACGCCAGGTTGTCGGCCGCCAAGACCAGAACCGATGCACCAACCGCAATCGCCACCTCGGCCAGCCACGGCGACCCAAAACGGTTGCGAGCCATGAACACGCTCGGCAGCTCGCGATCGGTGGCCATCTCGGCGGCGGTGCGCGAGACGCCAGCAAGCAGCGCGAGGATCGAGCCAAGCGTTGCGGCCACGACAACAGGCAAGACCAACCAGGTGAGGCCCGGCGCAGCGAGGTTGAAGAATGCCACGAATGGAGTGTTGAGTGCCGCGAGGTCGTCACCCAGCCAGGTTTTCAACACATACAGAACGCCGAAATAGAGCACCGTGACCACCGACATCACAATCACGATTGCCAACGGAATGTTTCGCTTGGCATCGCGCACCTCGTTGCCGAGGGTCGCCACGCGCGCATACCCAGCGAAGGCAAAGAAGAAGATTGCTGCCGCCGTGACGATCGCCCAGCTGGGCGTGTTTGGCACCGACGGAATGAAGTAAGACGCGGTGGGCAAGATTTCGCTCGACGCAGGCGGTGGCGAGCCAAGCCCCATCAACACGGTCAACAACACGAACGAAGTGGTGGTCGCGGCAAGCACTGAAGCCACGCGAGCCGTGCGCTGAATTCCTAAAACGTTGACGATCGTCATAACCAAAATCGCCGCGATGCCGACCGCCTTGCGCGCGGGCGCATACGTGTATTCACCGAGCGCGAGAGCGATGGCCGCGATCGAACCGATCTTGCCCGCGACAAACGCGAAGCCGGCGGCAAACGACCATCCGTCGCCAATGAAAACGCGAGCATAGGCATAGGTGCCGCCGGGGCGATCGATAACACGAGCTAGACGAAAGACAGACGAAGCGTTAAGGGCGGCCACCAGCGCAGCCAGAGCCAACGCGGCCCAAACCCAAGTGCCGGCCAGCGCAAAGCCCTCGCGGAACACCACGAAAACGCCCGCGCCGAGCATCGAGGCCAGCCCGATTGCAACAGCGCCCGCCAGACCTACGGTTTGACGGGCTGCCATTGACTTGAACCTGTGTTCTTGGCGCGAGGCTTAGGCGTGACCAGGGAACAGTTTGTTGACCGAGTCGTCGCCGAAGACGGCCTTGATGGCCGATGCGATCAGCGGCGCAACCGAAATGACGGTCAGGTTGTCGAACATCTGGTCTGGGCGCAGCGGCAGGGTGTTGGTGACCACTACCTCGTCGACGACTCCCGATGACAGGCGCTCGGCCGCAGGGTGCGAGAACACCGCGTGAGTTGCGGCCACGATCACCTTGGCGGCGCCATTGGCCTTGAGGGCCTTGGCGGCGGCAACGATGGTGCCAGCGGTGTCGATCATGTCGTCGACCAGCAAACACGTGCGACCGGCAACATCGCCAACCAACTCGTGAGCCTCGACCTGGTTTGGGCGGTCTGGATCGCGACGCTTGTGAATGATGGCAAGCGGAGTGCCAAGGCGCTCTGCCCAGATGTCGGCAACGCGAACGCGACCAGAGTCTGGCGAAACCACGGTGAGGTTCTCGCTCTCATACTTCGAGGCAACATAGTCGGCAAGCATCGGCAGCGCCCACAGGTGGTCGACCGGGCCATCGAAGAAGCCCTGAATCTGCGGGGTGTGGAGGTCGATCGACATGAGGCGGTTGGCACCCGAGGCCTTGAACAGGTCGGTCATCAGGCGAGCCGAGATAGGCTCGCGACCTTTGTGCTTCTTGTCTTGACGAGCGTATGGAAAGAATGGGGCGACCACGGTGATGCGCTTGGCCGATGCGCGCTTAAGGGCATCGACCATGAGCAGCTGCTCCATGATCCAGTTGTTGATGCCGTTGGCGTGCGACTGAATGACGAACGCGTCAACGCCGCGCACCGACTCCTCGTAGCGCACAAAGGTTTCGCCGTTGGCAAAGTCATAGGCGGTGGTCGGCAGCAGGCGGGTGCCCAGCAGCTCGGCGACCTCTTCGGCCAGCGCCGTGTGGGCACGACCGCTAACGATTACCAGCTTCTTCTGGTTCTGAAGTGTGATTTCACCCATGTTTGCGCGTGCCCTTTGCCTTGTTGTTTAGTTCTCGGTTGAAGTCTTGTCGGTTGCACCGGCGGCCTTGGCCTCGAGCGCCGCGTTGGCGGCAGCCGAACCCTCGCGCTTCTGGATAACCCAGTCGGCCAGGTTGCGCTGCGGTGCCACATTCATGGCCAACTCGCCAGGCGCAACATCGCGGCGAACGATCGTGCCGGCGGCCGTGTATGCGCCATCGCCAATCTCGATTGGAGCAACAAACACGTTGTCGCTGCCGGTGCGCACGTGCGATCCGATCTTGCTGCGGTGCTTGTTGATGCCGTCGTAGTTGGCAAAAATCGTGCCAGCACCGATGTTGCTCTTGATGCCGATCTCGGCGTCGCCAACGTAGCTGAGGTGAGGCACCTTCGAACCAGCGCCAATCTTGGCGTTCTTAGTCTCGACGAACGTGCCGATCTTGCCGTCGGCGCCGAGCTCGGTGCCAGGGCGCAAGAACGAGAACGGGCCAACGCTCGCGCCATCGCCGATCTTCGAACCGGTGGCGTGCGCCTTCACGACGCTGGCAGCCTCGCCAACCTCGGTGTCGATCAAGACAACCTCTGGGCCGATGGTCGAACCGCCACCGATGCGAGTGATGCCATGCAGGTATGTGCCTGGCAACAGCGTCACGTCTTGGCCCAGCTCGACGGTCACGTCGATCCAGGTCGAGCTTGGGTCTTGAATCGTGACGCCGGCCATCTGCCAGGCCTCGCAAATTCGCTTGTTGAGCTCGGCCGCAACCTCAGAAAGCTGCACGCGGTCGTTGATGCCCGCAACCAGCCAGTTGTCGGTCACCGGGATGCCCTGCACGTCGAAACCCTCGGCCAGCAGCTCGGCCGCCACATCGGTCAAATACTTTTCGCCCTGCGAGTTGTGCAGACCGATGCGGCCGAGCGCGGTGCGCAGGTGCTGCGCGTCAAAGACATACACACCAGCATTCACCTCGCGAATCTCGAGCTGCTTTTTGGTGGCGTCGCGGTCTTCGACGATCTTGAGGAAGCTGCCGTCGCTGGTGCGCACGACGCGGCCGTAGCCGTGTGGGTCGTCGAGGTGGGCGGTCAGAATCGTTGCGGCTGCGCCCTGGCTCAGATGCGCGTCGAGCAGACCCTCGAGGGTCGCGACATCGAGCATTGGAACGTCGCCCGAGGTGACCACAATCGCCCCACGGAAGTCGGCTGGCAGAACGGCGAGCGCACACTCAACCGCGCGCCCCGTGCCCGGAATCTCGTCTTGCTCGGCAACGAGCGCATTCGGATAGAACGCCTCGATGTATGGCGCGATTACGTCTTTTTGGTGGCGGATAACCGGAACCACAAAGCTTGCACCAAGCGACGAAGCGGTGGCGAGGGCGTGGCCGAGCAGCGGCAGACCCGCGATTTCGTGCATGACCTTGGGCTTGCTCGATTTCATGCGAGTGCCAGCGCCGGCGGCGAGCACGACTACGGCCAGGTGCTGTTCGCCCATCTGGTTCATTCGCGCTCCGTTGTGTCGGTTTTTGCTCGGTCGAGGCTTTTGACCTCGTCGATTGCTGCTCCACCAGGATTCGAACCTGGACAAACGCCTCCAAAGGGCGCGGTGCTGCCGTTACACCATGGAGCAACGCAGGAATTCGACGGTTTTAGCCGCTCAAACACTGCCCCTCTAGTCTGCCAGAAAATCGGTATGTGCCAGAGCGGTGAACCCAAGTTTTGTGGCGGATTGGGTCGGGTTTTGCCCGTCGCGACGTTGCCCGCGTTAGCCGAGCTGATCCGAGATGTCGAGCCACTCGAGTTCGAGCGACTCGCGCTTTTCGTTCAGCTCGGCCTGCTGAGCCGAAAGAGCCGTCAGACCCGCGTAGTCGCCCTGGTCGTGCGCCGCCATCTTGGTATGCAGCGCGGCCTCGTCGCCAGCCAACTTTTCGAGTGCGCGCTCGATGCGGGCCAGGTTCTTTTCGGCGTCGCGTAGGGCCGCACCGGTGAGCTTGCTTGACGACACCGCCGCGGTAGCAGAGGTTGCCGTCGACGACTGCGAGCCGTCAGCAACCGAGGGGGCCGCAGTGAGGCTGTGCTTGCGCAAACGAAGGTATTCGTCGACACCGCCCGGCAGGTGGCGCAGACTGCCGTCGCCGAGAAGCGCATACTGCTGATCGGTAACGCGCTCGAGCAAATAGCGGTCGTGGCTCACAACGATGAGCGTGCCCGGCCAGGTGTCGAGCAGGTCTTCCATGGCAGCGAGGATGTCGGTGTCGAGGTCGTTGGTTGGCTCGTCGAGGATCAGCACGTTCGGCTCGCCAAAGAGCAGTCGCAAGAACTGCAGGCGACGACGCTGACCGCCACTCAGGTCTTCGATCGGTGTCTGCAGCTGAGCCTGGGTGAAACCGAGCTGTTCGACCAGCTGACCGACGCCGACCTCCTTTTTGTCGACCACGAAGAACGATTTTTCGCGAGCGATGAGGCTAAAGATTCGCTCGCCGTGGAACTCGTCGAGCTCGCGCACCTCTTGCGAAAGGGTGGCGATGTTGACGGTCTTGCCGAGCTTGATGCGGCCGGCGTCGGGCTTCAACGTGCCCTGAATCAGTTGCAACAGCGTGGTCTTGCCGGCACCATTGACGCCGACCAAACCGATTCGATCGCCAGGGCCTAGTCGCCAGGTGACGTCTTTCAACAGGCTGCGGCCCTCGATCGAATAGTCGAGGTTCTCGATGTCGACCACGTCTTTGCCGAGGCGCGCGGTGGCAAGCTTTGACAACCCCACGGCGTCGCGCGGTGCCGGTTCGTTGGCGATGAGTTCGGCGGCCGCATCCATTCGGAATTTCGGCTTCGATGTGCGTGCCGGGGCACCGCGACGCAGCCAGGCCAGCTCTTTGCGCATCAGATTTTGACGACGAGCCTCGCTAGCGGCGGCCGAACGATCACGCTCGTTGCGCTGCAGAATGTAGGCCGCATAGCCGCCCTCGAAAGGTTCGATGACACCGTCGTGGAGCTCCCAGGTGAGGTTGCAGACCTCGTCAAGAAACCAGCGGTCGTGGGTAACCACGATCAGGCCGCCCGCGTTTGCCGACCAGCGCGTCTTGAGGTGCGCGGCCAGCCAGGCCACACCCTCGATGTCGAGGTGGTTGGTTGGCTCGTCGAGCATCACGACATCGAGGTCTTGCACCAGCAGGCGCGCAAGCGCGACGCGGCGGCGCTGACCGCCGCTCAACTGACCGACCGACTGATTCCAGTCGAGATCGTTGAGCAGGCCCGCGATCACGTCGCGAATCTTGGCGTTGCCAGCCCATTCGTGCTCGGGCAGATCGCCAACCACGGCGTTGCCGATCGACTGGTCAGGGTCAAGCACGTCGGCCTGGTCGAGCAGGCCAACTGTTAGGCCGTTTCGATGCGTAACGCGGCCGTCGTCTGGCTCGATTCGACGCGAAAGTAGCTTGAGCATGGTCGACTTGCCGTCGCCGTTGCGACCAACGATGCCGATGCGATCGCCCTCGTTCACGCCGAGCGTGATGGCGTCAAAGACCTTTTTGGTCGGGTATTCGAGGCTGACCTGCTCGGCGCCCATCAGATGTGCCATTAGTTGAGGCCTTCCAGTCTTGCGCCGTCGGCCGGGCCTGCGGCGACAACCGCATAGCGGCCAATCTCGGCGAGTTGCTCACGCAGGCGGTCGGCTCCGCGTCGGTCGACGCAGGCAAAAGCGATGGTCGGGCCACTGCCCGAAACGAACGAGGCGTATGCGGTTGGCCACTCGACCTCAAAGCCAGATGGCAGGTCAAGATCGGCATCTAGCTCGGGCAACTGATCGATTGCCGGCGATTCGAGGTCGTTCCAAATCAGCTCGTCGAGCGGTGCGTCTTCGGTCGAATTTAGCTCGGCCATCGCTGCCTCGCTCGGCCGCGAAAGCGGCAACTGCGCCGGGTCTAGCCCCTGTTCGACGGCCATTTCGTCGAATCGACGGTATGCACCAGGCGTGCTGATTGGCTTGTCGTTGGCAAGTAGCACGAACTCGTGGCTGCGGCTGACGACGATCGGGGTCAGGTCGCCGCCGACGCCCACGCCCAGCGCGCACCCACCGAGCAGCGCGAAAGGCACGTCGGCGCCGAGTTCGACAGCCGCCTTGATGAGTTGCTCGCGGGTCAAACCAGCGCCATAGATTTCGTTCGCAGCGACCATCGCGGCCGCCGCATCGGCCGAGCCTCCGCCCATGCCACCGGCAACCGGAATGTGCTTTTCAATCGCAAAACTGAGTGGTTGCGGCTCGGCCACGCCGGCAAGGCGAGCCACGAGCTTGGCAGCGGCGACGACGATGTTGGTTTCGTCGAGCGGCACTCGCGCCAGGTGCTCGACCGGCAGGCTGCCCTCAACCGCAACCGACCATTCTGCCGCAGGGCTTACCGTGACCGTGTCGCGCAGATCGAGCGCCAAATACACACTGCAAACCTCGTGAAATCCATCGACTCGCTTGGCGCCAACTCCGAGAAACAGATTCACCTTGCCCGGTGCGGATGCCGACACAGACGCCTTGGCCGAGGCGCTAACCTGCTGCACGCTCATCAGGCGCCCAGCCGCTCGGCGGTCTTGTCGAGCAGGCGCGTCCAGTATTTTTCGACGCCGTCGATGTCGGACTCGTTTTCGATTAGCTCGTGCGTCACCACAACCGTGATGTAACCGGGTTGATGTTCGATGAAGGTCAGCATCGCGCGCGAGGCATCGTCGAATACCACCTGAAAGCGCTCGTTTTCTTTGCGCAGCAGCATGCGCGGGCGAGGTTCGTTTGGCCAGGCCGAAAGGTCGACGAGCACCAAAAACAGTCGTGGCAGTTCGACCTGAAAATCGCGCGATACCGCGGTGGCAAAAAGCCCGGTCTTGGCCTGCAGACCCGACGCCAGGCCTCGCGCGGCGACATACCAGCCCGCAATCGCGGTCGACCACCAGTCGTCGAGTTTGGTGTTTGTGCGCAGCCAGGCCTCGATCTCGGGTTCGCTCAGCGCCTGCGCATTTCGCGCGTCGAGCAGCTTGAACCACTCCTCGCGCTGAAAGCCGGTCGCCCGAACCACAACCTGCGATTCGACCTCGGTCACTTGGCGCTCGCAATGCGAACGAAGTCGTGCACGTCGAGCTGTTCGCCGCGCTTCTGCGGGTCGATACCGGCGGCAATCAGGATGCGCTCCGCGTCTTGTGGGCTGCCCGCCCAGTCGGCGAGCGCCTGGCGCAGGGTCTTGCGACGCTGGCCGAAGGCCGCGTCAACCGCGTCAAACACTGCCAGTCGCAGCGCCTCGTCGCCCAACGGCTGCTGGCGCTTCGCGAAATAGACCAGCGCCGAGTCGACGTTTGGCACCGGCCAAAAGATGTTTCGGCCGATATTGCCGGCTAGGGCCGCCTCGGCATACCAGGCCAGTTTTACGCTCGGCACGCCATAAATCTTGTTGCCCGGCTTGGCCGCCAGACGATGCGCGACCTCGGCCTGCACCAGCACCAGACCGGTCTGCAGGCTGGCAAAGGTCTCAAGAAAGTGCAGCAGCACCGGCACCGAGATGTTGTAAGGCAGGTTGGCAACAAGCGCATCCGGTTGCAAGAGTTCACCGGCGGCGTTCGGCAACTGCGAAACTTGCAAAGCGTCGCCACGCACGAGCGTGAAGTCGCAGCCCGCGGCACGCTTGGCGATGGTTGCCTCGAGTTCGCCTGCCAACTTTGGGTCGATCTCGACGGCGACTACGCGCTTGGCGACCTCGAGCAGGCCGAGTGTCAACGAGCCAAGGCCAGGGCCAATCTCGACAACGGTCTCGTCACCGGTCAGCTTGGCGGCGGCAACGATACGGCGAATCGTGTTTGGATCGGTCACGAAGTTCTGCCCGAGTTTTTTGGTCGGCATCACATCGAGGCGCGCTGCCAGTTCGCGAATGTCGGCGCCGCCGAGCAATTCAACCTGGTGAGTCATTAGAGCCCCTCTGCCCACGAGCCATAGACCCGCTCGGTGTTGGCGTTCAAGATGGCGGCCAGCTCATTGATTTCGAGTTCGAGTTCTGCGGCCATGAAACGCAGGGTCACCGGCACCAGGTATGGCGAATTCGATCGACCGCGATATGGCTCGGGGCTCAAGAATGGCGCATCGGTTTCGATCAGAATGAGTTCACGGCGAGCGAGCCTCAGTGAGTCGCGCAGGTGCTGGTTTCGTTTGATCGTGATGTTGCCCGCGAACGACATGTGCCAGCCGTGCTCGTTGCAAATCTCGGCCAACGAGGTGTCGCCCGAATAACAGTGAAAGACCACCTTGTTTGGCGCACCAACGCGCAGCAGGGTTTCGACCACGTCGTCGTGTGCGTCGCGATCGTGAATCATCAGCGCGATGTCGTTGTCTTTGGCAATCTGGATGTGCCGTTCGAAGCTGTGTCGCTGGGCAACGATCGATTCGGCACCCTCGGTTCTAAAAAAGTCGAGCCCCGTCTCGCCAATCGCACGCACGCGTGGCTGGGTTGCCAATTCGGCAATCGTGTCGATCGCGGCATCGAGTTCGGCGCGAGTCGCATACAGTGGCGCCTCGTTTGGGTGCAGCGCGACGGCGGCCAAGACGCGCGGTTCGCGAGCCGCAAAACCGGCCGACCAAATCGAACTCTCGAGAGTCACGCCAACCTGAACGACCCCCTTCATGCCAACCGAGCTAGCCAGGTCGAGGTTCGCGATTGGGTCCATTGGAACCTCGGCGTCGTCGAAGGCAAATTCGAGGTGACAGTGGTTGTCATAGACCCCGATCTCGAGTGGTTCGGGCACGGGCGCGTAGTTCATCGGTCGTTTCTCGACCACCTCATCGCCGGCCGACTTGCTGCGCACGAATGGAGCCGCTGCATCGGCGAGCTGCTGTTCACTCGCGCACACGAACGGCTACTCCTGCTCGATACGCGGAAAGAGAATTTCGAGCGCGCCGAGCTTGGTGCCAACCTTGAGGCCACCGAACTCGCCGGCCGAAGCGATGGTCTGCTCGGCGAGCTCGCCGAGCGAACCGCCGGTCAATGCGGCCCAGAGCTTCGCGGTCGACTTTGGCACGACCGGGTTCAACAGAATCGCGAGCGAACGAAGGCCATCGGCAATCACATACATGACCGTGGCAAGGCGCTCGGCGTTGGCTTCGTCCTTTGCCAATACCCATGGCTGCTGCACGGTGATGTAGTTGTTGAGCTCGTCGACCAGGGTCCAGACGGCACCGATCGCCTCATGAATCGCGATCTGATCGATGGCGGCATCGGCGTCGACTACGGCCTTGGTGGCCACGGCCAAAACGCCACGGTCGCCCTCGGTCAATTCGCTTGCTGCCGGCACCACGCCGTCGAAATACTTGTTGATCATCGCGATTGCGCGCGAGGCCAGGTTGCCAAAACCATTGGCGAGCTCGGCCTGGTAACGCGCCGACAGGTCCTCCCACGAGAACGAGCCGTCTTGACCAAAGCTGATGGCCTTCATGAAGTAATAGCGGAACGCATCCGAACCAAAGGTGTCGGTGATCTGGCTCGGGGCGATGCCGGTGAGCTTCGACTTCGACATCTTCTCGCCGCCGACCAACAACCAACCGTGGCCAAAGACGCGCTCGGCCGGGGCTAGGCCCGCAGCCATGAGCATCGCCGGCCAGATGACCGCGTGGAATCGCAGGATGTCCTTGCCGACCACCTGAACCGACGCAGGCCACAGCTGCTCGAAGCGAGCCTTGAGCTCGGCGTCATCGGAGCCATAACCGATCGCGGTGATGTAGTTGAGCAGCGCGTCGAACCAAACGTAGGTGATGTGGCTGTTATCCCAAGGAATGTCGATTCCCCAGTCGAACTTTTCTTTCGAACGCGAGATCGACAGGTCTTCAAGACCGCGACGCACGAACGAGATGACCTCGTTGCGAGCCGACTCTGGCTGAATGAAGGTCGGGTTGGCCTCGAAGTGATCGAGCAGGCGCTGCTGAAACTCGCTCAGCTTGAAGAAGTAGTTGGTCTCGGCCAGCTTTTCGACCGGCTTCGAGTGAATCGCACAGACGTCTTGACCCTCGAACTGGCCCTCGCCAGGCAACAGGTCGTTCTCGGTCTTGTATTCCTCGCAACCGACGCAATAGTTGCCTTCGTATTCGCCGCGATAGATAAAACCGGTGTCGTACAGGTGCTGCAAGAACTTTTGCACGTTGGCCTCGTGACGAGGCTCGGTGGTGCGGATGAAGTCTTGGTTGTCGATGTCGATCGTGTCGAGCAGAGGCAGCCAGGCCTCTTCGACGAGCTTGTCGGCCCACGCCTTTGGGCTGGTCGAGTTTGCGGCGGCCGTGCGCAGAATCTTTTCGCCGTGCTCGTCGGTGCCGGTCAACATGAATGCGTTCTCGCCGCGCTGGCGGTGCCAGCGAGTGAGCACGTCGGTGGCTACCTCGGTGTAGGCGTGACCGATGTGCGGGGCATCGTTGACATAAAAGATCGGCGTCGTGGCATAGAACGACTTACCGCTGTTGTTTGGCATGCCTCTAGTTTAACGAGCGCTTGCCCGCGCGAGCCTCCAGCGCGAGTGAATACAGCTCGCTCTTGCCCACGGCGTTTGCGGTGGCCACCTCGGCCACGGCCTGCTTTAGCCCGGTTCCCGATTCGGCGAGCGCCAGAACTAGCTCGACCAACTCGTTTGGGTTCTTTGCCGTCTTGACTCCCCCAGCCAGCACCAGCACCATCTCGCCCTTCGGTTCGCTCTTTGCCCACTCGATCAGTTGGGCGAGCGTGCCGCGCTCGGTGTGCTCAAACTTTTTGGTCAGTTCGCGGCTGACACTGGCCTGACGGGTGGCCCCGAGCACCGCAGCGGCGTCTTCGAGCGATTCGAGAATTCGGTGCGGCGACTCGAAGAACACCATCGTGCGGGTCTCTCCCGAGAGCGCCTCGAATGCCTTGCGGCGATCGCCCGACTTGCGCGGCAAAAAGCCCTCGAACGTGAAGCGATCGGTCGGCAGGCCGCTAACCGAGAGCGCTGCCAGCACGGCCGATGGCCCCGGCACGACGGTCACTGCGACGCCAGCCTCGACGCAGGCGCGAACGAGCAAGAAGCCAGGGTCGCTCACGGTTGGCATGCCCGCGTCGCTGACGACAAGCACATCCTGTTCGGCCGCGATTTCGACCAGTTGCGCGAGGCGGTCGGACTCGTTGTGTTCGTGCAGGCTGAAGAGTTTTGCCGCAAGTTTGACGCCCAGCGAATTGGCCAACTTGAGCAGCGAGCGGGTGTCTTCGGCGGCAATGAATCTGGTGTTTTCGAGGTGTTCGAGCAGGCGCGGCGAGGCGTCAGAAAGATTGCCGATTGGAGTAGCCGCGAGGATTAGCACGGTTCATTGTCGCAGGGATTCCGACGAGCCATACCGACGGCCTTTTTGTCGGCCCCAAAACTAGACTGAACGAGTGATTGCCTGGCTAGATCGACTGCGTTCCACCACCGAAGGTGCCCGCCTGTTCGAACGCGTCTCGCCGTGGCTAGTGATTGCGTTGGCCGCTTTCTTGCGCCTGTTCGACCTGGGCAGCCCCGCAAAGTTGGTCTTTGACGAGACCTATTACGTGAAAGATGCGTGGTCGCTCTGGAACACCGGCGCCGAACGCAATTGGCCGGCCGGCTACAACGAAAAATTCGAGTCGGGTGCCGTCAACGGATTCTTGGCCGATCCGAGCTTTGTGGTGCACCCTCCGCTCGGCAAATGGCTGATCGGGTTGGGCATGTGGCTGGGCGGCGCCGAGAACGCCTGGTCGTGGCGCATCGCGGTCGCGCTGATTGGCACCGCTACCGTCGGCCTGGTCTTCGTGGTCGGCAAACAGGTACTGCGTTCGCACACCTGGGCACTCTTGGCCGCGTTCTTCATGGCCATCGAGGGTCAGGCAATCGTCATGAGCCGAGTGGCGTTGCTCGATGGCATGCTCGGCTTTTTTGCGCTGCTGGCCTTTTGGTTTGTGTTGCGCGACCGCGAGGCAATGCTGGCGGCCATCGATTCGGGGCGCTTGGCACCGCGATGGGCCAGGCCCTGGCTGGTTGCAGCCGGCATTGCCCTCGGTGCCGCGAGTGCCGTCAAGTGGTCTGGGGCATACTTTTTGGCCGCATTCGGCCTGTATGCGGTTGGCAGCGAAATCGTTGCTCGCATCTGGCGTGAGCCCAACGACGACCAGGGTCGCCTCGGCTGGGGCTGGTTGCGCCAGGGCACGGGCCAGGCGCTCATCGACTTCGCGCTGTTGGTGCCAATCGCGCTGGGCACATACCTTGCCAGTTGGGCCGGATGGCTGCTGACAGCCGATGGCTACGACCGCACCTCGTCGAGCAACCCGTTGATTGCGCTGTTGAACTATCACCGCGATGCCTACACGTTCCACGTCAATCTGCGCACGCCGCACAGCTATCAGGCAAACCCATTGACCTGGCTGTTCATGCAACGACCAACATCGATGTTCTATGAGGGCTGGGACGAAGGCAAGAACGGTTGCTATCTGCCGAGTGGCTGCTCGACCGCGGTCGATCCCGTGCCGAATCCACTGATTTGGTATGCGGCTGCGGCCGCAATCCTCTGGCTCGCGTATCGCTGGCTGCTCGAACGTGACCGCGCCATGGGGCAGATTTTGGTTGGCGTCGCAGCCGGATACCTGCCTTGGATGCTCTATCTGAACCGCACGGTTTTCGAGTTTTACACCGTGGCATTCGAACCATGGCTCATGCTTGCACTCGCATTCGCACTGCGGCACTTTGTAAACAGTCGCCTGCCTGAACGGCGCAACTCGGCCCGCATCGCCGTGGGCTATTTCGCGGGTGCAGCGTTCGCCCTGACCCTGTTCTTCTTGCCGATCTGGATCGGCACCCAGGTGCCGCACTGGTACTGGCAGATTCACATGTGGCTGCCGAGCTGGATTTAGGCTAGACACCTATGGCTACCTACAGAGCAGTGTTGCGAATCCCGGGCATGGCTCGCGTGGTTTCATCGCAGCTGCTCGCTCGTTTTCCGTTCGGCATGATGAGCCTCGGCTTCGTGATGCACATCGAAAACATGCATAAGTCGTATGCGATTGCCGGCATCGCCCTCGGTGCCGAGACCATCGGCGCCGCGATCTCGGGCCCGCTACTTGGCCGCTGGCTTGGCAAATACGGCGTTCGTCGCGTGTTGATCACGACCGCGGTCGCCGGCGCCTTGGCCATGGCTTGCCTCGCGCTCTTCACGTTGCCCGCTTTCGCCGTGTTCGTGCTCGCATTCTGGGTCGGTCTGATGAGCCCACCGATTCAATCGGCGGTGCGCACCGTGTATCCGCGATTGGCTAACAAGGAAGACCTAGACAGCGTCTTTTCGCTCGATGCCACGGCGCAAGAGATCATCTGGGTGGTGGGCCCAGTGCTAGCCGCCTTCATCGCGTCGACCGCCGGCACCGCCTGGGTGGTCGGGCTGATGGCGTTGATTCAGGTGCTTGGCACGACCTGGTTCGCCTTCAACCCTCAAATTTCGAACCTCGAGATTCCTCGTGCCGTCGGCAGGGTTGGCAACGTCCTCAAAAACGAACGCGTCTACACCAACGCGATTATCGGCCTGCTCATGGTTGGTTCGTTTAGCGGTGTTGAGGTCGGAGCGGTTGCGATTTTGTCGAAGGCCGACGCGGGAGTCGCTCTGGCCGCCTTGTCTGCGGGTTCGATCATCGGCGGCCTGTTTATCGCCAACCGCGTGCGCTCAAAGAATGCACTGTCTTGGTTTCTGAGTCTGGTTGCCGTTGGCTATCTGCTCACCTTCGTGAACCCAACCAACGCAATCTGGCTCGGCACTGCATTCTTCATCGCGGGCCTCGGCATCGCACCTGCTTTTGGTCGCCTGAGTTCGATGGTCGCATCGGCGATTCCGGTTGGCGACGCGGCCGAGGCATACGGCTGGATCAACACGGGCCAGCTCGTCGGTTATTCGGCAGCCGCAGCTCTAGCGGGAATCGCAATCGACACCGTCGGCGATGTCTCGGCGCTGTTGGTTGCCCTGATCTTTGGCCTTGGCGCCGCCATAGTTGCCATCATTTCGACCAAGAACCCACCCAGGAGCTAACGTGAAAACCTTCGCAGTGACCTACACCTATTCGGCATCGGCCGACGACCTTGGCCTGGTTCGCCCAGAACACCGCGCGTGGCTCGCACAGCAGCTCGAGGCGGGTCACCTGTTGGCCAGCGGGCCAATGGTCGACATGCCAGGCGCCCTTCTGATTTGGCGTGCCGAATCGCTCGAGGCGCTTTCGACAACCCTGAACGCCGACCCGTTCGACATCGCCGGCTTTATCGGCGAACGCACCATTGCCGAGTGGAACCCAGTCTTCGGCCCCTGGGCCTAGCCACAACGCCGACCAACGCCGACCAACGCCGCAGACTAACGCCGCCTGTAACGCATACCAAGCAAACCCAAAGGATTCGAGATGACTTTTAGCCCCGAAATGAACCCGTCGATTCAACTCAACAACGGCGACTGGATGCCCCAGCTCGGGCTGGGCGTTTATAAGGTCGAGCAAGACATCGCGGTCGACCTAGTTCGCATGGCCCTCGATGCCGGCTACCGTCGCATCGACACCGCCGCGCTCTATGACAACGAGGCCGAAATCGGCGCCGGCATCCGCCGCAGTGGCTTCGCACGCGAAGAGCTGTTTGTGACCACCAAGATCTGGAACGACCGTCAGGGCTACGACAACGCACTCGAGGCGATCGACGAGAGCCTGCAGCGCCTCAACATCGACTACATCGACATGCTGTTGATTCACTGGCCTTGCCCGCAAAAGGATTTGTTCGTAGAGACCTGGGATGCGTTTCAAGACGCCCAGGCCGAGGGCAAGATCCGCGGCATCGGCGTTTCAAACTTCAAGCCCACCCACCTCGACAAGCTGCTTGCCGGTCGCGGTGCGGTGCCGTCGATCAACCAGATCGAGATGCACCCGTGGCTGCAGCAGGCCGAGCAGCGCGCCTATGACGACGACAAGGGCATCAAGACCGAGGCCTGGTCGCCACTTGCCCGCGGCCGTTTCGAATCCGATGTGCTTGCCGCAATCGCAGCCGCGCACGGCAAGTCGGTGGCGCAGGTTGTGATCCGCTGGCACATCCAGCTAGGCAACCTGGTGATTCCGAAGTCGTCGCACCCAGACCGCCTGGCACAAAACATCGACGTGTTCGACTTTGAGTTGAGTGCCGCCGAGATGGCAAGCATCGCCACTCTCGACGGTGGTGGTCGCGTTGGGCCTGATCCCGACGATATGAACTAGCGGTTGTCGCGCCTAGTCGAAAGCAGGCTCACAACGACGGTTATGGCCAGCGTGATGACAATCACGGTGAGCGAAAGCTCGGTGCTGATTTCGGGCGCCCATTCAATCGGGTGACCGCCGTTTAGCCAAGGCAACTCATTGCTGTGCATGGCGTGGAACACCAGCTTGGCGCCAATCCAAGCCAAAATGAACGACAGCCCGAAGCCCAGATACTTTAGACGCTCCATGAGCCCAGCCAGCAAGAAATACAGCTGACGGAGCCCGAGCAGCGCAAACGCGTTAGCCGTGACGACGATGAACGCCTCGCTGGTTAGGCCATACACGGCCGGGATTGAGTCGAGGGCAAAAAGCACGTCGGTAAAACCGATGGTGACCATGACCAATGCCAACGGGGTAAGAGCCCGACGACCGTCGACCTTGACCATCATCTTCGAACCATAGAACTCGTCGACGGTATTGAAGCGGCGGCGCACGAATTCCATTAGCTTGCCACCTGGTGCGTCGTCTTCGACCTCGGGAGTAATCGCATCCTTGATGAGCCCCCATGCGGTGTAAATCAAGAACGCACCAAAGACATAGAAGACCCAGCTAAAGGTCTCGATCGCGGCCGCGCCAACGGCGATGAAGATGCCGCGCAACACCAGCGCGATGACGATGCCGATGAGGAGCGCCTCGGACTGCAGGCGGCGAGGCACCTTGAAGTTGCTAAGAATCACCATGAAGACAAACAGGTTGTCAACCGAGAGGCTCAGCTCGGTTACATAACCCGCAAAGAACTGCTTGGCCAGTTCTGGGCCGTCGGCCCCATACTCCTTCGCGATGAATACGGTGAACGCGATTGCGAGGCTAACGAACAAAAGCATTTGCAACGATGCGCTGCGAAATGTTGGCTCTTTCTTGGTGCGCAGGTGCACGAATAGATCGATCAAAACGATCACCGAGAGTGCGGCCACAACAATGAGCCAGCTGCTCAGGTCGAAGTGCGCGATGTTATGCATCAAAAGCCTTTACAAAATTGCGGAACAAGTTGCCCCCGATTCGCGCTTAAGTTAAGCACAAAGGTTCACGACAGATTGGGGCAATTTCATGCGAATTCTGATCTCAGGCGCATCCGGACTCATTGGTTCGGCACTCGCGACCGAGTTGAGCGCTCAAGGCCACAAGGTCTCGCGACTCGTGCGTCGTGCCGCCAGGGATGCGAACGAGATTGAGTGGCATCCGGGCTCGCTGCCATTGCCCGCCGGAGTAATCGACCAGTTTGACGTTGTCGTCAATCTTGCCGGCGCGACCACGGGCAAGTTGCCTTGGACGAGCAAATACAAACGCGAACTGATCGAGTCGCGCCTCGACAGCACCAGCACGCTGGTCGATGCCATGCGTTCGGCAAACACGCGACCCAAAGTGTTTCTTAGCGGCAGCGCCTCGGGCTTCTATGGCGACACTGGCGATCGCGATTGTGTCGAATCCGACGACCGCGGCACTGGCTTCTTAAGCGACCTGGCGGTGGCATGGGAGGCCGAGGCGTTCAAGGCACCGAGCGAGGTGCGCGTGGTCACGCTGCGCACCACCATGGTCTTGTCGCGGCGCCTTGGCGCCCTCGGACGCCTGCTGCCAATCCTCCGAGCCGGCCTTGGCGGGCCACTCGGTTCGGGCAAACAGTGGTGGGCCTGGATCAGCCTGACCGACGAGGTGCGCGCAATCATTCACCTGATGAATAACGCGGATGCGCGCGGCGCATACAACCTGACCGCACCGCAATCCACGACGTGCCGCGAGTTGGTCGACGCCCTCGGCCGCGCCTTCAAGCGCCCTACCTTGTTTGCGGTGCCGGCCTTTGTGCTCAGGTTGGTCTTTGGCCTCGGTGCCGACGAGCTCTTGCTTTGCAACCAGCGCATGTCGGCAAATCGGCTGCTCGAGTCGGGGTTCCGGTTTACCCACCCGACGATCGACCAAGCCGCGGCCTGGGTTGCCGGCCGCGAATAACAAAAAACCCCGTCGATTTCCGACGGGGTTTTTATTCGCTGAGTTGATTACTTAGCGGCTGGCTTCTTTGCGACTGGCTTAGCTGCTGGTTTTGCAGCGGCCTTAGCGGCTGGCTTGGCAGCTGGCTTTGCTGCGGTCTTGGCTGCAGGCTTTGCTGCGGTCTTGGCTGCAGGCTTCGCGGCTGGCTTAGCAGCGGCCTTCGCGGCTGGCTTGGTAGCAGGCTTCGCGGCAGGCTTAGCTGCGGCCTTCGCTGCAGGCTTCTTTGCTGCAGGCTTCGAAGCAGCCTTCTCGACGGTCTTCTCGACTGCATCGGCAGCCTTTGCGATCGACTTGCTTGCGGTCTTTGCACCCTTAGCAACGGTCTTGTTGGCGGTCGAAACGCTCTTCTCGGCCTTCGCGGCAGCGGTCTTAGCCGCGGTCGCAGCCTTCTTGACTACTGGCTTAGCAGCCTGAGCTGCCTGCTTCACGGCTGGCTCGATAACTTCTTCCTTGACCTCTTCGGCGATGTTCTCGACGACGGCTGCAAGCGGCTTGGCGTTCTTCTTCAGAATCTTCTTCAAGTTGTTGATGATGCCCACGGTAATAACTCCTGGATGTTTTAGTTGGGGGTTCTTTCTAAAGCCTAACGAAGCGGCTTCGAAATTGTGATACCTAGTTGTCTCTGACAGACATTTCGAAAAAACGAAGCGATGCCTTAGCCGACTCGACGTCGGCGCTCAAGGATCTGATCGATATCGAATTCTTGACCTGCCGCAGCAACCTGCGCCGCGACCTGCCCTTCAACCTGCGCAGCCTGGTTTACGTCGAAAGCGACAACCTCGGCCATGGTCGTTGCCACGATCGAACCCACGTTGCTCTTTGGTGCGGGCAGTTCAACCGGCGCCCAGCCACGTGGGTTTGCCGAGGCAACCATGCCGGCGTCGGCGGTCATTGCACGCACCGCATAGTTCAGGGCAACCGCCGCAGAGCCACGCATGGTGACGGTCGACTCGAGGGCCATAGCCAGGCGATCGCCAACCACGCGAATGGCCCAGACCGAAGCGGCGACTGTGACGCATCCGCCGGCGACTCCAAACCAATAGTTCTGCGACACGGCAAGCATCGCCACCGAAGCGACCGCGGCGAGCATACCGGCAACCATAACGAGCGACAGACCGCGACGAAGCGCACGAAGTCTAAAAATCTTGGCCGCAATGGTGTGGGCACGGCCCGACACTCGCACGCGGCTGGCGGTTGAACGCTGTTCTTCGACGACCAGGTTGTTGCGCTTGGCGCGATTTAGGTTTGCGCGAACCTCGGCCTTCAGCGATCGCGAAACCGAACGCATCGACTCTCGTTCTTCGGCAGCCGTGCTGTTGCGCTGAAACCAGGCCGGAACGAAAACGAGTAGCCAAAGCGCGACGATAATCGCCATCATCAGACCGGACCCCGCAAAGTTCATAAGACAAAGATATGAGTCGAATTAATTGCGCCGCGGGATTTAATTCGGCGTGTTTAATATCGGCCGCATATCAAACGCATATCGTTTGGATATCGGCGAATTTTTACGCGCGAAACGGATACCTCGGATCAACGACCTCGCCGCGCACGAATCGGTTCAGCAATCCCCCACGCACCTCGTCAGAGGTCAGCGCAAATGAGTAGTGGTCGCGCCAATCGCCAGCGATGTGTATGTAGCCGCGCTTGGTTCCCTCGAACCTGAAACCGAGTTTCTCGACCACGCGGAGCGAGGCCGCATTCTCTGGGCGAATGTCGATCTCGACGCGATGGAGGCCCATCACATGGATTAGATAATCCACCGTCAATGCAACCGCCGTTGGCATGATGTTGCGCCCAGCAAAACCCGGAGCAATCCAATAACCAATTACCGCCGACCCCACCGAGCCATACAGAATGTTGGCGACATTCAGCTGACCGATAACCTGCCCGTCTACCTCGATGAGCATCGGCAGCCCCTGGTGCAGGTTAGCCTGACGAATCAGCCCACGCACCATTGCCTTGATGTCGATGTCGTTCGAGCCACGCGGGTTGGTCGCCTCCCAAGGTTGCAACCAATCGCGATTGCCCCGAATCAAAGCCTCGAGCACTTTGGCATCGCGTTGACGCAAGCCTCGCACGCGAACATCGCCGTGCATCAGCACCAATCCTTGAGACATGCTGGCAAGATTAGTCGCATGTCAGACCAATCGCTTGCCGAGCAAAAGCGTGCACTGCGCACCGACCTCGCCGCACGCCGAGCCGCGATGGCATACGACCCCGACCTAGCAACCGGAATCATGCGGCACCTAGCCGAACTGTGCACCGCACGCGCATCCAAGAAGGTGGCGTGCTATTTGCCGTTTGGCACCGAACCCGACACCGAGTTGTTTATCGATTGGGCCATGGATGCGTCAATCGAAATCCTGTTGCCCGTTAGCCGCGCCGACGGCTCGCTCGACTGGGTGATTTTCGAGGGCGAGACCGAAACGGGTATCTTCGGCTTTGCCGAAGCGGTCGGCGCGCCACAGAGCCTCGATGGCGTCGACCTGATCATCGCGCCCGCAATGGCAATCGATCAAAACGGCAATCGCCTTGGCAAGGGCAAGGGCTACTACGACCGAGCCCTGCAACAGCACACGATTCCCGTGGTTGCGGTCGTCTTTGACGACGAACTTCTTGAGCAGGTGCCGCATGAGCCGCACGACCGCCCGGTGCATGCGGTCGTAACGCCAACGCAGCTGGTCGTTTTCGCTGCCTTAAACTAGATACATGCCTGTTTATTCATACGTCTGCAAGAAGTGCGAACACAAATTCGACATTCAGCAGTCGTTCACCGACGAGGCCCTCAAGGTGTGCCCAGAGTGCGGTGGCGAACTGCGCAAGGTGTTTGGCCAGGTCGGAGTGACCTTCAAGGGCAGCGGGTTTTATCGCACCGATTCGGCTGCCAGCGGTTCGTCAAGCAGCTCGAGCTCAAACAACTAACTTCGTTTAGCCCCAGTGCGGCGGCACGTCTTCGCGCAGGCGTCGATCGTTGCCCGAGTCGTTGCCGCCAGCGCGACGGTCGCCCCAGGCAAGGTCAGTGTCTTCGAAGGCGACCTCGTCTTTTCGGTCGACACTCGCACCGCGCTGCACCTGCACGCCCATCGATTCGGCGATTCGATTCGCGACCGATTGCGGATCAGCAAAAAGCTCGAAGCTGTGCACGCGCACATAGCGCCAACCCAGCGCCTGCAACAAAGCCGGACGCAGTCGCAACTTTTCTGAGTATGTGTCGCCGCGCAGAGCCCAATCAGGCTCGATAACCACGGCCGTCTTGGCATACGAACACACGAGCGGCAGGCGTTCGGCAAATGCCGCGTTCACCCGAACTCCGAGCTTTTGAAGACGGATGGCCAAATCGGCGAGCATCGGGTCGCGCGCGAAATCGCCCTGTTGCGGCGATGGGTTTTGAGCGGCTAGAAGCAATTCGCGCAGCAGCACGGCACCGTTCTTTAGCTGCTCGACCGGAAGCGCCGAGGCATCGAAGCACGAAACAATGGTGATTTCGCGGCGCGAGCTGACGAGCAAGTTGGCTAGGTAGCGACGCCCGTCGTGTTCTTGCAGTTGGCCGAAGTTCGAAAGCAGGGCGCCATGTGGCGTCAAGCCAAAACCGATCGAGAAGATCACCCGGTCGGCAACGCGGTGGGTTAGGTCGGCCATCGACGAAACCTCGAACCGTTCGCGACCGTGGCCCTCAAAGAAGGTGGCGAGGTCGGCCGAATGGGCAATGGCCGCCTGAACGGCGACGCGGATTCGCTCGGCATGCTTGCCACTTGCCGATGCCACCAGCAGCGAATCCTGCGGGTGCCACTTGGCGTGGTGCGTGACCAACTCGACCACGCGGGCAACCTCGGCATCGAGGCTCTCGGTTGCGCCTTCGTCAAGGTTGGCCGCGCGGTTGTCGCCGCGCACCAGGCTCAGGGCAATCGACGGCTCGTTCATGAACTCGCTGGCCGTTGGCTCAAAGACAATTCGGTTCTGATAGAACTCACGATTGATCAGGTGACCGAGGGTTTGCCCCGTGGTGCGCCAGGAGTGCCGCATGGTTTCGACACCGAAGGCCCTGCTGACGAGCTCAAAGATCGACGACTCGACCTTGTAATTCGCCCCGTCGGCACTCGCCGCACGCGGCGTAATTTCGAAGGCAGCCGGTGCCGCAATAGCGTCGTCACCCCAAACGATTACCTGGTTCGCGCGACGAAGCGCACCCAGGTTTTCGACGAAGCTAGTGCCAGCGGCATCCAACACGAAAACCGCGTCGAACTTGGCATCTGGCTCGATGTGAGCGGGCAGCTCATATTGCGAGACCAAGACGGCCGGGGCCATCGTCGGCCAAATACTTGGTGCGGCATCGCGCAGATAGGCCAGCGTGGCGTGGCCGGTGCGCAGCAGAGCCTTGAGAGCTTCGGCCTCGGCCGGATGCGCGGCGATGGCCGCAGCCCAGCGGCCGGCCTGAGCCGATGCGATCAGGGGTGAACCGGTGGCAACGAGCGCCGCATCCATCTCGCGGAAGCGCTGTTCAAGGCGTGCCAATTCGTTCGACCCGAAGCCCAAGAGTTTCGGGTTTTTGCCAACCAAATATTCGAGCGCACTCTGCCACCAGGCCTGCTCGAGTTCTTGAGCCAGCTGTTCGCGCGAGACCTTGATGCGGGCCAGGTCTCGAACCAACTGCCCCAACCCCAGACCGCGCAGGCGATCGGTGATCACGAGTCGGTCGCCAAGATTGTCGAGGGTCGCAGTCTGCGTGGCAAGCGAATTCAACCGAGCGGCCAGCAACTCGAGCGGCATGCGAGTCAACGCGTCTTCGTTTGAGTCTGGATCGAGGTGGCGTTGGATCCGCTCCAGGTTGCCAACGAACGACTGATACGCAACTTGCGCGTCGGCAATGCCTAACGGAACCTGCGGCGGGGTTGGGATGGTGCAAAAACGCATCCACTCCTCGCGCTGTTGAGCGATGGCTCGGAGCGAGGCGTGCATGTCGGTTACGGTCATGCCCGGGCGAAGGTATTCCTTGGCCAACTTCTTTAGGCGACGACGATTGCCGCCCGACATCTTTGCCGACACCCCGGGCTCGAATTCGATCTCGGCACCAAGGGCCGACGAGTCCTGATCGGCGCGACGCGGCCCGGTTGCGATGATCAGCTCGGTGAGCGGGCGATCGAATACAACCGGTTGAAAGCGATCCAGGGTCTCGCGAATGCCGATGAACAGGCGCAGGTAGCGCCCCCAGTCTTCGACCGTGGCCGCGGGCGCAAAATTGACTCCCCTAGTGAACTCGGCAAGCTGTGCCGACAACCGCGGATACGCATCTTGATGAAGTCGCGTGGCCAGGCTTGTTGCCTGCTGCACCTGGTCGGCGTTCTCGAATCGGGCCTGGAACCAGGCCGTGTCATTCGCGCTGAAGGCAAACTCGCCAAGGTCGAAAGCCTGCTGCAATAGTTCAAGAGCCTCGGTGCGGTCTTTCAGGTCGACAAGGTGGTCGCGGTCGAGTCGTGCGTTGGTCACAGGCGCGTGCGGCATGCCGCTGAGTTCGCTGAGTTTGCCGAGTGCCTCGGCCACCGAGACATCCAGCTGCTCGTTCTTGTCGTTCAGTGTTGCAAAATACTCGCTAATAGCCGACTCGGCCGCGGCCAATTCGCTGGCCTGAGCGTCGCGGCGCGTCTTGGCCTCGCCATCGATGCCAAGCGACTTTTCGTGGCGCGAGATCGCTCCGATCGCATCGACCCAGGTGTCGGTCGAGCGCAAGGCTAGCCCGTTCAGACCCAGTGCCGCGAGTCGATCCGCGACCTCGACCAGGGTTTGGCGGCGCGGCGCGACCAGCAGCACGCGTTTGCCATCGTTGACGAGCGCGGCCAGCGCGTTGACCACCGTTTGCGTATACCCGGTGCCGGGCAGGGTTTCGACGGCGAACGAATCTCCGCGCAGAGCTCTAGCGACAATCTGTCGCTGAGTGGTGTCGGCATCGGCCACTAGCATCGGTTCGACCTCGCCCACCGACGACACGGGTTCGGGGCTTGTGCCGCTGGCCAACGCTGCAATTAGCGGGGTTGCCTCGGTTTTGAAGTCGGCGATTAGGCGCGTCATGGCCGCACTGAAGTTGCCCAGGATCAGACCAGGCGCTGGCTTGGCGCTGCCCCGGCCGACCAGGTGGGTTGCTATCAGATTGAGCACATCGGGCGGCAAAAGTTGCGACGATAGCGACTGTCGACGAAGCACCTCGGCAACATCGAGCGTTACGCCATAGTTGCTGGAAAGCGCCGATATCAGCGCCGGGTTTACCTCTGGGGTCAAGCCGAGAGTGAATTCAAAGTCGTCGCCGCCGCGACCGATCATCAAGATCGGCCAGAGCAGAATCGGCAGTTTCGCATCGAAGCCATCGACGGTCATGTCGACCAAACCACCGGCTACGTGAATCGATTCGATGCCAAAGTGTTCGGCAAGGCGATCGCTCTTTGCCTTGATGCGTCGCGCCGTGGCAATGCTGGTGGAGTATGCGGCCTGATCGCGCACCATATTCGAGAGCAGCGTTGGGCGCCCTGCCATGAATTGCGCCTGACCACCGGGATGCGCCCGCTCGATGTCAAGGTAGGCACTGGCGTCTGGTTCAAAATGCACCAGTGGGTCTACCCCGCCGATCGCCTTGATTTGGTCGAGCCACTGCTGCCACTGCAGGGGTGAAATTTCCTGCGAATTCTGTTGCTGCTCAACCATGCAACAAGCCTAACTTTGGCGTTGCCACAAGGCGTTTAGACTTGCCTATGTTCACCTCGGAGCTGCAGCGAAATTGGTGATTTTGGCTCCGTAGCTCAGTGGATAGAGCAGAGGTTTCCTAAACCTTGTGTCGGGTGTTCGATTCACCTCGGGGCCACCACAATTAGTCCCAGGTCACAGCGCGCGAAGGCCCTATGCCGCGACGCCGTATTCCAAGAATTCGCCCCACTCGGGTTCGAGCTTCTCGGCACCTCTAATGGCCCAGGCCAGCCCCTGCGGCATGCGTGGAACGAACCGCAGTTGCCAGCCAATTTCGTCAAGCGTCTTGTCGCTCTTTTTGTTGTTGCACTTGAGGCAGCAGGCCACCAGGTTCTCCCAGCTGTCGCGACCGCCACGCGAACGTGGCTGAACGTGATCGACCGTATTTGCCGAGCGATCACAGTAGGCGCAACGGTGGCCGTCTCGGCGCAGGATTCCCCGCCGGGTGACTGGAATCACTCTGGCCGAGGGCAGGCGCACATAGCGCTGCAAAATGATTACCGATGGCAGCTCATATTCCGCTCGAGCGCTGTGAATCGGCTCGTCGCTAGTTGCCGCGAGGATTGTGGCCTTGTTGTTTAGAACTAGCAACAGGGCTCGCTTGAACGAGACAACGGCCAGCGGTTCATAGCCCGCATTCAACACCAGTGTGCGCATCGGCATCCTTTCGAAAATCCCAAACGGCTTTCGGGCATTCGCAGGCACACGCGATTCGATCCGGCTAACAAAAAACGCGCCTCCGCAACGGAAGACGCGTCAGTTTGAAACGGTCGATTGTTGACCGACTAGGGCGGGGCAATGTTGCAGCGCAAAAACATGCTTGGCAGGCATGGCTCTGTGCGTCATGGCACCCTCCGGTTCGAATCGTTTGCACCTTTGCCCAGAGTATGCCCGTGCGCGCGCTCACACCAGAGGCGACAGCCGCGTGTCAGGTGAAGATTGGGTTACGGATTACTTCTGCTGGAACAGGCGCACGAAGTGCACGTTCGGCGTGAAGATCGGCGCCAACTTAACGGTGTCGCCTGGTCGCGGCGAGTGATAGAAGTTGCCGTTGCCGGCATAGATTCCGTCGTGGCTGAGGTCGTCGAACACGACCAGGTCGCCCGGCAGCGCATCGGCCTCTTTGACCAGCTGGCCCAAACGGTTTTGGCCATGAACCGAGTGCGGCAAGGCAACACCAAACTGCGAGAAAACGAATGCTACATAGCCCGAGCAGTCAAAGCCCGCCGGGGTGATGCCACCGAACACATACGGCGTGCCGACATACTTCGATGCAACCTCAAGAACCTTGCTGGCGTTGATGTTCTTGTACGCCGGATTGGCCAGGTAATCCTCGGCGGTCAGACCCGAATAGGTGCGCACACCGTTCAGGATCTCTTGGCGCTGAACCTCGGCGGCATCGGTCGACGAATAGTTGCCGCGCGCCAACTTGAAGGTGTTGACGGCCGAGACAACGAGTTGCTGAAACTCACTCGAGTTCGAATACAACGATGGATTTGTTGTGGCGAAGCCAACCATGGCCGAGACTTCGGGGTTGTATGCGTATGCCGGCAGCGCGAATGCGCCCATCAGGCCGGCCGAAACCAACATCGCGGCGCGGCGCATCCAGTTGCGGTGGCGAACCGATTTGCCAACGCGCCGGCGCACGATGAATCGGCCGCTGGTCTTGCCCTGCCGAGCGCTTTCGTGGGCTAGGCGCAGTCGGTTTGCGCGCTCGAGTTTGGCTTGTTTGCGGGCAAGGCGGCGCGCCGCGCGCGACTGGCGAGCGCGTTCTGCTTCGCGAACCGAGCGACGGCTGCGCACTTCGAACTCTTCAAGAAGATTGAGCTCGACATCGGCGCGATGACGTCCGTTGCCTTTTTGGGCCAATAGAAAACCTCCGGTAGCGAGCCGACTAATGGCCCGATCGCGTAGTCCAAGGTCTACACACGCGACCTCAAGAGTTTACCAAAAGGGCTTTTGAGCGCCTAGTCGGTTTCGACGAACAGCTGTGCCGCCGCCTCACGCGAAAGGCTGATGGCCGTGCCAGAACCGGCCGCGATCAGCACGCGCTCGGCCTCGAATCTGAGGGCCACCTGGGCACCGGGCACGATGCCATTGGCTCGAAATTCGGCTAGCAACTCGGAATCGAGCTGCAGTTGCTCGCTGATTCGACGCAGTTTTTGGGTGCCCTGACTTGCGATTGCCTCGGGCAGGTCAACGAGCGACACCACACCGTCGCCCGACTGCTGCCGCGCTGGCGCATACCCAAGTTCTTCGAGCCCAGGGATCGGGTTTCCGTATGGCGACACATCTTTGACGGTCAGCAGGGCAAGAATCTTGCGTTCGACGGTCTCGCTGATGACGTGTTCCCAGCGACAGGCTTCTTCGTGAATCAGCTCCCAGTCGAGGCCAATCACATCGGCGAGCAGCCGTTCAGCCAAGCGATGCTTGCGCATAACCGCCACGGCCTCATGCCGGCCGGCCGGCGTCAGTTCTAGGTGGCGATCGTCGGTCACGATTAGCAAACCAAGGCGTTCCATGCGCGCGCAGGTTTGCGAAACGGTGGGCCCAGATTGCTCCAGACGCTCGGCGATGCGGGCGCGCATCGGCACCTGCCCCTCCTCCTCGAGTTCGAGGATCGTGCGCAGGTACATCTCAACTGTGTCGATCAGATCAGCGGTCATCGTGTTCCTATTGTCGCGAATAAACTTGAGGCTATGCCTGAAATCATCATTCCTGCCGAGTTTTTGCCAGTCGACGGCCGTTTCGGCTGCGGTCCATCGCGTGTTCGCGCGGCTCAGATTGAAGCGTTCGCTCGCGAGGGCGCCCGCCTAATGGGCACCTCGCACCGTCAGGCGCCGGTCAAGAACCTTGTCAAGCGTGTGCAGGAAGGCTTGATTGAGCTGTTCCACAACCCTGATGGTTACGAGATCGTTCTTGGCAATGGTGGCTCGACTGCATTTTGGGATGCGGCTGCGTTCTCGATGGTTGAGCGCAAGGCGCAGAACCTCGTGCACGGCGAGTTTGGTGCCAAGTTCGCCACCGCCCTGACCAACCCATGGCTCGAAGCACCGACCGTCGTCAACGGCACGCCTGGTTCGCGCCTCGAACTCAAGGCTGAGGCTGGCGTCGACACCTATGCGTATGCCCAGAACGAGACCTCGACCGGCGTCGTGACCCCGGTTGAGCGTGTTGCCGGCGCAGAGGCCGGTGCCCTGTTCTTTACCGACGCGACCTCGGCCGCCGGCGGCATCGACTTTGACCCGCTGCAGACCGACGTCTATTACTTTGCTCCGCAAAAGAACTTCGCTTCAGACGGCGGCCTTTGGTTTGCCCTCATGTCACCTGCGGCAATCGAGCGCACCGAGCGCATTGCAGCGACCGACCGCTACATTCCTGAGTTTTTGAGCGTGAAGACCGCGATCGACAACTCGCGCCTGAACCAGACCCTGAACACCCCGGCAATTTCGACCCTCTTCTTGCTGGCAGAACAGATTGACTGGATTAACGGCAACGGCGGCCTGGCCTGGGCCGATTCGCGCACCAAGGCGGCTTCGAACCACCTGTATGAGTGGGCCGACGCCAGCTCGTTTGCCACCCCGTTTGTTGCCGATGCCAGCCACCGCTCACAGGTCGTTGTGACCATCGACTTTAACGACGATGTCGATGCGGCCTTGGTTGCCAAGACTCTGCGTGCCAACGGTATCGTCGATGTCGAGCCTTATCGCAAACTTGGCCGCAACCAGCTTCGCGTCGCGACCTTCACCGCAACCGACCTCAGCGAGGTCGAGCAGCTAACCAAGGCCATCGACTACGTGGTTGGTCAGCTCTAGAGTTAGACCCGTGAGGTTCTACGTCAAAGACTCCGAGCGCAAGCCAGACCCGGCTCCTGCGCGGGTCAATGCACGCCTAGCGATTCTGGTTGGAATCGGGCTCTGGTTGCTTGCTTTGGCTTGGATGCTAGTTTTTGCGGGTGCGACGACGGCGCATAAACCGTGGTATCCGTTTACGTGCCTTGCCGGAGTCGGCCTCGGCATCTTCGCCTGGTTCAAGGTCGGTCGCCGCTAGTTCGGCCTCGTCATCGCCTTCCGAATCGCTGACATCGCCAGAATCGGCGTTACCTTCTGCATCTTCGGTTTCGGTCTCATCTTCGACCGAGTCGTCGTCAAAGTCTTCTTCGGCTTCGTCGTCTTCAGAATCGTCGTCGCCATCTTCCTCGGCTGCGAGTGCCGCCTCTTCGGCCGCCTGACGCTCGAGTTCGGCCTGCAGAGCCTTCCAGTCGGCGAGGCGTTCCGACCAAGGAACCCACTGAGGCGCAACCAGCGACTGCTCGCCTGGCATCAACAAGACCTCTGAGACGGTTGGACCGTCGACAGAATCAAAAACCGTTACCGACCAGCGCCAGCCAACGTATCCCTTTTGCTTGGTTTCAAAAAGGTATGTGAAAACCGACTCGCCCTCTTCGATCAGCTCGACGAATGCGCCAACTCCGTTGACGGGAGCGCTCTCGACGGCCGCCCTGCGGGCGAATTCCTGCAGCTCTGGCTTAGGCATCCAGCTCGTCAGCGACCTTGCGAAGCAGAGTCGCGATCTTGCGGCCCTTTGAGGCCTCTGGGTAGTTGAAGCGGTTGCCGCTGCGCAGGCTGTCGAGCAGACGAATGAGGTCTTCGATAACAATCGCCATCTCGTCGGCAGGCTTGCGACCAGCCTTGGCCAGGCTAACCGGGGCCTCAAGAACACGCAGGCTCATGGCCTGAGCGCCGCGCTTGCCCGAAAATACGCTGAATTCGACGCGAGTGCCTGGGCGAACCACAGTGGTGCCCTCAGGCAGTGCGCTTGCGTGCAAGAACACCTCGTCGCCCTCGTCGGATGCAATGAATCCGAAGCCCTTGGCCTCATCAAAAAACTTCACTTTGCCGGTTGGCATGGCACGATCCCTTCGAAAAATCAGCGACGTTCAGTCTAACCGACCCCACCGACAACCGCGCTTGACCCCGTGCCAGAACCTGCCGCGAGACGTATCCTAGAAGGATGGCAAAGCAGACCAACACTCAGCCCGACAACAGCTCATCGCGCGTTGAGCGCATCCTTTCGTTCATGGCGATCGGTTTGATTGCCACCTCGGTGTTGTGCATTCTGGCAACCCTGATTCTGGCGCTCGTCTTTCACAACGCGAACACCACCAAGGCCGCCGTTGTGTTGCCGGCGTTCATGTCGCTGTATCCGTTCATCGGGCTCAGTGTCGGTGCGCTCTGCATCATTGGAGTTGTGGTTGCCAGCATCGTTCGACGTTCGCGAACCAACAATCAGCGCTAAAAACTTTGGTCGACTGACCACACACTGCGAGCGGCACGGGGGCTAAATGAGCGACTTGCTCAGACTCACCGCCGAGCTGCGCGCGATGCCAGACGCAAAACTGGCCGCCGCGCTGCTAAGGCGACAAACCAACGCCAACGGCGCGCGAGACTTCTTTGATCTTGGCGAACAGTTGCTCTCGACCCGTCAACTGCAGGCGACCATTGCTTCGTTGCCAAAATCACGACTGGATGCGCTTGCGCAACCGCAGCCCGGCAGCGCGATCGACGAACTGCACGAGTTGCTCCTTGTGTTTCGCGATGGTGAGCGCTGGAGCGCATACTCTGCCGTCACCGAGGTTCTAGAGGCGCTGTGGTCGAACAGGCTGCGACCCAAGCAAAAGCCAGCGCTCGTGCTTGCAAGCGAGCTCGCGGCCGAAAAGTCGTTGCCGTTGATGAGCCTCGCCGCGAACCAACCCATCGGCCAAGCCGAGATCGATCGCGACTGCGGAATCGCGATCTTCGAGACCATTCAGGCACTCACCGAGTTGGTGTTTTATGTCGATCAGCACCTCGTGCGAGTGGTGGGCCGCGGCGGCGTTGGCCTGCCTGATTTGAAACGACTCGCGGGGCGACTGAACAAGACCACCGATTACGCGCGCGAGATCTTCGACCTAGCGCGTTCGGTGCGACTAACGGTGGTTACCGAGGCGACCAACAAGGGCGGCGCACAGAATCGCTGGGAGCTTGGCTCGCAGGCACAACTGTGGATTGATGCTCAACCGATTGATCGATGGAATCACCTTGCCACGGTCTGGCGTGCGGGAGTCGGCGATTCGGTTGCCGAAGACCTGCTGGGTCAGCTGAATCGCGAACACGAAAATTCGCTCGATCTGCTGCTTGGCGAGTATTTTCCGTTGGCCGACTCGACTGTCGCCGCGAATCTCAAGCGCAGCATTAGCCACGCCGACCTGATTGGCATAACCGACTCGGGATGGTTGTCGAGTTGGGCACCAAAGCTGCTCGCCGGCGATTTCGCCGGCAGCGCCGAACTTGTTGCCGAGCGACTGCCGGCAACCAGCGAACGCCTGATCGTGCAGGCCGACTCGACCATGGTGGCGCCAGGGCCACTGCCCACTCAGATCGAGCTGCAGGTTCGCGAGTTTGCCGACTGCGAGCAGATCGGTTTCGCGTCGAGCTATCGAATCTCGCCGTTGAGCCTGACCCTGGGCATGGAACACGGGCTCAGCGCCAACGACATCCGCTCGCTTCTGATTCGGCTGTCGGGCAAAGACCTGCCGCAGCCGGTCGAATACCTTTTGCGCGAGGCCCAAGAGCGCTTCGGGCGACTCGTGGTGCACACCGCGAGCGTGCCAGATCACAGCGTGGCAACTTCGAGCGACGCGATTCTGCTCAAGGGAATCCTTAACGACCCGGCCATGAAACCTTATGGGCTTGTCGAGACCTCTGGCGGCGACCTGGGTTGCCTGTTCGAGGCCGAGGTCTTGTATTTTGGCCTGCGCGAGGCCGGCTACGCCGCGGTTCGAGCCGAAAGCCTCAGCGCGGCTGGTCGCGAGCCAACACAATCGCTGCAGACGTTGAATTCGACGCAGGGCGATGGCCCTGACACAGCCGATTTACCCCTTGACCCGCTCGCCGCGCTCACCGCTGAAATCGCGCGCATTCGCGAACAAGACGCCCGCGCCGGGGTGGCTCCCGATGCCGACGATGTCACACGGCAGATCCAGTTGGCGATCAAGAATCGCACGCGTCTGAACATCACGATTCAAAACGCCCAGGGCGAAAGCATCGATTATTTGCTTGAACCGGTCGGTCTGGCCAACGGTCGCCTGCGAGCAAAAGACCGCAAGGCCGATATCGAACGCACATTGCCACTGACCAGCATCACCGCAGTCGGCCTCGCATAGGCTTTAAGGATGACCATGGGCCCACTGATCGTTCAGAGCGACAAGACCGCACTGCTTGAAGTCGATCACCCACAGGCGAGCGATGCGCGCCACGACCTAGCGGTTTTTGCCGAACTTGAGCGTGCGCCAGAGCACATCCACACCTATCGCATCACTCGACTCGGCCTGTGGAACGCCCGCGCTGCCGGCCACGACAGCGACTTTGTGTTGTCGGTGCTCGACCGTTACTCAAAGTTTCCGGTGCCTGGTTCGGTGCGCCAAGACATCGTCGAGACCATGGCCCGTTATGGGCGTCTGGTGATTCAGCGCGACGCCAACGGCGAGCTCGAGTTGCGCTCGACCGACAAGGCGGTCGTTGCCGAGGTGGCCCGCCACAAAAAGATTGCCGAGCTGCTGGTTGAGCGCACGGGCGAAGAGACCTTCAGGTTGCAGCCTTGGGCTCGCGGTCAGGTCAAGCAAGAACTGCTCAAGCTGGGCTGGCCAGCCGAAGACCTCGCCGGCTATGCCGAGGGAACCCCGCACGCCATCGACCTAAGCAAGGCGAGTGCCGACAAGGGCGAATGGCATATCCGCGATTATCAGGTTCAGGCGGTCGAAAAGTTCTGGGCCGGTGGCTCGGGCGTTGTCGTGCTGCCATGCGGCGCCGGCAAAACCATCGTTGGCGCGGCAGCAATGGCAACCGCCAAAACCAACACCTTGATTCTGGTGACCAACACCGTTTCGGCTCGCCAATGGAAGACCGAACTGCTGCGCCGCACCACGCTCACCGAAGACGAGATCGGCGAATACTCGGGCTCGGTCAAAGAGGTTAAGCCGATCACGATTGCCACATACCAAATTCTCACCACCAAGCGAAAGAACGAATACGCCCACCTCGCGCTGCTGAACGCCAACGACTGGGGCCTGATCGTTTATGACGAGGTGCACCTTCTGCCCGCGCCGATCTTCAAGATGACCGCCGACCTGCAGGCTCGGCGCCGCCTTGGTCTAACCGCGACCCTCGTGCGCGAAGACGGCAAAGAGGGCGACGTGTTTTCGCTTATCGGCCCAAAGCGCTTTGATGCACCGTGGAAAGAGATCGAGGCCCAGGGCTACATCGCCCCGGCGAATTGCTTCGAGATTCGCATCGACCTGCCCGAACTCGAGCGCCTCGATTACGCGATCGCCGATCAAGAAAATCGCTATCGCATCGCAGCTAGCTCACCGGTCAAGATCGGCGTGATCAAGAAGCTGCTCGAGCGCCATGCCGGCGAACAGACCCTGATCATTGGGCAATACCTAGACCAGCTGCACATGATTGCCGATTCCTTGAAGCTCGATGTGATCACCGGCGAAACCCCAATCGACGAGCGCGAGCGCCTGTTCGAGGCATTCCGCAGGGGCCAAATCACGGCCCTGGTGGTCAGCAAGGTGGCCAACTTTTCGGTCGACCTGCCCGAGGCGTCGGTCGCCATCCAGATTTCGGGTTCGTATGGCTCGCGCCAAGAAGAAGCCCAGCGCCTTGGTCGACTTTTGCGCCCGAAGGCCGACGGCCGCAGCGCGAGTTTCTACACCCTGATTAGCCGCGACACCGTCGATCAAGACTTTGCCCAAAACCGCCAACGCTTTTTGGCAGAACAGGGCTATTCATACGAAATCTTGGATTCCGACGAGCTCTGATTGCCATCGGCTGCACTCGATGTGGTTTCGGGTTCGCCCAGAATATGCCGCCGTCTGGCCTCTCGCTGTTTGCGGTCGAGTCGAACGGCCTCGATGATTCCAACCAGGATTGCCAGCGTCGGCAGTAGCCACAGCACCGTGAGGCCGAGTTCGGCCGACCCGCTCAAGAAAGTCATCGCGCCAGCCACAAAGATCAGGCTGCAGCCCATGCCCATGCACGATTTGTTAGCCAAGTTCATCTCCTTTTGCTCGACTCGAAAATAGGCCACGCCACCGACATTCAGTCGACACGCAACCAACTCTCAGACTTCTTTCAGCAATCCGTATGAAACTGACTCACATGGAAGCCGTAAAAGTCTTGATTGTCGATGACGAGCCAAACATCCGAGACCTGCTCTCGACCAGCCTGCGCTTCGCTGGGTTCAGCGTGCACGCCGTTGGCAACGGCGAAGATGCCGTGTTCGCGGCCGAGAAGGGCAACCCAGACATCATCCTGCTCGATGTGATGCTGCCAGACATGAATGGCTTCAGCGTCACCAAAAAGCTGCGCACCATGGGCATCGAAGCGCCTGTGCTATTTCTGACCGCGCGCGACGAGACCCAAGACAAGGTCACCGGGCTCACCGTTGGCGGCGACGACTACATGACCAAGCCGTTCAGCCTTGACGAGGTCGTTGCCCGCATCAACGCAATTCTGCGTCGCACCAAGCAGGTGCAGACCGAGGACGCGATTCTCGAGGTTGGCGAGGTGCGCATCAACCAGGATGCTCACGAGGTCTTCGTCAACGATCAGCCGGTCGATTTGTCGCCAACCGAATACAAGTTGTTGCGCTTTTTGATGGAAAACGCGAACCGGGTGCTAACCAAGGCTCAGATTCTTGACCATGTGTGGGAATACGACTTCAACGGCGAGATGGGCATCGTCGAATCATACGTGTCTTACCTTCGCAAGAAGCTTGACCTGATCACCAACGAACCGGTGATCATCACCAAGCGCGGCGTTGGTTACATGTTCAAGTCGGTCAAGGCAAACTAACCAAGTGCGCCATCAGCTCAAACACCGCATCGCCTTCGCTTGGGAGCGCGTTTCGCTGCGCTCTAAACTGACCGCGCTTTCGGTGTCGCTGATTGGCATCCTGCTGCTGGTGTCAAGTTTCGGCACCATCTCGCTGCTGCGAACATACCTGCAGCAAAACATGGACACCATGCTGGTCAGCACCGCGACCACGCTCAGCAACGAAGACCCGACCAACGTCGAGGCCCGCCTGGCCAGCCGTCAGCTCGACCTGCCGCGTCTGCCAAGCGACTACTACATCGCATACCTCGACAGCACCGGCAACCTGTTGATCGGTCTGGTTTCGTCGGCCGAATCCGGCGGACGCGTCGTGCCGAACCTGAACAGCCTCACGCTGGCACAGGTGGTCACCACTCGCGGGCTGCCGTTCAACGTCGAGATTCCGCAGTCGCAGGCAAGCACCAAATACGACGAATGGCGCCTGGTCGCGCTGCCGCTAAAGACCCTGCCCGGCTCGGTCGTGGTGGCCTTGCCTACAGAGGCGAACGCGCTGCTGATCGGCCAATACACGACCATCGGCGCAAGCTTCGGCCTGCTGCTCTTGGTGATCAGCGGCCTTGCCATCTGGGTAACGATCTCGCAGGCTCTGCGCCCGCTGCGCGAGGTTGAGCGCACCGCCGCTCTGGTCGAATCCGGCGACATCTCGAGCCGCCTGGTCGAACGCGAAGGCAAGACCGAGATCGCCCGCCTAAACCACTCGTTGAACAGCATGCTTGGCAGCATCGAATCCGCCATGGATTCACGCAATCGCACGCTCGATCAAATGCGTCAGTTCGTGGCAGATGCCAGCCACGAGTTGCGCACTCCCCTGGTTTCGGTGCGCGGCTATGCCGAGCTCTATCGCATGGGTGTTCTTAAGAAGCAAGAGGATGTCGCCGACGCCATGCAGCGCATCGAGGCCGAGGCCATTCGCATGAGCGGCCTGGTCGAAAGTCTGCTGACCCTCGCACGCCTCGACGAAGGCACCAAGATTTCACTCGGCCAGCACGATCTGATTTCGCTGTCGCGCGTTGCAGCCAAGGATGCCTCGGTGGCCGATGGCAATCGAGCAATCGAATTGCTCGACCTCGAATCGAACCCGCTGGCCGCCGATGCCACGCTAACGGCAACTTTTGACCCGAACCAGATGCGCCAGGTGCTAACCAACCTGCTGGCCAACGCCTGCCGGTTCTCGCCTGCGCAAGGCCACGTCGAGGTTGCGATTGGCAATCAAGGCGACGAGATCGTGTTCGAGGTGCGCGACCATGGCGAGGGAATCCCCGAGCAGTTGCGCGGCAAGGTGTTCGAGCGCTTCTATCGCGCCGACAACTCGCGCAACCGCGAGACCGGCGGTTCGGGTCTGGGTCTGTCGATTGTCGCCACGATCGTTGCCCGCCACCACGGCAAGGTCGAAGCGCTCGAGACACCGGGCGGTGGCGCAACCTTCCGCGTCACACTGCCAGCGGCCTAGACGCCAAAACTCGCCTGGTTTTCCACCGACTGCATCTCTTTCGGCGAGTGCCGCTGCCGCCTTGACAGGCTGTCGTCATGGCCAATTTTCAAGTCGACAGCGATCAAATCGCGCTGGCAAACGCAAACATTCAACAGACCATCGCGCTGCTACACCACGAGGTTGACGCGCTGCACGGCCAACTGGTCGCGCTGCAATCTAGCTGGACGGGCCTCGCAGCCAACGGGTTTCAAGACACGCTTGGGCGTTGGCACACCACCGCATCCGCCGTTCATGCCCAACTAGGCGAACTTGGTCTTGCTCTCTCGACCGCGGCGCAACAGTATGCCGATATCGAGGCCGCCAACCTGCGCTTGTTTGGCTAGCAGAACCGACCGTTAAAGCAAAAGCGGCCGACCTCTCGGTCGACCGCCTCGCGTTTTGAGACTTAGAAGTCCATGCCGCCGCCAGGAGCAGCTGGCATAGCCATTGCGGGCTCTGGCTTGTCGGCAACGACTGCCTCGGTGGTCAAGAACAGACCGGCGATCGATGCTGCGTTCTGCAAAGCCGAACGGGTCACCTTCACTGGGTCGTTGATGCCGGCCTGGAGCATGTCGAGGTATTCACCGGTTGCTGCGTTCAGACCGTGGCCCGATGGCAGGTGTGCAACCTTCTCGGCAACAACGCCTGGCTCGAGGCCTGCGTTGAGTGCGATCTGCTTCAACGGAGCCGAGATGGCGACGCGAACGATGTTTGCACCGGTTGCCTCTTCGCCAGTCAGGGTCAGCTTGTCGAATGCGGCCTTGCCAGCCTGCAGCAGCGCAACGCCACCACCGGCGACGATGCCCTCTTCGACGGCAGCCTTCGCGTTGCGAACGGCGTCTTCAATGCGGTGCTTGCGCTCCTTGAGCTCAACCTCGGTGGCAGCACCAACCTTGATAACTGCGACACCGCCGGCAAGCTTGGCCAGGCGCTCCTGCAGCTTCTCGCGGTCGTAGTCGCTGTCGGTGTTGTTGATCTCGCGACGGATCTGCTCAACGCGACCCGAGATTGCCGACTCCTCGCCAGCGCCCTCGATGATGGTGGTCTCGTCCTTGGTGATTACGACCTTGCGGGCCTTGCCCAGCAGCTCGAGAGTCACGTTGTCGAGGCTCAGACCAACCTCTTCGGCGATAACCTGACCGCCGGTGAGGATCGCGATGTCCTGGAGCATTGCCTTGCGGCGGTCGCCAAAGCCTGGGGCCTTGACTGCAACCGAACGGAAGATGCCCTTGAGCTTGTTGACGATCAAGGTGGCCAGAGCCTCGCCCTCGATGTCTTCGGCGATGATCAGCAGCGGCTTGCCGGCCTGCATGACCTTCTCGAGCGCAGGAACGAGGTCCTTGATGTTCGAGATCTTCGAGTTGACGATGAGCACGTATGCGTCTTCGAGAACGGCTTCCTGGCGCTCAGGGTCGGTGACCATGTACTGCGAGATGTAGCCCTTGTCGAAGCGCATGCCCTCGGTGAGCTGCAGCTCGGTGCCGAAGGTGTTCGACTCTTCAACGGTTACAACACCCTCGCGACCGACCTTGTCGATTGCCTCGGCGATGAGCTCGCCGATCTGGCTGTCGCCTGCCGAGATCGAGGCGGTCGAAGCAATCTGCTCCTTGGTCTCGACGGCCTTGGCGTTGTTGTGTAGCTCTTCGATAACGGCCTTGACGGCTGCGTCGATGCCGCGCTTGAGGCTGATTGGGTCGGCGCCGGCTGCTACGTTGCGCAGACCTTCGCGAACCAGTGCCTGAGCAAGAACGGTTGCGGTGGTGGTGCCATCGCCGGCTACGTCGTCAGTCTTCTTAGCGACTTCCTTGACGAGTTCTGCACCGATCTTCTCGAACGGGTCGTCGAGCTCGATCTCTTTAGCGATCGAAACACCATCGTTGGTGATGGTCGGGGCGCCCCACTTCTTTTCGAGAACGACGTTGCGTCCGCGAGGGCCAAGGGTGACCTTTACGGTGTCAGCGAGGATGTTGAGGCCGCGCTCAAGACCGCGACGGGCTTCCTCATCGAAGTGAATGATCTTTGCCATTGGAAATCAGTCTCCTGAATTAAGTTTTTTGGCACTCAAGAGTCATGAGTGCTAATACCTTTTTAGCACTCTCCCCGCCCGATTGCCAATTCATTCACCGGATCAAAGCGTGCGCCGGCGCATCCGCTGTGGTTAAAGCAAAACGCCACCCACAAGGGGTGGCGCCTGCTTCAAACTTTGGGGTTACAGAACGGTAACCTGGTCAGCCTGAGGGCCCTTGTCGCCGCTCTTAACTTCGAACTCGACGCGCTGGCCTTCCTTGAGCTCGCGGTAGCCATCGGTCTGGATAGCCGAGAAGTGAACGAATACGTCCGCTCCGCCATCCTGAGTGATGAAGCCGAAACCCTTTTCAGCGTTGAACCACTTAACGGTTCCCTGTGCCATGTGTTACTCCTTGTTGCGATAGTGCAACCTCGATTGAGGCTGAGTCGCTATCAAGGTGTCCTGATATTGCACGACCGCGTTCAACACTAGCCAAGCCTTGGCGGGAATGTAAGCGATTTCAGCACTGTTAGCACTGGGTTATCAGATAGTTATCTGCCGGTTACTTGAAGTCGGTGCCGATTACTACGGTGATTGGGCTCGTCGACTGAGCATTGACGGTTGCAACCGCGGTGCCGAGCAGCTTGGCAACCTCGTTGGCTTTGTCGAGGTATGACGAGTCAGACGCATACACCTGGGTGGTGGCCTGGGTTGCGTTCGGGTTGGTGGCGTCAACCAGCTTTGACGACGATGCAACCTCGAAACCGGCGTCGACCAGTTTGGTTGCGGCGGCGCTGCTCAGATCCAGGTTGCTCGCATCAAGCACCGCGACGGTGGCTGGAGCCGAAGGAGCAGCCGTGAACAGGTTGCCAGAGTCGGCAACCTTCAGGCCTACCAGCACCGCGATTGCCAGCACACCCGAGATCGCCATCAGTTTGAAGAACTCGCCTGCGCGGTTGCGGCCGGTGCGAATGCGACGGTGACGACCGCCGCGTGGTTCGGCAGTGGCAAATTCATCGTTAGGAAGGCGCTCAGACATCGACTTAATATTAGGCAAGGCAACCAATGGCCGCGTGCGAAAGAGAGGATTCCCATGGAATACCCAGTCAACAAAACCGACGAGCAGTGGCGCGAAGAGCTAAACGACTTTGAGTATTACGTGCTGCGCGAAAAGGGCACCGAGCGCGCGGGCACCGGCGAATACGATCAGCAGTGGGCCGAGGGGTCATACTCTTGCCGTGGTTGCGGCGCATTCCTGTTTAAGAGCCAGACCAAGTTCGACGCCGGTTGCGGCTGGCCTAGCTTTTATGAACCACAGGTCGACCATGCCGTGGTGCTGCAAGAAGACAATTCGCACGGAATGAAACGCGTAGAGGTGCTCTGCGCCAATTGCGGCAGCCACCTGGGTCACGTTTTCGAAGACGCGCCACAGACCCCGACCGGCGACCGATTTTGCATTAACTCTGTAAGCATCAAATTCGAGGAGAACTAATGGACGAGCAAAAGCTAGAGGCCGACATCAAAGCGGCCGCCGACAAGGCTGCCGCGGCCGCAACCAAGTGGGCGGGCAAAGACTGGGGCAAGCGCGATGTAAAGGTGCGTGCCGGTGGCGGTGGCCTCTATTTCGTGGGTTTCGTCGGCGCCGCAATCTATTACGTGTCGAACGCGACAGATTTTTGGATGGGCGTGCTCGGAATCCTCAAGGCCATGGTCTGGCCGGGCTTCCTGGTTTACGAGGCGTTGAGCAAACTCGGTGCTTAGCCGGGCAAGAACTTAATGATGCTTGCCGGCTGCCAACCGGCGAGCATCGTTTTCTTCCCACTGTTTTCTATAGGGAGTGAGCGATATGCAGTCTGCAGATAGCAACCGAGGCTCAGAAATACTGCGTCATAATGCCGAGCGATTTGACTCCAATCTGGCACTACGAAATCACCAATCAGCGAATCTGAGGGCGCAGACGCGAACTTGATTGCCTTCGGGAATTGGGTAACCAATCCCAACCAGTCTTGGGTCGAATGCAAGTCAAGCAACTTTGCATCCAGTGTTGGCCGCTCGCTCAGAACTACTGGCTCGTCAGCCGATGGTCGCATGAAGTCATCCCAGAGCGAATGGCCGTAGATGTTTCGAATACTGACAACCGACCTGTGAGGCATGCTCGACCAGAATGACCCAGCAGGCAGAGAGACAAACTTAGGCACCTGCCACGCCAAGCCAAGGCCAATCGAATTTAGATCGGTTTTTGCATAGAGGTCACGCAGCCGGCCAACCAGTGGTGCGACAGCTGACAGAAGACGGTCTGCGCCAGCCTGGTTAACGATTTGACTTATTTCTCGCAGCCCAATCGCTGGATAATCTGCGATTGCCTCAGCAATTCCACCCCAGTGCAGCGAAAATTCGGTCTTAAGAAGGGCTAGGACGCTCTCAGTCAGCTGATCGCAGGCACCGGCGGCGATGGCGAAAGCTAGTTGGTCATCAAGCCGGGCAGCTTTTAACGCCACGAACGTCTCGAAGTTGGATGCGCCTGTCAAGTCCATTGAAACCCCCGAGCTCCCTAGGGGACTCGAACCCCTAACCCCCGCATTACAAGTGCGGTGCGCTACCAATTGCGCCAAGGAAGCCAGCATCTTGCGATGCCTTGAGCCAAAGGCTCGCTACAAGGTTACCTGATTGCCCAATTTCGAGCCGCGCTTGACAAATCCCCCCCCCCGCAAGAATTCCTGTTGCGTATTCGCATCTATAAATGGGGGATTTATGAACATCAAAGCACTCGGAGCGATTACTTCACTAGCCGCCCTAGTAATTGTCACGTCAACCGGATGCGCTCAGCAAACCGATCGATTTGCAAAATGGGCTTCACTCGAGTCGAACATCAACCTAGAAGGCGTTTTTTGCCCTGGTTATGGGCAGGTTGGCCACGTTATCGTGCACAACGACAACAACGAAGACGTCGTCCTTGACATTCAGGTCGAGTATGAGCACGCAGATGGGTCAGTAGCAGGGACCACTTATTCAACTCGCGTGAGGATAGCCGCTAAGTCCGAGGCCACGGCTTACTTTAACGAACCGGCCAACATGTACTCCTTCGACCGTTGTCAGGCGGTTAGCGTAACTCCAAGCGCCGGTTATTGGTGATAACTAAATTTCATCCATAGCGATAAACGCAACGGTCCTAGGAATAGCTAGGGCTATTTCGTTTATCTCAAATGCTTAGTTGCCGCTAACCTGCTTGACCCACTGGGCAAAGCGAGCGGGATTGGTGAGCTCGCCGGTGTACTGCTGGTCGCCGATCACGATGGTCGGGGTGCCCTTAACCGGCACCTTCGAGCCAGGCACAACATAGTCGGCGGTCAGAACCGTGCTGGTGGCCGAGGCGACCCACTTGCCATACGACTTGTTGTTGATGCAGGTCTGGATCTTGTCGGCGTTGGTGACGCCAA